>MDSZ01069970.1_pt1 | contig 17057 bp, 17 predicted proteins | sample 811201 | NCBI WGS metagenome assembly MDSZ01 (sample SAMN05326647, study PRJNA326480) | marine metagenome | isolation source: seawater | place: Indian Ocean: North | collected 2010
TAAGGTAATTGATTTCGTAATTGCAATGTACAAGTTAAAGCAAAAGTTTGCGCGCCTTGCACCGTTTGAATTATGACTTTGATTTGATAATCTGTATTGTCTGATCCGCCGCCGCCCTGGATGTATGCGCCAATATATCCGGGAATGAATCGCGTATTTAATTGGCTCACCATTCCGGCAACCGCAGATCCTCCGCTGTCTAATACTTGAATTTTGCAATACTGGATTTCTTCATATGCCATTCGCTCGTTGTACGGGCTGAATCGTTTCGCCAAAAGATGATCAACCGCAAACCAGACATATGCGCTTGTAAAAGTGTTCATTACAAACGTTTGCGCCGGTGACGATGCGCCGCCAACAAATGAAGACGGGCCAACTATCATGTTTGCGGGCTTTCCAAGCCAGATCTGGCCGTCTTTTGGCGATCCGAATGTGATCGATGTGGCTTGATCTGCGGCGCCTGATTTCTTGAAATAGATGTAGATGAAATTAACGCTCGCGGTAACTAATTCATAGCTGTCTAATTGGAGCGTCAATGTGCGATTAGCATAATTGAAGCCGTTCCTTTGAAAGGCTATCAAATTCCCCGCCGGTGAAACCGGAATAACGTCATAGCCATTTGAGGCGATAGATTCCCAGAATGTGTCCCAAGCTGTCGGGACGACCACTGATATGTCGTAGTTCGCCGTTGCGCCGGTGTTGTCGATCGCTATTGGATATCGATATGTAAAACCTTCATCAAACCAAGACATAATTACGTTCCATCATCGCTGACAAATTTGACGGCAATTCGAAGCATGCCGATCCCTATTCCCGACAAGCCATAACGATCGCCATCGATCGCGGTGTAACTGACAAGAACATCATCCACTAACGATCCAAGGCTTAATTGTCGATTCGCCGTTATTGCTTTAACGCCATCGCTGGCGATGTTGATCGCGTTGTCGTTGCGTTCGTCAATCGTTGCACCGCCAACGTATAAATAAGCCTCAAAATTCGCCGTCGATTGAAACCGGCCCATAGTCGGGCCGTAAGATTCAACCGCATCAATAAAATACACACATCCACTTGGAACGTAGCCCGGTTGTGTCAATGAGCCGCGAATAACGCGCCCTGTCAAGTCTACGCCGCTATAGGTCGCATGGTTAACGGCTAAAAGAGCTTGAAGCCTCTTATGGATAGTTGTCAGTCGAGCATCTGCCATTATTCACCGCCATTTATGGCAACAAAAAGCAGATCGCGCAAGAAATCAGGAATTTCGTCTATGTGCTTATCCATTGCGCGGCCAATAAACATGCGCGGCTCAATGTTGACCTCTGGCCGCCCGTATTCGATCGCGGCTGCATATTTTACCGGCTTGACCTTTCCCGCTGTGATGATTGCGGCGGGCATGCCGTTAACTATTGCAGATTCGCCGATAACCGATCCAAAAAGATTGTTTGTAATGTTGCGCGGGCCTTTGAGATATCCCGACTCGCTGCTTGCTTTTCTATAGTCCCGATAAAAGCCATATTTCTTTGATGGTCTTCGCGGTAAGTCATCACCGACAAAGTTTTCTTTAGCAGATGCTTCGACTTCTTTTGCAAAAGCCGTCAAAACGCCCATAACGTGATCGTGTAAACCATCGGCGCCATTTCTTAAACGCGCTGCAAATTCTTCGCCGGTCATGCTCATAAAACCGCTCCAAAACATCGAAAAGGATAAAGCAATTCCTTAACCTCTTCCGGCATGAATTTTGGGCTTGCGGTAATTGATCCTCCTCGATTGGAGATAGAATTGCGCCCTTGCGCGCTTTTGTTTCGTTGAATTTGTGACGCCCAAACGCAGATCGCATGTTTTAGATCGTGCGGCGCCGTTGATGATGTGTATCCCGCTGTGACGACTGCCTTGATTGCTCGAAAGGATCGATCAAAAGTGTCTGTCGCTTTGATGGGATCTAAAAAGACTTGGCCGGTGTGCTTGTTGAATGTGTAAGTCGTCGCGTCAATCAGCGTATCGGATCCATATTGGCGATCGGGGTCGCTGTGGATCGATGCAATCGCGGTGACAGGCTTAACCGGTAATTGTAGAACCGATGGATTCATAAATTGCGGGCCGTCAAGGTGAAAAGTGTAAGCATGCGAATCCAACGTCGGGCCCAATACCGTCGAACTTTGCGTAACCTCGGGGAAAGAAAGAAAGCGGGCGATCGCCGTTTCGACTCTGCTAATCAACGCCGTCAATTCGGCGTCGATACCTGTCCCTTGAATTTCGGGCAGGTATTCTTTTAGTAGAGTATTATCGACGATCGCCACGCTATAATCCCTAGAACTTTCGAGCGTCGCGGACTTTAAAATTCAAAGTCAGATTTGTGACCTTGCCGCCGCCCGTTTGGACATTGGTTATCTTTAAAGATTGAGAGCCGGAGAATCCCGCCTTTTCATGGTTTGACATTGCAAGATCTTCGCTTACGCCTTCGGCAATATCGGTTCCGGTGCCGCTGCTGTTAGTGTTGCGTGAACACAAAACAGTCGCGCCGTCGTTGCCGTATACGGTCAAGGTGATGTAATCGGCTGCATGTGCGCCAATAACAGGCCCAACAAGTGAAACCGCTTCAACCTCAACAAGACGATCGAAAGGAATATAATATGTCTTGGTGCCCGCGCCGGCGGCTTCCATAATGTGAAATGTATAATTTTGAATACTCATTTTAGATAGTCCTCTGATTAGCTGTTCAAGTTGTATAAGAAACTACAGTTGTCTGTAGAATTCGCGTCGATGCTCGCCATTGAGTTTCTCATTGTTGCAACCAAATCGACCGATCCACTAGAAATATCTTTTTGTTGCTCAATAGTAATTCCGCGCTTTTTGTATTGGTTGAAGCTTGCGGCATTGAAGAACAGAATACCTGTTTGAGAATTACCGCCGCCAGCGTATAAGCCGCCCGCTGAAAGGTCGGCCGTCAGAAATCTGCTCATCATGACGGCATGGCCGAAGATGGACCCGATTTGGCCGTTCACAAGCGAGGCCGAATTTCCAAAGGAATTGACGGTCAATAAGTCGCTGTTGCCCATAAGATGCTTGATCATAGCCTCTGGTGATGCGACGATAATCAAGTTTCCAACTCCTAATTCTCCCATTGCGCTAATTCTTCCTAGCAATTCGGTTGTTGTTGCACCGCCCGGTGTTCCGGCGGCATGTGTGGCGTTGTCGACTGATCTTGCTCTAAAGCCCATGAATGCGCGGCGGTGATCATCAGATCCGCCTAAAGCACCGGCGGCGGTTGGCCAACGGTTACGCGGTGACCATGATCCGATCGCATCTTGATGCGCTGCGGCGGTGTCGCCGTTGATCATACAGTCCTCGTAAGAATCGGACAAATCGCTGAAAATCTGCTTTGAAAGTATACTTTGGATGGCCAGGGCGCTGTCTTCATACATGCTATCGTCGATAACGTACTTTGAAGCAAAGCCTTTAATGGTTATTGTTTGCTGTTCTGTCAAAACCGTCGAAGATTTATAGGAAGCGGCTTGATCCGTAGAAACCTGGCCCTTGATATAAGGAACCCCGCCGCGCGCCATGCGAGGCAAGAGGAGCGATCCGCCGTTACGGACTTCCACAACCGGCAAGAGAGCTTGCAAATTGCGCGGAACTTGAAAAGTTTCTACCAATTGAGTTGATAGAATATCGGGTACAAAATCGCCACCCTGGCCCGGTGTATCATAGAAAGAACGATAAACGGCATCTTTGATTTCTGCCGGTGCTTTTTCGATATGACGATAAATAGCAAGATCGGTCTTTGGCGTATGTGGGTTAGTCATCAAGGTTTTGCACCATGATCTTTTTTGAGTCAAATCAATCAATTCACGATGCCATTCATTTGCGGGGGTCTTTGTAGTCAAAAGTCCGTCAACTTCAGTTTCGATTGTTGTGTTATTTGTTTGAATCTTTTTGGTTTCGGTTCCAAGTTGGATCGATCCGTCTTGCCTCAAAAAAGACTTGAGGCGAGAATCGCCGCCGCTCATTTGTACCGGCTTGGCTACAGATTGAGCCTCTTGCAATTTGCGCTGGGCAAGCTTGAGATCTTCGACCTGTCGATCGAAGTTGGCAAATTTGTCTTCTGCCGTATTTTGAAATTGTTTGATACCCTTGATTATTTCTCGGGCTTCTTTTACCATTGATTTGTCTTGTGACATAGGTAGCTCCGTTTAGGTGAAAGCCCGAATTAGGGCGGTTAAAAACTGTTTCTCTTGTTCGTCTTCGCTGTCTTCGTCGTCTTCATCAGATGCGCTGCGATCATTAGCGGAATCATTATCATCAGAATCACCGAATTTCGGCGGCGTTTCTTCGAATTTCTCATAGTAGCTCGATAGAAGCTCATAAACGGCCTCTTTGTCTTCCTCTGGTATATCGACGTCACCATCAAGCAATTGACGCATAGATCGCTCGATTAGGTCCCAATAGACGACCAATTCGCCCTCGTCTGGTGCGGCGTCTTCTGGTAGCTCGTCATTTCTCATTCGAGCTATCATCATTTTGTAAGCGTCCATGTCAGACGGGTCGCCTTTTTCAACAAATGCGAAAGCATTGGAGAGCATGTCATAATCATCATCGCCAAGAATGGCGCTAATGATATCGCTCATGTCTTGATCTTCAGGGTTATGCCTTTCTTCTTTTGGCGCGGTTGGAAGGTCGGCACTCGATACGGCCTTTTCTTCTTTCTCTTTTTCTTCCTCGCTGTCTTCGTCATCAGCCCCGGCGTATTCCTCAAGCCAATCGAAACCCATCTCTTGTGAAGCATCGCCGCCGCTTCCCCATCCGACGTCCGGCTCTTCATCTTCGGCGGGTTCGGAATGTGCTACGGCCTTGGCAAATTCAACAAGCCAAGAATCCTCTGTTTCTTTCACTTGCATAATGTGACGATTGATTGAATCCAATCTTGATCGCTTTTCGAATATGCCCTCAAGATCTGTGTATGATAGCGATTTTGCAGCAATAGCGGCGGTTGCTTGGCCGTTTGCAGGTACAGTTACGACTGATAGCTCTAACAACTCAGAACGCTGATAAAACACGCCTTCAGACCCGTAAGCCTTATGATCTTTCGGAAGCTCTGATCGCTGCGTCATTTCAATGGGTTGGAATCCAACGCTGACAGCGTTGATAAATCCAGCTTGAGCTTTTCGCGCAATCATCGCCGCATGTGGATCGGCCATGTCAAATTCTACGTCGATCATAAGTTGGCCGTCTTGCACTTCTACAGATGTAGCCCTTCCAATAGGCGGGGCCATTTGATCATGATTCCACAAAATGACGGGATTATTTTTGTATGCCACCAATTCCCAATTTTGTGAAACAACATCACCATAACGATCTATCGCATCAGTCGACGCGACATATGAGATTCGCACGTTCTCGCCGTCTTTGGCAACATCGCCATTTTTCTTAACCACTCGATGCCCAATAAGTTTTTTTATCATGCCAAATGCCCCTGCATTTTTATATCACAATTTTATGGAATTACATTTATTTAAGGAATTATAGGTATGACCTTATTTTTTAATGACGACCGGTTTCACACTACAGCGACAATTAATGTCTTCAGCAGCTACCCCGAAATCCCCAGGGGATAATGTTCTTTTCTTGCCGTCTTCAGTGTAAAAATATTCATCCGGCATGATTGCGTTTTCTTTCTTTCCGTATGTCGTGATTAAATGCTCGTGGCTTTCTCTTGTAAATCCGTCAAGGTTTCCGATCCAGCCCTTTCGAACTTCGATACCGTACTTGTTAGAATCCTTGATTGATTGAAGCCCGGCGCGGCCATATAGGCGCGTTGTTTCAGTTCTTGCAATTAGGCGCGCTCTTGCATAGTTGAATTTTTTATCTGTTTGAATCTTAAGCGCGATCTCTTTGGTTGACATTCCTTCATTCATTGAATCGCTAACCATTTGTTGCAGATCTTTAGCGGTTGTCTTGGCGATTTCGTCGGCCATGTCTTCAATATATTGGGTCGTGTACGCTTCTAACATCTCGCCATATTCTGCCCATGAACCAATCGATTCAAGCGGGTTTTTTTGAGCTATTCGAAAGATTCGCTTTAATTCTGTGATTCCGCCTTTTACAAACTCGTCACGCCAAACAGATCCGATCACTTTAATGATTTGGCCTTTTTCGAAAGCATAAGCAATAAATGACGACCAATCAACAATAAGAGCCTTTGTCTTTGGATCGTAATTGCGCTGTTTGACTTGTTGATTGAATCGCTCGACATAACGACGGGCGGCGGCTTTTAAATATTTATTTGATGCCTTTTGAACCTTTCGCTCGGTTGGCGTATGTTGCTTTTTGATAAAGTCCTTCCAGACCCGATCGATTATTTCTTTGCCTTCAATGTCAGATTTAATCATTGACTTGCTTTTTGATTCTTCGTCGGCCTTTTCCATTTGTCCAACGATTTTACTTGACCAAGACACCGCAGGATCGCCACCCCACAAGGCCCATGCAACTCGGCCCGCGCTCGGAAATCCTGGTTCGCCTGGCTTGTAGCCTTCGCCTTTCTTGTCGCTTTCATGACGTGCAAGCCAAGCCCGCATTTTGATCGCTTTCTCTGGCGATATGTCGGCACCGTTCGCCATACGACGCGCCCATGATACGGTCTCGGGCTTCAAGCCGTCGCCGCTTTTGCCGTCTTCGTGCCATTCAAGCCCTTTTTTTAATTCAGATTTAACGCCTTTTGGAACTGAGAAATCTATTTCGCTGTATTTTTGCGCGACGGCCCTTTGACTTTTTTTTTTAGATCTTCGCCTGTCGGGTAGAGCATGAAAAAATTCTCAATCGTTTCGTCGATTTCTTCTGTTTCGTCGTCTTCGTCAAAGTCGGCTGGCATTTCTTCGTTCAGTTCTTCATCTATCGGCGCTGGTTCTGCGCTTGGACCTATCGGTGCATCTGATAGGCCTTCGTAGTGGTATGCGTCCATCGGGGACATGCCATTCAAGACATGCAGATTCACCCTGTTTATTTTTTCTGTTCTCAACGATTGCAAAGCATCAACGCCGGAATAATCAAGCTTTACATAAAGCGACCGATCAAAAAGACGGGCGATCTTTGTTAGTGCAAGCTCTAAACGCCGGCCAATCTTTTGCAGGTTTTGATAATAGCTGATCGATGCCTGTCTAGCTGTCGCGTAGTTTGCTGATTCAAGCGTTAATATTGTTGTCGGCGTACCAGCGACAGCACCAACGGCTTGACGGGCCATTTCTCTACTAGTCTTGAACTCCATATCTTTAGGTGAGAGCTTCAAACTTGTGATCGAAGCCTGACCGCTCATTGCCATAGCTCCACCGCTTTTGGCCAGTCCTTGATATTGATCTAATACTGCTTTTCGTCGGTTGGCGTCCCAAATATCCGCCGGATCTGTCGGGCTAATTAGAATTGAAGGATGCCCGCGCTTAGATGCCTGAGATGCTAAGCGCTGCGCGTTCAAATCTGCATCAATATCTTGCGCCAAAACCTCAACAATTCCGGTACCATACATCGACTGTGGCCCGCTTTTGTAGCTTGCATTCCGCATGTGGATAACGCGATCAACGGGATAGACGACTTTTTGCCCGGCGCCGGTGTCATATGCGTAGCCGGTGATCCCGCTTTCATCGCTTGTAATTTCAACAAGTCCAGGGTGAAGCCGCACGATTGACGAGGGAATAGCGGACGCGCCCAAGAGTAATAAAAAAGCGTTTCCGGTGAGCCTGAGATCAATTAGGATCTGTTCCGCAAAAAGATAATAATCCATTGTTGTCGATGGAAATTCCATAAGCTCCAAAAATGGATGGGCGTCGATCTGCTGTGCGTCTGCGCCCTTGCCTGTCATTAGCTTGAGCGGAAGCGCCGCAAGGTCTTGAGCCTGGCGACTGACGGCGGCATGAGTCCAAGAGTGCAAGCCATAGCTTGAAAGGGCCTTAGATGGATCATATGGTGCGCGCTCTCCATGTGGAGAATTCCAATTGGCGCCATGATCCAATTGTTTAGGCTTCGCCTCTGTTTTTAGAAACGATCGAAAGATGAGAGAAAGCGGATCATACCAAGCCATGTGAAAACCTCTTTATTTTTAAGCATATCACAATTGGGATCATTTGTGGAGCCATCGCCATCGCGTTCGGATGCAGCGAAAAAATTCTGCTCTTGCATGCTCTCGATCTTTGATACCGTAAAAATCAAATTCCAAACCAAAAAAGGCATTTTGCAATTCCGTTATTCCGTCGTCGACGTCGTTGAATTCTTGATCAAGTAAAAGATCCGATTGCCAGAAAAGGCGAAAGCGATAGCGGCCATCTTCAACGGTGACACTCAAAACATGATCGAGGATCTCAACCTCGTCAAACGCTTGACTTTCGGCCATGGCGTGCGCTCAAAAGCATAGAAATCTGTTCTTGTAGTCGAGCGATCGAAATGCCGTTTTTCTGAGTTGCTTCTTTGATCTCTGCAAGATCCTTGTCGATTTTTGCGCGAAGCTCGCCGCGCTCTTCGCTGTATTTGTCGATTTGTCCGTCGTACTTTTCGATCACAGCTTGATAGCGATCGCGTGTTCTTTCCCTGATCGATTCCGTTTCGGATCGCAAGGCGTCAATTCTTGCTTCAGCGCTTTTCTGGGATTCATCAAGACGCTTTTGGGCAGCCTTGTTGTTAGTTACAAGGTAGACGATAAAAAAGCCCGCAAGGCCCAAATCCATCAAACCGCTAATTACTTCTGCGTCCATATTTCCCCCATGTGATTAATTATCACAATTTGCCTATTGATGCTTTAAGAAGCGCCATAGCCAACAATTTATGTATCGCAGTGCGTCCAATCCATGATCTGACCTCTTGATCGGCGCTTGCCTTGCTGCGCTCTCTTGCCAACGGTACAAGCGGAATTCTTTCATAAGGTTTGGCAATTTGCCTTTAAAAAATTTGATGTGGGGTTGTCCGTCCGCATCAATGCAAAGGCGCTCTTTCAATTGATTGATTGTCTCGACTAATCCAACGTGCTTTGGCGCCGGAATATTTGGCAGCCCCATTCGCGACATAATGATCCGGGCGTCTTTTGATTCCGGGTCGCATATAATGTAGTCAAACGGCATGTAATCCTTGAATTTTGATTTTATCATATTGACGTTTTGGATCGTGCTGTATTCGGTCTTGTAGTACTCATCAATTACAAATAGCGTGTCGCTGCGCGGCTCGAAATAGCAAATGATAGCAGCGAAGGGATGCACCACGCCGAAATCGACGCCCATTAAAAGCATCCCGTCTTTTGGAATCTCGAAAGGCTCAACCCAATGCGTGTCCGGCTTCATCTCGGGATAGACAAGACCTTGTTGATTTGTGAAGTCTCCAAACAAACGCGACGCTTGGCTTTCTGCGCTCATATGCCTGACGCTTTTACGCATCTTCACAGATGAAACCCATGGATTATCTAAGCCAAAGATCTTGTGATGTTCAAAGCCGGGCGACGGGCTGTCAATGAAAATATCATAAACCCACGTCAAGCCTTTGAGCGGCGTCATCGTCAAAACGATCGAACCCTTGCGATCCGTTACGCGAAGCATAGCCTCTTCAAACAATGGCAAAGGGTGTTCTTCATCCATGATTATCAGATTCGCGCTAAACCCTTGATATTTCTCGCGCCCGCTGTCGGCACTCAATGACATAATCTTTCCGCCGTTTGGAAGAATCAATTGCGCCCTGTCTTGCGCCCTCCATTTCTTTTCTATTGATCCCTGCGGTGCAAGTGCGCTTATCTTCGGCCTAATATAGGTAAGCGCGTCGCCATATGACAAGCCGCTAACAACGACAACCCCAGGCTTGTCGGGTATAGATTCCGGCGGGATTCCGTTCAATTCGATCCACGTTTGAACCCATGGCTCACGCTTTGACGCCGCATGGGCGATCGCCATTTGGGCCATGATCTCCGACTTGCCGGCGCGATTACCGCCGCTGATTAGCGTGGCCTCAGATCCGAAATTGAAAAAAGGCTCAATCTGCGACGTTCTCGCCTCTTTTATGTTGCAATTGGGGCAATGCCACAAGCCCGCGCCAATTCGCGACATTTCGCGCCCACAACCGCGCTCTCTTGGCGATTCTGCCGCGAGCCCGTCCCAACGATGGCAATGGGGCCGCCATAGCCGCGCAACTGAAAGCGGATAGGCTTTTGCGATGTCAATTAATTTACGGCGTTTGGCTAATTCCTTTTTCAGTTTCTCTTTTGTTGTTGTCATTTGTTGCTATCTTTCCTTTGACCCATGAATCAATAAGGGACTGTCCTCCAATGTATCCCAATTGAGCCAAGCCTGTAAATTGCACCATCGAGATCAGGACGTCTTTATCAAGGTCGTTTTTGATTCCATACCAAATCAAAAGTAGCCAACAAAGAGACATAATTGATGCGAAAAGGAATTTTTTAGATGACAGCGGCGTCCGCACTAGCCAAGACTTTTGAAATTTTGTCATGAGTTTTCCACAGGTTTTCCACAGGCTATTGATAAGTCTGTAGAGAAAGTTATCAATAGGGTTTTCCACAGGCTATTGAAAACCTGTGGAAAACCCAAAATTAGCGCAGGATTATGCCCAGTAATCAATGATAACGGTGTCGCCGGTATTCGGCGCGGTTCCAAATCTTATAACGGTTGCTGATCCGTTATCAGTTGTTGAATATTGGTCTTGACCACTCGGTGAGCTTCCAACGTGCTGCATTCTCAAACCGTTACGATAAACTCGAATACAGTTTTTGAAATCAGCCAATTGTGTAGTGTCCAATCGATTTGAAAGAACAAAATCAACGGTTGAACCATCACCGGCGGCGCCATCGGTATACGGTTGAATTGATAGCTTTGCAAAAGATACAGCATTGTCTTTCATTGCAAGCTTGTTTGCAATAATGCCTAAAGATGTATTGTCGAAATCAACCTTGACGCCGTTTGCATCTTTCATCAGACCAAGATTAGCTTGAAGCTTCAGATCTAATTTGTTGCTTGTGAATTGTAGACCTGGATTTGTTGCAAGGTCAACTTTTACAGCGTCGGAAGCGATCGCGATACCGTCGCCAGCGTTGACGTCGAAAGCGTTTCCGTTTTTAACCAAACCTTGACCGGCGGTGATATCTGCTGATTTTGAGAATTGAGTGAAGGCTAGAACGTTTGTTCCAACGACGGCGGCGCCGCTGTCGCTTGTGCAAACAAAACCAGCGTCGCCGTTTGCAGTTCCTTGCTCGATGAATGTGAAAGCACCGGCACCATCTGATCCGGCGGCCATGTCATCAGATCGAACCCATGATCCAGCTTTGCATAAATATATGCCGTTTTGACTTGCGGAGCTTTGATTCTTGACCAAAACTCGATCGTCGGCTGCAACTGAAACGCCATCAATAGTTTGGGTTCCTGATAAGGTGATTGTTGCTGTCGTTGCTACCTTGCATGAGCCCTTGAGATCCAATCCTGTTGCAACAGAATCTACATACTGTTTGTTACATAGGTGCCCGGTCGCAGTTGGCGCGACGCTTGTTTGTGGAATCGCGGTGAATGTATAGGTTGCCGCGACGGTTTCAGCTTGATCAAGTCGGCAAATGTTTGCAGAATCGGCAAGTTTATCAAAAGAAATTGATCCCGCGCTAATTTGACTATTGGCAATAGATCCGGTCAATGATGAAAAAGGATAATTAACCGCGTGCTGCAAATCGAATGCGGGAGTCGCATCTGAGGACCCAAGTGCTAAACTTATGCCGCCGAATGAAACGGTTGAATTAGCTAATTTTCCGTTTGCAATTGTGCTGTTTGCAATCATTGAACCTGTAACGCCAAGAGCTTTAATCCTTAGGCTGTCGCTGTCAATCTCAATTGATGAATCGTCGACTGTTACACTCATGACTTGAGAGGCTGAAATAGCAAGACCATCACCAGCGGTTGCGGCCTTCAATCTCAAACCGCTTGAGTCTTCAAGCGCTGTAGCTGTTGCCAATTGAACGGCTGATCCGCTAACTTTGTTGCTAGTTGCAATTGTGGCTAGCTTACTGTCAGCTATAGCCGCCGATCCACTAATTTGAGTGTTTGTAATGCCTCCGTCATTAACCTTGATTCCTGATCCACCAACTGCAAGCGTCGCACCATCTAAATCGATCGTTAAGTCGCTGATCGCGGCTGACCCATTGTAGCCGGTCATTGATAGACCGTTGCCCGCAGTTAAGCTTGCTAGGTTTGAACCTAAAGCAATACCGCTAATTGTGCTATTAGCTAGTTTCGCATTTGCAATTGTTGAATTTGCAATTTTGGCATTGGTAACGCCTAAATTCTTGATTTGTTCGGTTGATATTTGTATGGCCATTTTTAAAAGTCCTATGAGTTTGGATAGAATTGAACAACGATCGATTCGCCCGACTGCGGCGTCGTTGATATGCGAAATGATGAGCTTGATAGCTCTGTTATTTCATTCGCAGATTGTCTAAGACCATTCCAAAAGACTGAGAGACTGCCTGATTCAAAGGCTTCGGTGGTCGTAAAATCAGTATTTGACCCGTTGATCTGTGAACTAAGATCATTCATTTTTAGCTTGTCGCCGCCGCTTGATGAAGTCGACGATCCAAAAACATTCGCAATGGGCATGTTTTATACTTCCCGCTGATAGGTCAAATCAATCTTTGAAATTTTAGCCGTTCCGCTATTGGTTTTCGCGAAAAAATACATCTCTTCCCCATTGATATAGTCCAAATCCACCTTGAAAACTGCATATCCGCTGTTTGTCGTCGTTAGACCTCTGGCGATCTCTGCCTCGGTATCTGGAATTATAATAATATCGCCCGCTTCATCGCTTGTAACCTTGATTGTGACCTTTGTGACACCGGCGCCGCTAATATCTGTCAAGCGAACCCAGATCCCTTCTAAATGTGCCGCATAAACATCTCTGAAGTCAATATCAACCGATACCATCGCGTATTTTGTGACGTCGAAAGAATTGGAAACATCAACCGATCCACTAAACGACGCTTTGAGCTTTCTGAGATTCATCTTTCCCGCCTTGCTGATGTCAACATATCAGATTTCGATCAATTCGTCATTCTTCGTCAAGGTCTATGATCGGCCCTTGGATTTGTGCAATTACGTCGTCGCTTTTCTGGATGCTGTCGATTAGTTGCTTGACGCTCAAGACGTCGCTGTCGACGTTTATCTCGACAAGCGGCTGCTGATGAACCGTAAAGCCGAAACGGCGCTCAAGTAGCCAAGCCGCCGGGCGCCAATCCAATTCCGCCGCGTCTTGTATCGCCTTCAATGCTCGAAGCTGCGCCATCGACTCAGATCTTTTTATGCGTTCAGATAACTCATAATACAAACCTTCTGATTCTTCTTTACCTCTTGCAATCCAAGCGTACAAAGTGCCAACATGAATCCCAGCAACATGCGCCGCCGCATCACGCTTTGCGCCCATTTCCAACGCCTTACAAATGACGTCAACCGTTTGCGGGTTTATCTTTTCGGGCCTCGCCATCATTCACCCTTGCAAGCGTGCGACAATCGCGCCCTGATTATATCGACATATTCTGGGTTCATCTCGATCCCTATGGAATTAAACCCTTCCTTTTCTGCGGCGACAAGAGTAGATCCAGATCCGGCGAACGTGTCCAACAATACAGCGTCTTTGCCTGGAGGCATGACAAGACGCGCCAACCATCTCATGAGCTTAATTGGTTTTACTGTCGGGTGAATGTTTTTCACTTCGCTTGCAGTTCGACCCGCGCCCGCTCTTGGATTGTTCATACCTGCCGATCCTTCTTTGCGCTGTACTGTTTCCGCGCCTGTCTTGCTTGGCAATTCTTCGCAACCTTCCTCACGTTCTGATCTGGAAACCTTTGGACATTGGTAAATGTTCGCGGGCCATCTTCCTCCTATTGGTGTATATTTTTCAAGTTGTATGGCTTTTTGAGATACAATAGGCACATTTGATGATTTACTTTGTTTTCTTTGCCACTCGTCAGAATGATCATTTTGCGGCCCTACCCAACAAGGATCCCCATAATTAAATCGACAAGCATCTATATTTAGACCACCGGTTCCCCATTTCAAAACATTCGCGGCGATGTTTTTTTCGCTCAATGGCTTTCGTGCAAGGATCGCCGGTTCAAAAGATGGCTTTAACGCTGTCCCGTATCCGTCGAAGCGTTTCGCGTCGTCTGTCTTTGGTTCGTATGGTCCAACGGGATTCGATGTCAACTTGTTAATCTTGTCGATGTCAGATGCTTGATGCGTTGACGCTGTTGGAATTGCGCGGCCTCGGTTTTCATGACCTGCGGCTTTATCGATTAGAAGTGATACATTTGTTGATTTCGGAAACCCCGAAAAGTAAAGCCAATTAATCGTGTCGCGCACTTCAAAACCCGCATTCTCTACAACGGTGCCAAGCCGGTGAAAAGTACGGGTCGCACTAAAGGCGATCAAATGCCCTCCAGGCTTTAAGATTCTGAAGCATTCCGCAGACCAATCATCTCGCGGTATGTCTTTGTCAAATGCCAGGCTCATGAACTGTATACCATAAGGCGGATCGGTCACAATGCAGTCAATAGAATTATCTTCAAAAGTCCGCATAACGTCAACGCAATCGCCGCAAATCACGCGATGATTGCCAATATCAACCGCCTCGCCTGTCTTGGTCATGGGTTCGACGTTGACCGGCATTAAATCAGCTTCTGTTAGCTCTTCGTTACCGATCGAATTATCGCCATCGAAATCAAGATCGGGCAATTCGGTATCAATGATGTCATCAAGTGCGCCCGCATCAAATCCCGCAATAAATAGATCATCGACTGCGAAGCTTTCTTTTTCAAAAATGTCTTTGAGCTTGAGATCGTCCCATTCGGCGACCTCTCCGAGCTTGTTATCTGCAAGGGCTAACAAATGAGCATCAACTGGATCCAAATCAAGAAAGCGGACGGGTACCTCTTTGAGCTTTAAATGCTTGGCGGCTTCCAATCGAGTATGACCCGCGATGACTTCGCCGTCTTCTTTCCGAGCTATGATCGGCGCGCCAAAACCAAAACGCTTAATTGAAAAGGCGACCTTTTCGATCGCGTGTTGATTGTTTCTCGGGTTGTCAGTCCAGGGTTTTAAGTCGTCAATTTTCACCCATTCGGCGGGCGCTTTTTTTCTTGGCATTTGAGATCCTTAATGGTTTTGAAAATGTCTATGATGCAAAAAATAAGAATTAAAAAAGAAAGACCGGCGACCGCTGCACAAAAAGCGATCGCCGATTCGTTTGTCATTTTACAAAGTTGAGCGAAACCCTTGGCGTTGGGTTTGACGATTCAATCAATTTCATCCATTGATCGCGGTTGTCGCCAGACATTGAGAGAATAGTTTCAGCGGCGCCGCGCTTCAGCTTGTAAGTTGTCTTTTCTTCGACAAGGGCGTCGAATTCGGGCAATTGGATAGCCTGGGCCACGCTAAACGACTTCGAAAGCTTGTAAGCTCGTTTCGGAGTAATGACCGCCGCGCAGACTTCGCCATCATTACAGCGCGCCTCGAATTTGCTTTCTCCGCTGGCTTTGCCCATGTCGCGCAATTTAGCCTTGAAAGGAATTAGCGCGGTATTGCATGCGCTGATCACGTCTTGAAGGATTGCCGCCGCTTTGAGTTGATCGCTAAAGTCGATACAATCGCTTGATAGGATTTCACCAAGGAATTCAAGGTCGTTGTTGATGTCGATTTGTGATTGTTTGATGTTTTCGATGTTGCTCATGTTATTTCTCTTTTGTTGTTGTTTCCAGGGTTGGCTTGCGGCTCCTTGGTCAACCCTGAAGACCTGCCTGATTGGGCGCCGCATTTTTACGGTTTAGAACGGTAATTCTGTCATGTCGATTTCATCGGCGGGAAAATTCCGATCGTCGTTGATGCGCTGCAAAAAGTTATCATATTTTTGTTGTAAGCGTCCAGCGTCGAAAGCCTGGCGAAACTGCATGATTTGATCGTCGCTCCATTGATCAGGCGTTGATTTTAAAATCGTATCCTCAGCGCAGAATTGTGCCATGACGTTAAAGCCGTTGTATCGATGCGCCCATGATTTCATTGAATCCAATGATGCAGCACTCGCCGGACCTTCAGGTTTATGCACAACGGTTTTCTTTGGTCTTGATCCGCTTTGCTTTTGCGGTGCGGCTTGTTGCGGTGCGGCTTGTTGCCTTTTGCCGTAAAACTTACTCATGTCAGGCGAGCTATTGGTTGTCATGTCTGGATCGTCGCCGGTTGGAATCGCGAAAGCATTGCGGAGCAAATACTTAAATGCCATCGTTTGAGCCTTCGCGACTGCTTTATCCGCATGATCTTCGCCTGATCCATATGCGATATGCTGCAAGCGATAATTGTCAGCGTTGACGGCATGACCGGCAGCTAAGACAAATTCATAAGTATATTTAATCAAGACATGCCATTTTTGGCGCTTGCCTTGCAACAATTCATATTTTATGATCTCGCTGTCCTTCTTTTCTATTGCCAAACCGGCAGCAGTTAACGCAGGTTGTACTGCTAAAAGTAGATCCTGTTCACTTGCAAATGCATAATTCATGTGTGAATTGTGACCGCCTTTTTTGACGTTGCCTATCATTTCCATTGCCGCGCACATTGCATCGACAACATCGTATTTTTGTTGTTTTTCTTTTGTCATTTTCTTTCTCTTTTGTTGTTTTCCCTCTCGGGCTTTCTCAATATAGCATAACGTCAGACCTTAGCAAAGCCTATCGTCAAAATATCGAATCATTTGTCGGAGAATTGCGCTCGTTGTCGAGTCGTGCTTTTTAGCCAATGCCTCGATAAGTCGCTTTTCTGCCTTCGGGATCTTGATTGTGATCCTGGTGTCGTTCTTGATCCCTGTCCCTTTCAAATGAGCGCCGACTGGCTTTGCTGAAGGGTGAATTATGGGCTTTCCACATGATTGGCATGGCCTTTCAACCCAACCAAAAGCGGGTACTTTGTTTTCGAAATGGCAATCCTCATGAAAGCAAGGCACAAAGATCTCTATTCTGCGCGGCTTGTGAAGATATCCGCCGCAATGATTGCATTTTGATTTGCCAA
>MDSZ01253757.1_pt1 | contig 17056 bp, 14 predicted proteins | sample 811201 | NCBI WGS metagenome assembly MDSZ01 (sample SAMN05326647, study PRJNA326480) | marine metagenome | isolation source: seawater | place: Indian Ocean: North | collected 2010
AAAGAGTATTCTTGCATCAAATGACTCCACTTGATTTGAAAGAAAACAAAAAACTTAAAAAAAATAATTTTTGTGTTTATTACAGAGTTGTTAGAAAAAAAAGGAAAGATACACTTTTTATTCATAGAGATTGTGATTTTTGGAAATTGCACACTAAAAATAAAGAACTTGCACCAATTATTCCAGGAAAATATACAAAAAGAATTAAAATTTGGTTACCTATATATGGATGTAATTCACAAAATTCTCTCAGATTTTTTAATCAAAGCCACCTACACAATATTAATTGTAAATATAAAACCGTTAAAGGATTAAAAAAACCAGAAATTGATAAAAATTATGTAAAAAAAAATAAAAAAAATATTGTAATGCCTTTTAAAAACTTTAAATCGGATGTTGTAATGTTTGATGACGAATGTGCTCATTTTGCTCCAACAAATACGTCTTCTAATTTGAGAGTTTCATGCGAATTCACTGCAATGGTTTTGCAATAATATTAATTTTGAGATTTGTAATTAATTACAATATAAATTATTTTGCATGACTAAAAAAATTTTCATTTCTGTAGATATTTTAAAAGAAAATGATGTTGAATATTTTTTAAGTCATACTAAAAAATTTTTTTTAAAATCAATTAAAAAATTTATCAAACTGGAAAAAAACGTAAAAATTACTGTATGCTTTACTATTAAAAAAGAGTTTAAAAGTTTTTTGCTAAAAGAAATAAATAACTTCAAAGATCTAAAAATAAATATTAAAATAAATTTAAATAAAAATAATTTAAAAGATAATTACTCCGTTTCTCTTAAATACTATAAAAAAAATAAATATAATATTTTTTTAAAACTTTCTGGAGAAACTGTAATAGATGAAGACTTTATAATTAGGACTGTTGAATATACTAACAAAGGTTATGGCTCAATATATAGTAATTTAATTGAGGTTTATGAAGATGATTTTGTCGAATACTTTAAGAGTAAAAAATTTAATAATATAAACAATGAAAAATTTCTTTTTAATTTTCTAAATAAAAATGCACATTTATATTCTTTTAAAAACATAAATTTAATTAAAAAAAAAAATTTTTTTATTTTAGAAAGTAGCTCTCCAAGATTATTAGCATTTTGTAATACTGATAATAATAAGTCAATTTTTATAGATAATTTCCAAAATCTTGGACAAATAGTTTTAAAATCTCATTTAGATGAGAATTTTAGGACAAGATATGCAATTACAAACAAAATAGTTTCAGAGATTGACAAGAATATTTTACCAAAAATTCATAAAAATGAATATAAATATCATCTTATAATAAGAAAAAAGCCAAATAAAAAAATTTTTAATAGCTCAGCAAAAGTAAATAATCCTAACAAAATTTTTAAAATAAATACTGAGAGTATCATTAAAAATTTTATATCAACAAAAGATTTGGAAGTTGATTTTATGTACTATAAGAGTTTATATATTTATCACGTTTACAATGTTTATAAAAAAAAATTTAAAATACCATTATCATTAATATTACTTTTAAGTTTTATCCCATTTACAATAAGAAAATTTATTTATTATATATTTATTAAAAAAATATATTCAAAATCAGATCCTTTTTACAATCATACAATTGATAGAATATTGTTTCATCAAAGTAAAAATAATTTAATTTTTTTCTTAAATAAATATTTAAAAAAATAATGAATGCTTTATTTTTAGCTTTTTGGGGAAAGAAATATTCAAATGACTTTTTAAATTTTTTTTTACCTAGTTTAAACGAAAATTTAAAAATTTTAAAAGGTAAAAAAAAAAAATACTCTCTAGAAATCTGGACGCTTAAAAAGGATACTATTTATATAAAAAAAAATAAATTATTTAAAAGTGTTAGTAAAAAAATAAATTGTAATTTTAGAAATATTGATTTTGTTTTAAAAGAAGCGAATATCAATAAATATAGTAAATATGAATTACATGAAACAATCTGCTATATTTTTAAAACCTCTAAATGTTTTAAATATGAATATTTGTGGTTTTTTTATCCAGATCAATTTTTTTCAAAAAAATTTATTTTAAGTATCAATAATTTAACAAAGAAAAAAAATGCAGATTTAATATTTATGCCTAGTTTACTGTGTAAAAGGGATAAAATTAGCGAATTATTCAAGTCAAAAAAAATATTTAAAAATAATTTTAGAAAAATATATTTAAGTAATCTCGATGAGAGCAACAAATATGTAAATATTAATTACATTCATAAATATCAGTTTTTAAAAGTTATTGATATTTACAAAAAAACCATAATTATTAAATCTTTTCATACTCATCCATTAATTATTAAAACAAAAAATAACTTTGAAGGTTTGAGATATCCTTTTTATCCATCACATGATGAAGGTATTGCGAGTTTTTTCTCAAAAAAAAACTTGCATGTAATCAGAAACCTAAAGTCTGGAATTCTTGGTAGTGTAAGTCAGGTTAATGATTTTCCATTGGTATATAATAATTCTATGAAAACTTCTATTTTTTCAGGAATATTACAATTTAATGAAACTCATTTAAAATCCTCGGAGCAGACATTTGTTGATGGAGATGAAAATTCTAAAATATTAAAAGACAAAATTAAAAAAGTTAATAATAAAATTAATTTATTAAGAAATGGTTATAAAACCTTACTTAAAAATTTAAGGAATTACCCAAACGTAAAAGAAAATAAATATTTTAAAACTAAAGATTACCCAAGATTGATTAATAAAATTATTGATTTTGAAATTAAAATTAAAAAATTTTATAATCAAAAATTAATTAGTTATAATAAAGTAATATTTGATAAATTTTTAAAATATTCTCAGTCTAAGATTTATAATAAAAAAATAAGTTTTTATGAATTTTTTCTAAAATTTTTAAATACTAACAATCAAAAGGATATTAAATATATTAATTTTTTGAGTAAAATATATTTTAAATGACAATAAATTTATAATGAACGTTTTTTTTTATTCTGTATGGGGAGAGTATTTTGTAGATATTTTTTTAAAATATTCTCTGAATTGTTTGAATGAAAATCTAAAATTGGTACCTAAAAAAAATTTATACAAATCAAAAATTGAGATTTGGACAAAAAAATCGGATGTGAAATTAATAAAAAAAAACAATTTATTTAAAACTTTAATTAAAAAAATTAATATTAATTTTGTATATATAGACGAACTACTGCTAATAAGTGAAGTTTCAAAATATGAGAGATTAGCAATTATGCAAAATATTTTTATTACTAGTCATTTTTTAAAATATAAATATTTATGGTTTTTTTATCCCGACTCAGTTTTTGATAGTAAGCTGGTAAAAAACTGTATGACAAAAATAAAAAGTGATAATCCAGATATCGTTCTGTTGCCTGTTCCACAAGTAGATGAGGAGCCAATTATAAAAGAATTTAAAGAAAAAAAAATTTCAAATTTAAATATAAAAAAATTAATTAGAAATAACTTACATGAATCTGTTAAATTGTGGAATGTTGATAAATTAAAAAATTTTAATATTCCTTTGTCATATGCAAAACATAAAGATACTTATGTTTTTCAAAATTTCCATAATCATCCTTTAGTATTAAAAACCACTGGAAATCATAATGCTTTTTTAAATCCTCTGCACCCCTCTTTAGACGAGGGAATTCCAGAAGAGTTTGCTAAAAAAAAAATATTTATACCTAAAGATGATAAGTTTGGGATTTGTGGAGGTTTATTAGAGAGAGATTTTCTTCAAAAAAGTAAATTTTATTCTCAAAGTAAAAAATGGAAAAAAATAAAAAACAAGATGTCCATATCTATCTCGTTTGCAATAAACCATTTAAATTTGAGTCACATAAAATTTTCACAAAATAAATATTTTATGAATAAAAAAAAGTCATTAGAGATTAATAAGAAAAATATAAAGTTAAATAATATGATAAAAAAAATTGTTAGAGGCTATAATAAATACAATCTATTATTAGAAAATCTTGAAAAATTTGTAAATAAAAAAGATATTTATCTTAATAATATTCCAACAACTTTACTGATAAACGAAAAATTGAGAAAAAATTTTCAAAATCTTGATATAATTAAACTAAATTTTGATATTTTTAAAAGAGTCATAAAAAATAAATTTAGAAAAAATTTTAAAATTAAGAATGATTATATATTAAATAATTTTTTGATTGAAAATAATGATAAAAATAAAAAGATTAAAATTTATAAGTCTTTTTTAATAAATCTTTATAGGCAAAATCTTATCTCTTAAGTTTATTTAATTTTAATCTCATTTTTAAAAATTCCTTTAATCGGCCTATGAGAAATATATATTATAGTAATCTTTTTAAAATTTCTTAATATTTCTCGCATAATATTTTTTTCTGATTTTTGATCTAACGCGTTTAAACCTTCATCTATTATTAAAATTTGTGGTTTTTTGAACAATACTCTAGCAAGTGAAATCCTCTGCCTTTGGCCACCACTTAGCTCGGGTGCACTTGATTTAATTTTTGTCTCTATCGAACTTTCAAAGTTACCATAAATATTTTCAAGCCCACATATTTCGAAAATTTTTTTTAATGTTTTAAGGTCAGAAATTTTTAGATTTTTTTTTAAACTAATATTTGTTGCTAATGTATCTGCAAAAATAAAAGGGGTTTGCGAAACATATCCGATGATTGATAAAAAACCATTCAGATCTTTATCAATTTCGGTTCCATCAATTTTAATTAAACCTTTATTTGGTTTGATTAAACCAGAGATAAGATTGACTAGGGTTGTTTTTCCACTTCCAGATTTTCCAGAAATTAAAACTTTTGAATTTTTCTCAATAGTATAATCAAATCTAAATTTTTTTTTTGACTGTGGATAATTAAATTCTACTTTTTCAACTTTCAAGTTTTTTCTAAAAAATTTTATAGTTTCTTTTGATTTTACATCTGGCTTTTTAAAAGCTAAAAATTTTTCTAGAGTTGGAATTGTTTCAAACAATGTTGAAGATGTTTGAATCATTGAAAAACTTCTATATAAACTAAAAATTATAGGTACACATTTAAAAACAGCTAAAAAATAAAAACAATAAAATGGTATTTCACTAACAATTATCTTGTCAGTTTTGATCGTTAAAAAATAAACAATAATTATTAAATATAAAATTATTTCAACAAGTTGTTTGGGTAATGAGATAAGGCCTATTTTTTTTAAATTCAAGTATATCAGTTGGAAATTTAGTTTTTTAAAATGTGTAAGAAAATGTCTCTTTAATTTAAAAATTAAAATCTCTTTAAATCCTGCTGAAAACCAATTGGCTATGAGAGATAAATCTGTTCTTATATTAAAATCTTTAACAGAATATTCCTTTATTTTTGCTCTAGATACAAGATAAGTTAATACAAAAAAAAGAGTTAATAAAGATATAAAAAATAAAACTTTAAAATCAATAATTATAATTCCAATTACAGTAATACTTAAAATGAGGATATCCCTTACAATGTTTAAATATGAGTTTACTAAATCACCAATTTTATCAATTTCAGAACTTAGAATAATCCCAGATTTTTGCAGATCTATGGTTGCAAAAAAATTCAATTTATTTGATAAAAAATTTTCATAAAATTTTGACCTCATATTAAATGAAATTTTATTTGAAATGTAAGTAAATAATAAATTATTAATAAAAGTTAATACCTGGGATAAGAACATCATAATTAAAAAAAATATTGCAAAATAATATTTTATAGTATTTAACTGAAGATCATCAAAAAAACTTATACTTTTTATAATATCGTTATCTAATATTACTTCGGGAGCGACCAAAACTGTAACAAGAGGAATTACAGAAAAAATTCCTGTAAAGTAAAAAAGGCCAGTTAATAGCAAGAAAAAATAAATTAAAAATGAAAATTTTGAAAAATTTTTGTGTAAAGTATTATGTGCAAATCCTAAAACACTGACATTACTAATCTCTTTGTTTTTCATATTTAAGCTACTTACATGAATTAAAACAAAAATAATAGTGAAAAACTTTTTAATTAATTTTTAAAGTAATTTCTTAATTTCACTATCTACAAATTCTAATCTAGAATTTAAAGTGTGTTGTTTTAAAGTTCTTTTTTGACCTTTTGTTCTTATTTTTTTACATAATTCTACATCTCCTATTAAATTTTTTAATTTGTCTTTTAATTCACTGAAGGTTTTGTAAGTAACTACCTCGCTGTCTGGTTCAAATAATTCTTTAATATTATCTCTATATTCTGTTATCAAACAACTTCCCAGACCAGTAGCTTCAAACATCCTATAGTTTCCACAATATTTGGTTGTTACATCAGTATGAATATTGATTGTTATGTCACTATTATAAAGCTTATTTAACATATCTAGACCAAAAACTGGTGGATGTATTTTTTTGGGCCATAGATCATGTAAGTATTTTTCACTATTATTAATTTTTTCTAAATCAGAAACAAAATTAGTGTATATGCTGTTTTTTATTTTTTTATCTAAAAATCTAAATAAGTTGATAAATTTATCTTTAAAAATATTTAATAAAAAATTTCTTACTTTTTCTTTTGAGTTTTTATTATGAAATTCTTTTTTTTTATTAAAGAATTCTGATGAATAACAATCAATTGAAAAATTATTAATTAATAATTCATTTAAATAATTAAATCTTGTTTTATAATAAGTACTTTTTGTGTGTCCAGTTTGACCACAAAAAATAATTTCATTTGAATTATTTTTCTTAACAACTTTTTTTAAAATTTCTTCATCAAAGGAATGATACAATAAGGTACTTTTTAATCCTTTTTTTTCGTAAAAATCAGAAAGTGCTTTAGTTGAACTAAAAACTAAATCAATATTTTTTAATTTATTATTGGGAAAACCATTATGACATACTATTTTTTTTAAAAATTTAAATTTGTCCTTCAATTTAACAATTCTGGAACAATCAAATGGTGGGTGTCCCCTAAAGAAAATAATATTTGGTTTAAAATAAGTAATTTGTTTTTCAAAAATGTAATATAATTTATCTTCATAATCGAGATCTTTATCTAACTTTAAATTATTTTCCTCTAACCACTTAGTTTGTAAATCATAATAATTGTAAATAATGTCTTGAGACATATTTCCCATTAAATTCATCTTTCTTGAAAATCCTGGGGTTTCTATAATGTATTCATTTAAAAGTTTATTTAAATGATCAGAATAACTTAAATTTGAATATTCATTTTTTATATTAATACTCTCAAAAATTGTTGAATAATTAAAAATAAAAACTTTAAAAATTTTATAATTCATTAATTTAATAATTTTTTAAAAGCAAATAAGCATTGAAATATTTCCAATAACTATCTAATTTTAAGAAATTTTTTTCTTTAATCAATTTTTCGACTTCATTTTTTATTCTTTCTCCATTCCATAAGTCAGATTTTACAAATTTTATATCATTTAAAATATCAAAAAAAATATTTGAATTTTCCTCAAACATTTTGCTTGTTGGGGATTGCCATCCTATTTTAGTCTTTCTAAGTCTAATTTCATCAATTAGAATTTTATTTCCTGCTTCCCTTAATAAATATTTGCTATATCCATTTTTCACCTTTGATTTTGATGATAATGAAAATAAAAATACTACAATTCTCCAATCTAAAAAAGGTGGCCTAACCTCAACTGAATTTGCCATTGATGCTCTATCGATGTTTTTTAAAATTATAGGAAGGCTTTTATTATGTAAAGTATCATACAATTCATTATTAAATTGGTCATTAGAGTTCAATTGATTATCATAATTATTTATCAAAGTTTTTTTATTTTGATGAAAGTTTTTTTTAAAAACAAAATTTTTTATAATTGATTTTAAAGTTTTAAAAGTATCATTTTTAATGTCAGGTTCTTTATTCATTAATTTAGTATTAAGATTAATCTTTGGAAATTGAATTTGGGAATAAGTATTTTTTAATTCTCTAAGACTAATTTTATTTTTTAAAGAATATGAAAAATTATTAATTAATTCTTCAAAAATAAATGGATAGCCTCCAAGCAATTCATCTGGCCCATGACCATCAATTGATACTTTTAAATTACTCTTATTCATCTCTGAATAGTTCAAAAAAGATGAAAATGAGAAAAATTGTAAAGATTCTTGCATGTTTACTAATGTGGATAATTTGTCATAGTTTAGTTTCGCATCAAAGAAATTGATATAGTGATAATTATTATCATAATTTTTTTTTAAGCACTCAAAGTATTCATACTCGCTAATCTCTGAATTCGGAAAATCTACAAAAAAAGAATTAGTTTTTTTATTTAGTTTTATATTTGCAAATGCTTGTAAAGTCGAACTATCTAAACCACCACTCAAGGTAAATCCATAATCTGCATCTGTCCTAAGTCTAATTCGTATAGAGTCTTCTATAAGGTATTGTAAATGTTCAGATTGATCATTTAAATTATTTGAAAATTTATATAGATGATCTTTGGTTTCCCACCATTTTTTTATATCAATATTTTTTTTTAAATTTATTTTGATTGAACAACCACCACCTAAACTATTAACATTTTTTAGGTAAGTTTTATTTTCATTGAATATATTATCTGAGAATTTTAATATTTCTTCATAATTTATTTCAACTGGAGCTTTTAAATATTTGAAAGATTTTATCTCTGATGCAAATGCAAAAATATTATTATCAAAATAATAATAAAGAGGTTTAACGGCAAACCTATCTCTAGATAAAAAAATTTCTTGTTTAACTTGATCCCAAATTGCAAATGCCCAGTCTCCATTAAATAGTGTTTGGCATGTTTCTCCCCATTCTACAAAAGATTTCAGCAAAACTTCTGTGTCAGTGTTGGTTGTAAATTTATACCCTAAATCTAATAATTTTTTTTTTAGTTCGACATAATTATATATGCAGCCATTAAAAGAAATCCAATATCTATCAAGATAAGAAAGAGGCTGATGAGCATTTACACTTGTATCAATAATTGATAGCCTTCTATTGCCTAGTCCAAAATTAGCTTCTTTATTTATGTAATATCCTTCATTATCAGGTCCTCGATGTTTTAAGGTATTATTAAATTTTTTTAATTCATCTAATTGAATTTTTGAATTAAATGAAAATATTCCAGAAATTCCACACATTAATTTTTAATTTATATTGTTTAATTTTAGGACTCATTTTCTACTTTATTATTCCTTCAATAACAAAATATCTGGTATTATTTTCTAAGTCAGAAAGCCACTCTGTTATTCTAGGCTCTGTTCTGAAAGAATGACTATATCTATTTTGGACTTCTTTTTTTGACAAAAAATATCTTACATGTGACTCAGAATCAAAATTTGGAACCATTGCAATTATTTTTGTTCCAGATTTAATTTTACTTAATAATGTTTTATCCTCCTCAATATGCTCTAATACTTCTAAAATTATTACAAAATCATAATTTATTTTTTTTAAATTTTCAGAATTAAGAATATCCTCGCAAATAAATTTAAATTCTGGGCAGACTTTAGTTGCAATATCAATAGCTACTTTTGAAAAATCAATTCCTATGTAGTTTTTAAACCCTTTATCGCGTATTAGTGAAGCAAGTTGTCCTGCACCGCAACCCAGTTCAAGAATTAAACCTGGATTAGCATAATTGAGTTTTTCTATAATTATAGACCAAAGATAATAATAAGGGGATTTGGTGTAATGAGTATTATATAATATTTGCCCTTCAGCACTCAGATAAGCTCCATCGTACCAATCTCTGCTTTTTTTTTCACCAATTATTTTTTTAATATTAGCATCTTGTTTTTCGGTATTTATTTTTTGTGGTAATAATTTTTTTTTAAAAACTAATTTTTTATAAATTTTAGATAAAATCGGAGAAATAAAGGGTTTAATTAAATTTTTAATCATATTTAGGATTTGTTAAGTTTTTCCATTAAATTTAATGTATTCATAATTAATTTCTTACTAGATCTTGGCTTTAATTTTCCAATTAAACAATTGTAAAAATAATCTAACTCTATGTCTAAAGGAAGTTTTTTTGTATTTTCTTTTAATAAAATTTTAGAATCCTTACCAATACTTTTTAAACCTCTCTTATTATAAATAATTTTATTAGAAATATTTATTTCGTATGGTTTTAAATCATCAAAAAATACATTTTTTTTTGTTCCAAAAATTACTAAATTTCTTATTTTTGCTGGATAATTCCAACTTAATTTCAAAGAAACCTTTAGATTATTTGTAAATGTAATAATACTTTGAAAAATATCATATTTTTTATTTGGCAAAATACTCTGTTTAGTTGCTTGAATTTTTTTTGTTTTTAAATTTTTAAATATATAAAATAAAATACTAATATCATGTGAGGACAAATTTTCTATAAGATTAATATCTGATCTAACTATTCCATAGTTTAATCTATTGAATTCAATATATTTAATTTTTCCAAAATAGTTATTATCTATTTTTTTTTTAATAAAATTAATAGCTGGATTGTAAAGGTATAAATCTCCAGCCATTAAGACAAGTTTATTTTTTTGAGAAATTTTATCCAAAACTTTATAATCTTTAATATTTAAAGTGACAGGTTTTTCTATAAATACATTTATTTTTTTTTCTAAAAAAAATTTAGAAATCTTAAAATGTGTTTTTGCCGGTGTTACAATAAATACTGCATCAATTTTTTTATGATCAATTTGCTTATAATCTAAAACTAATTTTGTATAGTTCGGAATCTTATCATTTAAAATTAAGTTTTTTTTATTTATATCTGCGATGTAAGATAATTTGAATTTTTTATTTTTAATTATTGAATTCTTTATTTTTTTACCCCAATAACCAATCCCAATTATTGCTACTTTTTTAACTTTTTTGATCATATATTGTTTTAAGATTATAATTCTTTAATGACAATAAAGATTTAATAAAATATTTTTTTTTTTTAATAATCAAGTAGCATGGATATTTAGATGTAGAAAATAAATTTATTTTTCTTTTTAAATACTCTTTATCATATAGATCAGACTTCAAAATTTTACTATCCAGTGGTTTAATCTTTCTTAAGTAAATCCTAAGTGGTGGTATGTTACTTTGTTTATATCTTTTTTTAAAAAAATTTTCCGGAATTGCCTCTAACAATTTTTTTCTAACAAATTTAAAATCTAAATATTTTTTCCTTAAGATAATTTTTTTTTGCCATATGATTGGCCCGTGATCAATTTTTGAACCAATCCTATGACAAGTTATACCAAAATCTTTTTTTCCCTCTAGAATGGCCCAATGAATAGGATGCTTACCCCTGTAATTAGGAAGATATGACAAATGGAAGTTATAAGTTGGATAAATTTTATGTATTTTTTTAAATATTATATTTGGAAAAATTGAAATAATTAGATTAATTTGATTATGCTTTATAATTTTAAGGCAATCAATCTCATTTTTACAAATCAAAAATTTAAGTTTTGATAAATTTTTGTACTTTTTTTCTAATTTTTTATCTAATTTTCTATTAATTAAAATTAGGTTTGTTTTAATTCCAGATTTTTTTAATAAATTATGTATTATTAATGGACCATCTCTATTTCCAATTATACAAATTTTTTTATTATAGAAGCTTATAGTACTCATTTTGATATTTTTTTAATTTTGTAAAATTGCAGTTTTCAATTTTTTTATTTAAAAAATATTTTTCTTTTTCTAAAAAATAATTTTTATCTCTATAAATGTATCTATAAAATTTTTTGCAGCCAATACTATCCTTGAATTTTATTAATCCCTTATTAGAAAGACTTGAAAAACCAAAACATATTTTATTAATTTTCAAATTTTGTAATTTTTTAATAGACTCGCTAATTAAAAAATTACTAGTTTTTTCTTTAAATTTTTGGTCATTACATGCATATTTGTAGAAAGCTATTTTTTTTTCTCTATCTATAATAAAAATTATAGAACTAACTAGTTTTTTTTTGATAAATGCGGAAATTATAAAACCATCATTTTTTGAAATATATGACTCATAAATTTTATTAAAAAAAGTTTTAGGCTGAGATAATTTTGAAAATTTTATGAATCTTTGTTTTTTAAATAAATTATAAAAATCACTTAAGTTTTTATATGAATTTTCAATTTTAATTTTTATTCCAATTTTATAATTTTCTTTCAAGTATCTTTTGAATCTGTAGTCTGCAATGTTATTTCTCCATTGATTATAATTTTTAAAATAAAGTCTATGAACATAACCATCCAAAATAATTTTTGGGCTTTTTATTATTTTTGGAGAGATGAATTTAAAACATAAGTTTTTTTTTTTTGAAAGATATGAAATTGATTTATTATTTAATTTTTCGTTATAATCGCTAAATGGTGACAAAAAAATATATCTATTTTGTTTATCATCTTTAATTTCAATTCCATATGAATACCTTCCGTTATAAAGTTTAACTTTTTTTAATTTTTTATTAAATTCACTTGAGGTTAATTCAGACCATTTTTTTTTTGAGAACATATATAATAATTTAAATATTTGTAATATAAATTCTTATAATTTAAATAAAAATAAATAAATGATTAAAATAAAAAAATTAACAGAAAAAAAAATTAAAAATTTTAGAAATTTTATAAAAGGAATTAAAAAAAATCATATATTTGTTAAAAACAAAAAAATTATTCATTTTTTTTACAATTATAGGAAATTAAAGCACTTCAACATGCTTTTACTATATGACAAAAATGAGATAACTGCCGCTATGGGTGTGATCAGTTACTCAAATTGGTCTTTTTCTAATAACTTAAAAGATAAATTTATAGCTTTTTTATTAAAAAAACCTGGAACACAAAGCACAATACCTTTATTTGGTTATTTAAATAAACTTAAACCAAAATTATTAGCTGCAATTAATATAAACGAACATACAACTGGTAAAATCTATAATCATTTTTCAGAGGTAAAAAAATTTACACACTATTATATAAAAAATCCTCAGCTAAAATGTAATTTGTCAAGAAAACTTATTAATCCAAAAAAAATAAACAACCTGAAATTCAAATATGAAATATCCTCAAATCTTAAAAAGATGCCAATACAGAAATTTTATCCAAAAAAAAATAAAACATATTTTATAAATAAATATATAAATAACCCTTTTTATAAATATAAATTATTTAAAATTTTTGAAAAAAATAAATTAAAATTAATCTTTGTTTTTAGAGTAATTAAAATTAAAAATATTAGTTTCGCTAGAATTGTCGATGCTTTTGGTGACCTAAGATTAAAAAATAATATCTCTAATTTGTTTGTAGATTTTATTGTTAAAAATAATCATGAATTTATTGATTTTTATATATATAGCACCAAAGTGCTTAATATTGAGAAATTAGGGTTCAATAAAAAGAAAAATGAATTTATACCATATTATTCTGAACCTTATAATAAGAAAGTAACTGATCTCCACATTTGTATTTTAAAATCAGATAAAAATGAAAATGTATTTTTTAAAGGTGACGGAGACGCTGAAAGACCTTATAGAATTTAATTATTTGTAGGTTTCCTTAATTAATTTTTTATCTATTTTACCATTAATATTTTGAGGTATTTTTTTTTCAAAATGAATTTTTTTTGGAATCATGTATGTGGGAAGTTTTTTTTTTAGTAGTTCATAAAAAGATTCCCTAGAAAAATTTTTTTCTGTAAATACCACCATTACAAGATAATTTCTGTTATTTGATAATTTTTTTTCAAAAACAACAACATTTTTAATCATTTTAATTTTTCTGACTTCAAATTCTATATCCTCAATTTGAATTCTATAGCCATTAATTTTGACCATTTTATCTTTTCGCCCAGTTACAAAAATTTTATTCTTAAATTTTAATGATTTGTCTCCAGAGAAAAATATATTGTCTTTATTTTTTCTAATCTTAAAATTTATTTTTGTTTGATCCTCTGATAAATATCCATCGGTTATTGTAGGACTTTCAATTATAAGTTCTTTGTTTTTTATTTTGTACTTTACCTGAGAGTATGGTCTCCCAATAGGAACCATATTTAGTTTTTTGAATTTTATTAAATCTTTTTTATTACACTCATGATAAAATACCCAATTTCCCATTTCTACCGATCCATAAGAATTAAATACATTTTTAAATTTCAAGTTTTCAGTTATAAACTTATATAATTTTAAGAAAAAAGGCTCTCCACATAAAAATAAATATTTGCCAGTCAAAGTAATTTTGTCTTTTATCAATATATCTTTAATTCTTTCCAAAGCAGAAGGTACTAAAACTGCAGTATTAATTTTATTTTTTATATAATGATCGTACATTAAGAATTTATCTGATCTTGATATTGCTGGACATATCGTTGATCCGAATAGAACTACCGGAAAATAAATATCAAAAAATGTGCTAAAAGATGGATCATTATAATCACCAACGATTAATGATTTTGTTTTGTTTTTGTATAAATGTTTTTTTTGTAAATAAACATCGGTAATAAAATTTTTATGCGTTATTTTAACACCTTTTGGAACTCCTGTTGAACCAGATGAAAAAAAAATAGTTGCTGTTTTATTAAAATCCAATTTTTTTATCTCACTTAATAAATCAATTTTTTCAAAATTATTTTTATGAAAAAAATTAAAATTAATCATTTTAATCTTTTTTTTCTTTATTGTTTTAAAAACATCATTCTGTTTAGTATCGTAGAAAAAAAAATCTGGTTTAGTGAGATTTAATATTTGCTCTACCCTTGTAGCTGGCATTTCAGGGCTTACAGGAATCCAAACAAAATCAGAAATTAATATCGGAAAAACCGAAGCATACATCTCAGCAGATTTATTAGAATAGGTAACTACTACACCCCGTTTTTTTTTATTTTTTTTTAAAAGAAAATATACAATGTTATTAATATATTGATAAAACTCATTATAAGATTTGCTTGTTGTGTAGTATTTATAAAAAATATCTTTTTTTTTAAAATTATTTAAGATTGTGTTATAAAATTTTATAGTCATGAAAAGTAAAAAAAATTCTGATAAATTAAAAATATTAATATCAAACTTTTTAAAAAAAAAGAAATTAAAACTTAATGAAAATAATATATTTTTAAATCTAGATTCTCTTGAAACTGTTGAACTATTATCTTTAATTGAAAAAAAATTTAAAATTAAAACTAATCGTATGGATTTACTTGATAAAGCAAAAGTACCAATAACTTATTTTAAGTTTAAATGATTAATCCTTATAAATCAAAACACTCTACATATAATAAAAAAATAATATCAAATTTTAATGTTTTGTTGTGCGAATATCTTTTGAAAAAATATAACCACAAGAAAAATTTATGTTTGGTAATGGGTTGTGGTGATGGTGTGCTTTTAAAAAGTGTTTATAAAAAATTTAAAAAAATAATTGTTTTTGAGTATGATAAAAAAATTTTTAAAGACAATATTAAAAAATTTAATAGTAAAAAAATATATTTTGTAAACGATAAGTTTGAAAATATAGATAAATATTCCTTTAATTACGACGTAATCTTTGGAAATCATGTTTTAGAACACGTGATTTCTCCTAATAGAGTGCTAATTAAATTAAGAAGAAAATTAAAAAAAAATGGAAAAGGGATATTTACAGTTCCAAATTCTAATTCTATTCATAGATATATTGGGGTTGAGAAGGGAATAATTAAAACTTTAAAAAGTTTTACTGAAAACGATAAGCTTTTTTTACATCAGCGAGTATATAGCTCTGATTTATTTAAAAGACATATATTAAAAAGCAAATTTAAAATTTTGAAGATTGGATACTATAACTTCAAAATAAGTTCTCAAAAAGACATGAGTAAAATTGACAATAAAAATTTACATGAGTTATTCAAACTATCACTTAAAATGAATTCTAAATTTTGTTCAAATATATACGCTGTTGTAAAAAAATAAATCTTAAATATAAGATTTTTTCAAGTTTAAAATATTCTAATTTATTTCATAATTAATACGTTCATAAAACTCATTTAGATTTTTTTCCTTAATTTTATTTATAAAATACTCTTTGAATGTTTTGGGCCAATAATTTGATTTATTATAACTTTTTACATTTTTCCCTACTTTATTAAAAAATTCATTAAGGTTTAAATTCTCATTACTAAATTTATCATTTAAAAGTTTAGCAAAATTTAAGAAATTTTCTTCATTTTGAACAATTTCTTCAAATGAAATAATTCGATTTTGAGACAAATTTACTGCCTGCTGGTCAAATCTTAAACAAGAGCCAGAGGTAAACAAAAATAAGTTAATTATTACTTCAGATATATATCGTTTAAAATTTTTATTTTTCAATAAACTTTCGTCTAATTTATGATTTAAAAGTATTTGATTTATTTTGAACTTTAATGTGTCAAAAGCATAATTAAAATAATATTTATTTTTTGATTTAAGATACTTTTTAAAATTTAAATTAATTTGTTCATTATATTCGTCAAAAATGTTGTTTACAAAAAGTTTTGAATTTTTGTTATCTATTATTAGGGGATTTGTTCTCTTAGCAAAAAAACCATTTGTAAGAAACTTTTGAAGGTAAAACTGCATCATTGAATTAATTTTATCGATTGGGTTTCTGATTAGCCAAAAAGTTTTCACACCCATCTTGTTTAATTCATCTAAAGAATTTTTATTTAAATTGAAAGGGATGTGAATTGATCCTACAACCAACTTTTCTACATAGTTTTGTTTTTGAAGAAATTTATGGTAAGTGATTATGTCTTTTATTTTAGGATTTAACTTAATCAGACTATCACTGTGATAACACTTAGAGAATTTATCTTTTGATAAAATCTTTGTTATCCATCTTGTAGCTGAATGACCATTTGATAAAATTAAATACATATAACTTGTTTGCTTGTTTAGTTATTTAACTAACAAAGTTTCATAACAAATAATATCTGCATATCTTAAAATTAAAGATTGTATAAAAATTTTTTTCAGTGCATAAATCAAGCCAATTGAGCTATTAGTACTGGTCAGCTGCACGCATTACTGCGCTTCCACATCCAGCCTATCAACG
>MDSZ01228296.1_pt1 | contig 17052 bp, 7 predicted proteins | sample 811201 | NCBI WGS metagenome assembly MDSZ01 (sample SAMN05326647, study PRJNA326480) | marine metagenome | isolation source: seawater | place: Indian Ocean: North | collected 2010
CGGTGGTGTTTTGTGGTTCGAGCGCATCGTCGGTGTCGGTTTCCATGTCCTCGCCTCCTCCTGGCATCTTCTTCTTCTTTTCCCCGCCAATCTCTCTCTCTCTCTCTCTCTCTTCTCTCCGATTATAAGCTTTGCGTCTGCGGTCGAAGGAACGATCCAAGAGAGAAAGGAATTTGAAGAGACAGACCTTTAGAGATCCCATTTCTGTCACAAAATGGGTTTAGGGTTTATTTATGTTCATTTTGGATACCCTAAACAAATAACCCGTTTTTCTCTTCTTAAAATTCTCCCTAAAAAGATGTGTGCGCTGCGCTTTTCTTCTTTGCGAGCCACACGTTACCGCACGATGGGCGAGGCGGAAGAGACGGAAGAGACGCACGACGCCGAATCCCCGGCGGCGGCTTCGGAAAAGACGACGACGACGACGACGACGACGACGACGACGACCGAAGATGAGGGGAGAAGAAGAGGGAATGAAACATCATCATCGTCGTTATCATCATCACCGTCGGAGGAGGAAGAGGAGAGAAGTCCGGAGACCTCGTTGCGGAGCGAAACGGAGTCTTCCGGAAGCGAAGAAGAGACGTCCAGTAGTAGTTCCGAAGGCGTGCGAGAGTTACTGCGACGACTCGCCATAGATGGAGAAGGAGAGAAAACTTTGGCGGCAAAACAGCCGAGATTGAAAACGAGAGACGTGAAGGGTATCGCGGAGTACATCGAATCGGACGAGTGCAAAAATGTCGTCGTCATGTGTGGCGCCGGGGTGTCCGTGGCGGCTGGAATCCCCGATTTCCGAACGCCAGGGACGGGTTTGTACGATAACTTGGCCGAGTACGACTTGCCGTACCCGCAAGCGGTGTTTGAGATTGGATTCTTCGAATCGAATCCTGAACCGTTTTATCTCCTCGCGAGTCATTTGCAACCGGGAAAGTTCGAGCCGACGAAAACGCACAAGTTTATTAAACTTCTGGAAACGAAAAAGAAACTGAGACGTTGTTTTACGCAAAATATTGACAGTTTGGAGACGAAGGCTGGGGTAAGCGAAGAGTTGGTGGTGGCCGCACACGGAAATTTTGACACCGCGAGGTGTCTAAAAGGACACTCGCAGGATATCGAGAAAGTGATGGAACACGTGGCGAAAGGAGAGCCGATGCGATGTGAGACGTGTGGTGAGTACGTGAAACCGGATATTGTTTTCTTTGGAGAAAATTTACCGATTAGGTTTGGCCAGTTGGCGAGAATCGATTTCAATCCCGAAAATTGCGATTTGTTAATCGTAATGGGGACGAGCTTGCAAGTGCAGCCGTTTGCGGGTTTGATTGAGTATCCCGATATCGATTGTCCGAGATTACTCATTAACCGCGAAAAAGTTGGCGAGGTTCCGAGTCGGCGCAGTTTCTTCGAAATGGGCATGAGTAAAGGCAGAGGGTTTGACTTTTCCGAGGAAGGTAAGAGAGACGTTCTGTTTTTAGGGGATTGCGACGACGGCGTCAGCGAGTTGTGCAAGCATCTCGGATGGGAGGTATAAGGATAAATAGAACGAATTAGAAAATGCACAGAGCATGAGCGCTTTAGATAAATACACCTTGTATAAGTTATTGTTCGTTCGAATAATAACAATAGTATGTAGAAAATAGAAATACACGTGTGATTCGTTTTGTTTATCTGTTTGTTGCGTCTAATGTGTTTTGTATGTTGTCTCTCTCTCCTTCAAAGGTTTTTCTTTCCTCTTTCAGCCTTCGGCTTCAATCTCCTGTCTCGCTCGTTTCATCTTGTTTGCCGCTTCCGCCGCGATTTTCTTCTTTCCTGGACTCGTAATTGCGCTTTCAGGAACACCTTCTGTGGTGTCGCCGACAAACCTCAACGCTTCTTTCACGTCCACCTTTTGCGTGATGGAAACTTTGTTGACGTGCGAAACGCCAATTAAATGTTCCGCTTTACGCACGATTTCCGGTCGAAATGTCGTACAAACAAACTGTGTACCTTTATCGGCTTGTTCTCGAATCATCGCTGCCACCGCAGTTCGGTATTGCGGATCTAACGCGGCGTCGATTTCGTCGAACAAATAGAAAGGCATCGGGTCGCACCTTTGAATGGCAAAGATAAGCGCCACGGCGACGACAGTTTTTTGACCGCCAGAGAGTTGCTTCATTTGCATGGTTTCACCGCCACCGCCAAAGTGAAGCTTTATTTTCACACCGGAGTATTTGTCCATGAACCCGACAGCCGCGGTGACTGCCGCCGCAGCTGGTGCATCGGAAGTTTCATTCACCGAAGGAGTCGCTGCTGTCGCCGAATCTTTAGTGACTTCAGGCGGATTGATCGTCTTCTTCCTTTGCATGACTAACTCGCCTTTCCCTCCGGGAACAAGTTTTGCAAAGACCTCTTTAAAGTTTAAACTCGCTTGTTTAAACGTTCTTTCGATCGCTTCATCTTTCTTTCGGTCTAAATGTTCCATCAATTCCAAGATTTTCTTCGACGCATCCGCGATTTCCGCTCGTCGTTCCCTCAATTCGTCTCTCTGTTCAGTGAACTGTTCCCACTGATCGATGGCTTTCTTGTTCACGTGCGACAATTGGCCCAAACCTTCGTTCGTTTTTCCGAGCTCTTTTCTTAATTGCACAGGGGTGTAGCTGTTGTACTTTTCGAACGCGTCCGCGGGTAACGACCCGACGTCGCGAATTTTTCGTTGGATGGCGTCAACTTTCGCCGCGTAGTTGGCGCGTTTCGACGCTAAAGCTTCCATCTCGCGTTCTTCGCTGCCCAAGTTTCCTCGGACGTCTTCAACCTTCGTTCGCAAGTTTTCTAATCGAACTTTTTGACTGTCCGCGTCCCCTTTGGCATCCGCGAGCGCTTTCACAGCTTTCTTGTGCTTTTCGTTAATTTCGCTCTCTTCCGCCCTTAAAGCTTTCAATTGCGCGGAGAGCTTTTGAAACTCTCTCGTTTTCGCCTCGACGTCGACTTCGGTCGTCTGGTTCGCCAAGCGTCTCAGAGAGCGTTCCAAATTCGATTTCAAGGTTTCCTCTAACGATTCGCACGTCGCTTGTAATTCGACTCTCGACGCGGATAAATTGGAAAGTTCTTCTTTCAAAGAAGCCAACTTTGGATTGAGCTCTTCGAATTCCTTCTTCTCTTGCGTGGTTAATTGCGTGTCCAACTTGGTTCCTTTTTCTTTCGTTAAATCATTCGCGTCCAACTCTGCCAACTCGATTTCGTCTCGCATGGCTTTAATCGCATCAGCGTTTTGTCTCGCAAGTTGTTCCGATCGGGTAGCCGTTTCGGAGAAATGTCTCAACTCCGTCTTTAATCTATCGACGGTTTGCGCCACGTGGCGACGGTTAGATTCAACTCTTTGAACTTCACCAACTGCCAATGATACGCTTTGTTCCAACGATGATAACTCCATTTTGACTTTCGCGGCTTCCTCTTTTAACGCGTCGCGTCTTTCGACGCACGTTTTGACCGATTTCACAGCTTGCAATCGAGATTTGTTCGTATCTCGGTGACCGCCACTCATGACGCCTTTGGACGAAACGGTATCTCCATCCATGGTCACGCAGTTCAAGTTGGTCGTTTTCGACATATCCGCCGCGACGTCGATATTTCTACAAATTAAGACTCGAGAAAAGACTTGGCTAAATGCGACGTCGTATTTTGAGTCTCGAGTGATTTTGTTCAACAACGGGAACGCATTTTTATCCTCCGGATATTTCACGTTTTGCATTTGTAAACGGTTCAACGGCAAAAACGTCACGCGTCCACCTTTCTCTTTATTCAAGTGTTGAATAATTTCGCTACCGATGTCGTCGTTATCGACGACGATTTGAAACAACTGGTTCCCAGCGGCTGCCTCGACTGCGGAGTTGAATCGATTGTCGCATTCCATCAACTCAATCAAAGGTCCGTGGACGCCGGTAATCCCGCGCTCTTTAACGATTCTTTGCACCGCGGCTAAACCTTTGTGCAAATCTCTTGCCATGCTGTATTCCAACTGTTTCTCATATTTTTGAACTTCTTCGCCTAACTTGGCCAACTCGCTATCAAAATCGGCATCTTTTCTTTGCAACGTCTTTCTTTCGTTTTGCACTTTATTCCTGTTCGCGAGTAACTTTTCGTGTTCCTCGTCTAACGCTTGCAACTCTTTCGATGCGGATTGTAACTGCTTTTCCAAACGACTCAATTCTTTCGTATCTTTTTCTTTTTCTTTTTCGATATCTTTAATATCATTTTCGCTTCGTTCGATTTCTTTCTTTTTCAACGCGATGGTCGCTTTGGTATTTTTCACCTGTTCGTCGATCCACTCGTCTCTTTGCTTTTCCGTTTGAAACTGCGCCGATCGTCCGCGTTTGGCGTGCAACGCGTTCAATTTGCGTTCGCATTGTAAAACCTCCGATTGTTTCGTATCTTCGTCTTCCTTCGCTTTCACAAACTCTGGTTTCACTTTGCTCAACTTGTCCCGAATATCTTTTGCTCGTTCCTCCACCGACGATTTTTGGTTCTCCGCGTCCGCTTTTTGTAACGTGAAGCGTTCGATCGACTCCTGTAAATCTTGCACGTCCAACTCTTTCGTCGCCCGTCGTTCGCCAATCTCTTTCCTTTCCACTTCAATCCCCATCACCTCTCTCGATAACCGTTCAATCTCCCTCTCGGCATTTTTCGTCGCTTTCTCCAACTCTCTCACCTCCAATTTCGCGCCGATCGTTTCTTCCTCCGTCATCCTCGCTCGTTCGCTCGCGTGTCTTCTCTTCTCCTCCACGTCGTCCAACTTTTGCCTCGCTTCCGATAACTCCTTATCGTTAATGGCGTACTCAATACTCCTCTTCGCCTTGTCCAACTTCACATACTTCTCCAACTCCTCCTTCTCCTCGTCCAATTCCTCCAAACGACTCTCGATAAACGCCACAGTTTCTTTCACCGCATCTTCTCTCGTCTTTGTCTCTCTCATAATCTTCATCGACTCGTCTCTCTTTTCCTCATACACCGATGTCCCTCCGATTTCCTTCAACAACTCCAACCGTTCTTTATCCGACATGGTCGCCATCTTCGTTATTCGCCCTTGTTGCACGACGTAATACGGATTTGTTCTCGAAAACCCAGCCGTTTCCAATAAATTCACGATTTCTGTCTTGGACGCGTGTTTCTTGTCCAGATAATACTCGTCTTTTTTCAACCCGATGTTTCGTCGCAACCGCACTTCGTCTCTCTCCACCGGCATTCGACGATCTTTATTGCAAAACACAATCTCCACGTACGCGCTCATCACCGCGTGTCCGGCGCCTTCGTGCAGCAACCGCTGCCTTTCTTCCGCTCTCAGCGTGCCAAAAACATCGCTCAGCACGAATCGAATCGCGTGAAATAGGTTCGATTTGCCCGATCCGTTCGCGCCGACGATGCAGTTCAGATTTGGCGTCAAATCGACCGACGTTTGGTCGCGGTACGTTTTAAAGCCTTCCACGACGACCGATTTGATGTGCATTTTTCCCTTCGCCTTCTCGCCGTCTTCCTAATAACACCGCGCGAGAGAGCACACCGTGTATCGATGCCGCTTCAATTCGGCGCCAATTCGGGGTGGTCGTTCGGTGCGATGATGCTTCAAACAACGCGCTTTTTTTTTGTCTCGATCTTTCGAGAGGTTTTTTGAAGATTTTGAATTTTTTTATTTTTTTTGGCGGGACAAAAAAAAACAAAGTCAAAACGAATTGGGTGTAATGACAAGAGGCCTGTATAAAGGGTCCCTGCCGGGTACTTTTGCGGTATCCGCACTAGCGCTACATTGTCGTCTTCTCTCGTCGTCGGTCAATACTCGCCGAAATTCTGGTGTCCCGTTTTCTTCGCGTGTTCTCTGGCTTCGTTCTCCCCGACTAAGCCTTCTTGACAGACTAAACATCTCAAAGAAAAATTGGCGGTGTCGGTGAACATTCTTCGCGCTCTGTCTTTTTCCGCCAACGCGCGCGCTTTCGCGTCGAAAGCGTTGGTTTTTGATATCGGTTGAGAACAGTCTATGACGGTAACGTGAGTATCGGGGAGATCTTCTAACCCCGGGTACGCGAAGACTAAAGCGTCGTAGTGTAAGCCGTCGTAGATGAGATGGCCTCGTTCACTCTGCGGGAAACGGTCTTCGCCGTAGATATCAACTCGGCCGGTTTGGATATCGTATGCGGCGATTTGTTTTTGTAAGTAGGTGGAAAGGACAAACAATTCAACTTGTCCTCCCCAGGACTTGGGTTTAAGCACCCACTCGGCGTACTCTTTCGGCGATTTTCCTAAAGTGGCTTCGTTAAACGTATTCGGGTCGTTCAAGATGGCGTCGTGGACAACCTTTCGTAGCTCCTCGGATTTCCCTAAACTGCGGTAGAACACGTACCCAATGGCGTTAAACAGACACGAATTATCCGAGTCAATGACTTTCCTGATGGCGATAGTTCCGTCGTCGTCTATATCTTCCACCACCGGGTCATTATTTGGTAACGCCGAAGTCGAGCCTCCTCGCGTTCTCCGCTCGTCCAACATTGAAGCTTCCACCGCTCTCGCTATAGCCTCTTCTTCTCCAGATATACTGTTATCACTGTTTCGTGTCGTTGTCGTGTGTCCCTCTGTCGTTTGCTCGCTCGCCGCGATAGCTTCTGCTAAATCTGTGCATCCGTTGTCCATCTTCGCATCACCAGCAACTGTTTTTTCATCACCGTCACCGTCACCTTCTTTCTCTTCCTCTTTCCTTCCTATCGCGTCTTTCGTATTCTCCTTCACATTTTCCTCTTCCACAAACTTTATCGTGATCGTCTCTCCATCTCGAATCCCAAAATCGGCCAACTTTTCCTCCCCGTTCGTCTCTTTGATAAAAAACGCTTTCCCTTTGGGAAACCCAAACAAGAAAGTCTCCACCGTTCTTTCGGGAAATTCTTTATGCATTTCCGAGAGGAAATCGTTCAAGGTTGGACAACGCGAATCATGTAAAACGAGATTCGCGACGCCAAGCGGAGTGCGGACGCGCAAGCGCATTTTTCTTTTCCCGTTCAGAAGGAGCGATCGATTACTTCTTCGCGGTGCGCGCGCGCGCGCTAATTATGAGGAGGGTACATTTTAGACAAATTTTTATGCAATAGAAATGATGAATAAAGAACACGCGTTTGATGGTATATGCGCGCGCCGTTCTCTCTTCTAAAGTGAATAACACGGGTTCCCTCTCACGCGTTCGCCCGAAATGAACTCAAAAGAAACCAGACCATTTACCGAACAAACCACCGCTGATGGATTGATTCGTTGGGCTGTGCAACGGTTCACCTCCGTCGTCGTTTTCTTCGTCCGAGAGGCCTTCTAACATTGACATGACTAAATCGTTTTGGTCTTGCGCTCCCGGGGGCATCGGGGGTGCAGATGAACGTTGCGTAACGTTGGAAGAAGTGCCCATGAGATGCGTATGAACGTCGTCTCCGAATTGGAAGCGGCGGGCGGGCGGTTGTGGCGGCGCGTCGACGCCTTGGCGGAGCATAGCGGGTGTGATAAGCTTCGCGCCGCCTCCGTTTTTGTTGCCGACGTTCCGTTTCATTGGTTGGTTCAGAGGTGGTGGTGATTTCGGTAGTGGAGGTGGTGTCGGTTTAGTCGTGTTGTTGTTTACGCTGTCTCGTTTCTTTGTGGGTGAAAGTGTTGACGGTAACCCGGGAGGAACTGGAGGAGGGATCGTAAAACCCGGTCGTGGCTGTTGCGTTGCATTCGCCCGCGCTCTTGGAGATAAGTGCTCAAATCCAGGGGGAGCATCACCACCCATCGCTCGCGGACTGGTTAATGGCGAGTTGGACGCACTTTTACTCTTGATTTCTTTTTGTGCCGCTTTCTCCGCTCGTTTCGCTTCTTTTGCCAAGCGCGCTTTCTCTTCCTTTTCTTCGCGCTCTAAACGCGCGTGTTCGCGTTCTCTTTCGATCGCCGCATCGAGTAAGCGTTTTTCAGACATTCTCAACGTCGCGTGTCGACGCATTTCTTCTTCCTCTTCGCGCTGGCGACGCTCTTCTTCTTCGGCTTCCCATTGGGTCTTGACGCTAGGCGTGTTTGGATCCACCGATGATGCCCTAGGTGAATTGTTGTTACTCGACTCGTCACGAAGAAGCACGCTTGCAGATGATGGTTTGCCGTTGTTGTTGTTGTTGTTGTTGCTACTGTTAGCTTTCTTCTTACCGTTGGCCTTTTTTGAGGACTCGCCGTTACTCCCAGCATGTTGCTTATCGGCGCCGTTGTTATTCTTTTCCGAATGTTTCTTCTTATTACTCGTAGTACTGCTGCCATTTTTGTTTTTGTTGTTAATGTCCTTAAACAATCTCGCGTACGCTTTACTGTTCCTCACGAATACTTTAATCGAACGCATGATTTCTTCAGCAAATAATAACAGAGTCCCGAGCGCAAAAGAAATCGTCGGTTTGAGCAAATCGAACAGAAACTTTGCCGGTTTTTTCACCATCATCCATCCCGCAGTAAATGGTGACATTGCCATGGTGCGCAAACACACTCTCAATTGCGGAGATACGCCGTGGTGGTGGTGCCCAGACCCGGGTCCGTTCTTTTTATGCGCAACAGTTGGACCGGCTCGGTTAGAGGATGTTTTGTTGTACACGCGAAACGCTCCGGCGCAGAGATACAATACGAGCAACACATACGCCGTCGTCCCAACAATCAGTGCAAGTTCAGCCGCGGTTTCCGAAGAGGACGGTAAGAAGTTTGCATTGACAAACTGGTTCAAGATGAACGCTGTCTCGGCTTGCTCGTCGAGTGTCTGCGCGAAACCCCCGCCATTGGCGAAGAACGGGTTACGATGATACCCTTGCGAACTCGACTGACGATTGCTTTTCGTACCCGTTGAATCTTTTGTATTACTTCGGTCTTTGTGGAAGTTGTAGGCGGATTCCAAGCCGCCATTTTTTCGGGCGTCTACTAAAGCAAGGACTAAATCTTCCGTGCTCGGTAAATTCGAGAGACCTCCAATGATCAACTTCGATCCGTTTTCAATGGCTTTGGCTAAATAAGCTCGCACTTGACTAACGTCACAATGTAGACGCTCTTTTGAATTTTCTAGTTTTTCCCGTTCTTTTGACGAGTCGCTGCTACCGGAGAGATCTCGGAGTTTTGTGTATATTTTCTCACACTTGACATCTTCCATAGGATTGTCCACGTTGCGCTTCATATTCGGAAGCACGGTGCATGCGTCACCATCGCCGAGTCCCCAGCGCCACGCCGCGGTTGCGTTAAGATTTTTTCTCTCTTCGGGACTACTATTTAACGAAGTTGAGACGCCGAGTAAAGCTGCGGCGTATAACATCGTCGCGTCAGGATGCCAATCGTGAGGTAACAACACGCCGTCCACAGCTAACGCTATATCCGTCGGTCGAACGATTTTCCCTGAGCTCGAAGAGGCTAAACCGGCAGCCGCGCCAAGCAATTTTGCAGCGTTGTCCCACGGGTTTACTTCTACCCACGCGATAGCGCATGGTCTTTCCGCTTGAGAAATCTCAATCAAAGAATTCGATGTCGTTCCGAATCTCTCTGCAGCGGCTTTTGCCGCTTTCCTAGTGTCCGCGTCGCCGTATTGATCCAAAGGTAACCGTAAAGCGACTCGTCTCGGTCTTAACTGTCTCGCTTGAATCGTTAATTTCATCTTTCGAGTAACTTTTGAGCCACCCCCAAACGAACCTTTCTTGGATACCTTGACAAACCCAGAATCTTTGCTCGTTTCCCAGGGTAAAATTCTCATAATCATCGGCGCCGACCACGACTCTTCTAACGGCGGGACCGTGGCTTCACCAGCTACGACTACGTCTAGATCAGAGTCTTCTTGATGTAAAAGAACTACGCGCAGCCATAAATCGTGCGTTCTATCCGCAACCGACGAGTACGCCACGAGTGCAATACCGCCTTGGTCAGAGCGACATGCGTGCACAGTGACTCGATGCGCCACGCGTAAACTATCTGGCGCAAAAGACACCAACAGAGGACCTAAATCACCCGTCACTGGCGCGTCCGCGCATTCCGGTAACTCTTCGTCCACGTCGATTGATATCTTGTGATGCACGATTGCTGTTTCATTTCCGCGAGGCTCAGCTAAGTTCGTGGCAACAACACTCGTCATGTGATGATTGTTTGCTTTTTTAGCGCTATCGGACAAAGATTGATATAAGTCTTCAATATCCAAGTCCTCGAAAAACGTTCTTGGCATTGTATCTTCAAAGTCGTCGTCTAACCAAAAATCGTCGCCGTCTTCGCTCTTTTCGTTTTCACTCTTACCTTTTTCACCATCTAGCATCCCGCTATTTTCGCGAAGCCTCGCGTTTCTCAAGCGTCGAGTTTTCTGTTCCGAAATAGTACCTAATGGCCCAAGCTTTTGAAATGAAAACGACGAGACCTGACTTTGTAATTTTGCATCAGAGTCGCTATTGCCTTGTTGGGTTTCTTTGGCGCTCAATGCTTCCCGAAACAAATATGAGGCCGTCTCTTTTGAATCTGTTGGCAAAATCCACGCCACCGCAGATTTCTCTCCGGCGTTGGAATGCGCCCCGTTACTCTCATCCCGTTTCCAATCTTCTGGTTTCATGAATCTTCGCACTGCCCGTAAAGACCACGCTTTCTTTGGCGCGTCGTGTATGACCGCTCTGACGGGAACTGCATCCGGTGCATCCTTAACTTCTTTCCACGCTTTAATGTCCACTTGAATCTCCAATTTTCCTCCTACGCTAAGATATTTCTTCGGCGATTGTTCGATATGATATGGTGAGGCATTCAGTTCCTCAAAAGTTGTCTTTCCATCTACTCTGTGCGTTCTTGGTTTCGCGGTTTGGGACGCTTTCTTCGACACTTTATTGATCCTTGCCAAATACTGATATGCGGAAGGCGTAAAATCTTCCTCGACTCGGTTGTTCGTCGCTTCGCATCTCACGTCCACCTCTATCGGCGCTTCCCACTCGTTCGCTCGGAACCCGTTCAATCCAAACGTCCAGTCGCACCCTCCAAATGAACCCAAGGAATGCGGTCCGCAAAATTTGCATGAGGAGTGCTTCTTATTTTCGTCGTCCTCCTCCTCCTCTTCTTCTTTCAACTGCTGAAAATCTATCTGAAAATTCTCGAAGGTTGCGAGGAACGTCGCTTCGCGGATTCTCGAGGCGGAAGACGAGGAGGACGCGTCGTCGCTCTTTTTTTGCGCCCGCGAGGACGTCGACTCCGCGCCGCTCAGTCTTTGAGACGAAAACGCGACCGGGCCGGCGCCGGATGATGATGACGACGACGACGACGACGAAGATCCAATTCCGCTCTCCTCGTCCGCGCGACCATAAAATGACACGCGCAACGAACGAGGACTCCCAGCGCCACAAAAGACGACCGCGACCAAGAGAACGCACAAAACTGCGCGCGCCGTCGCGAACAACGGGGGCGTTCCGACGCGTACGCGTCGCATAGTCCCTCTGCCTTCAACAACGCTCACTCTGTCCAACCAATTCTAAATTTTCCCCTTCTCTCTCTCTCTCTCTCTCTTTTTCAAAGGCCGAAGAGGAGAACACACACTCGCGCGCGCGCGCTCGCTCCTACCTGGTTACGTGTGCGCACACGCGCGAACGAACACGTGCGCGCGGTCTCTCTCGCGAGAGTCTGTGTCGTACGCAGACAGAACGCGTCTGCGAGACTTTTTTTTTGCGGAAAATTCTTCGTCTTCATCTTCTTCTTCCGAAGAGAAAAAAACGACATCAAAAAAAGCCAACGAACGAGACGACGACTCCTTACCATATATTCGACGATTTGGACGGGGAGAGAAACGACGAACCGTTTTCACAGAAACGAAAAAAGCGACGACGACGACGACGACGAGAATGATGATGATGATGATGATGATGATGATGAAATTTGCGAGTCGTTGATGGATTTATTTATGTAAATATCTTCTTCCTTTCACGCGTGGGGTGTTGAACGCGGAGCGCCCGTGCGCTTGCGTTCGACCCCGAGTTCTTCGAGTATAATTTTTTCGTTTTCGAGTTTTAGGAGCGCGCGGCGGTCTCTTCGTCCCCTTCATCGGCATCGTCTTGAATCGTGTCCATCGGCAAGCGGAAACGATTAGCGCTTATGACCAGTGTTGCGGCGCGGCGGAAAGAAGGACCGCCTCGACCGTGAGCACGGAAAGAAGTGCTTGGAGAGAGCGAGGATTCGCGAGAAGAGAGACGGCTTCTGTCTTCGTTGTGTGAGGCGCGACGAGAGGCGATGACGGCTTCCGAAGCGGCTTCGAACGCGTGGGTAATGCCGGAGGAGACTGAGTCGATCGAGGTGCGGTGATGCTTTTTGCCCGGGCTTCCCATATCACCACTCTCGATGCTTTCTCGAGCGGGTTGGACGTCCGCTAAACCCATCTTTTCTTGCTTGGCGAGCGATTTGGCGGCTAATTGCGCTTTATGCGCTTCCTCAGCAGCTTGCGCCATGGCTTCTTCATCCGTAACACCCGGGAAGAGGGAAATCGGTAAGCACCGCGTGAGCGCGCCGACCGGTAAGATGATGACACCTAAAACGATAGACGCGATCCATTCTTTCGTGTTCAAGTTGACGAAACCGATTGCGGGGCCGACGACGGTCGAGCCGACGACTTCGATGAACAACACCTGAACGCCGACAGTTAAAGCAATGATGGAACAGAACCAACCGGATTTTTGAATGTCTTCGAAAACGTTTAAATTGCCGATTCTTCTCGAGTTGATTTCAGAGAACACTTGCATAAATACAAAGGCATTAAAGATGAAGCCGTTCAACTCGAGCGTTCGGCGGTGGCAATCTTCGTGGCCGTCGACAATTGGGCAATCCATGTCCATGATGGTAGTTCCCGCGAACATCAGTGTGATGCATACGATGAGTTGGTACGTGCTTATGCCGATGATGTTTCGCCACATCTGTTTGTTCACCAACGGAGCCGTTCGGCCGAACGGTTGACGATCCATTAAGCGAGCTGAAGGAGGTTCTGTCGCCAAAGCTAAAGCGCCCATGGAATCCATGATCATATTCACCCAGAGTAAAGGAACGGCGGCGAGAGGTAACTCTTTGATCCCAGCGCACGCTGCGATAAGATTCAAACTCACCGCGACGACGTTTACGACCAACTGAAACTGTAAAAACTTACGGATGGACTGATAGACATTACGTCCCCACAAAACGGCTTGGGCCATAGACTTGATGTTATCGTCCATGATGACGATATCGCACGCCTCTTTCGCAATTTCCGTACCAGCTATACCCAAAGCGAAACCGACGTCGGCGTCTTTCAAAGCCGGCGCGTCGTTCGTGCCGTCACCGGTTACCGAGACAACTTCCCCGAGTTCTCTTTGTAAATTACATAATACCAACTTGTCCGTCGGCGAAGAGCGCGCCAAGACGCGTATTTTCATAGCCACTGATTCTTGCTCCGCTCGAGACATTTTTCTGAAGACTGGGCCTTCTAAAATCGTCGCGCCTTTTTCTTCTTTGTCCGGATCGAATATGCCGGCTTCAATGGCAATTGCTCTCGCCGTGACCGCGTTATCGCCGGTGACCATGCGAACAGTCACGCCTGCGCCTCGCAACAACTTAATGGCGTCGGCTGTTTCCACTCGAATCGGATCTTTAATACCGACAATGCCGAGAAGCGTCAAGTTTTCCTCCATCGGCTTCTCCGGATCCAACTTACTTGGGTCGATATTTAAATCAACGTACGCGATAGCTAGTGTTCGTAACCCGCGCTCGGCCATGCGTTGAATTGCATCCCTTGCATTCTTCTCGTCTTGTTTAGAAAACGAATCGACGGACCCATCCGGTTTGGCAATTTTGGAACACAACTCAACCAAAACTTCCGAAGCGCCTTTGACGTGTAACCTGGTTGCCGAAGTCGTACCCGCGATGGCCGTGGACATTCGCTTACGCGCGGACGTGAAGTGATACCTTTGTTTCACCGGTTTCGAATCGCGCAATTTATGGTATCGAAACTCGCCATCATTTTTACTTTCGTCGTCACCGAAATCTTCCACCATTTGTAACAACGCGCACTCGGTTTTCGAGCCGATGTGTTCAACGATGCCACTTCCACCTTCTTTATGCGACAAGTTCGCATCCGAATTTATCGCGCACGATTCGCTGAGGAGTTCCTGGAACGACTTCGAAACCTTAGTCAATTCTTTTTTATCCATACTTTCAAAAAACGTTCTCCCTAACCACGCCTCGGTGACCGTCATTCGATTTTGCGTCAACGTCCCAGTTTTATCAGCGTTCAACTGCGTCGCCGAGCCCATAGTTTCACACGCCTCTAATCGTCTCACCAAGTTTTTGTCTTCCATCATCTTCTTCATCGCGAACGCCAATCCAAGCGTAATCGCCAGTGGCAGACCTTCTGGAATAGCCACGACGATAATAGTCACCGAATTGATTAAAAAATCTAACACTTTCGTCCCATCCCATTTGCCTTCTTCCGAGCTTTCCACGATCCACCGTATAAACGACGCTAAAAACGTCAAAATCGCCGCTCCAATCCCAAAATTCCCCACTTTTACGACCAACGCGTCCAATCGTTCTTGCAGTGGCGTCGATTGCGGCTCCACGATCAAGGTTTTCAAAATCGCCCCCCACTGCGAATGTCCTCCGACCGCGACAACGAGGCACCTCCCACTCCCTTCCGATACGCTCGTCCCGGACAACAGAAATGGATCTTTGTCCAAATTTTTCGCGATATCGATCGGTTCTCCAGTCATTGCCGCTTCGTTCGTCTTCAACTTTGACCCTTCCAAGTACAAGCAATCCGCGGGAATCTTATCTCCCGCGGTCAACTCGAGCACGTCGCCGACGAGCACCTCCCCCGCCGGTATCTGTTTGACCTCCCCGTCGACAACTACCTTTACGTTATAATTATCTTTCACCGAATTCAACTGGCGAAACTTCTTTTCTTTCGTGTAATCTATGCCGGATTGTAACAAAACCACCACGACGACGACGAGGAGAATCGCGATGCCTTCCAAGTACCCGTATTCCTCTCTGTGTTCTTTCATGCCTGCCCCGATGCCTAACGAGACGACCGCCGCTGCCATCAGTATTCTCACCGTAAAATCTTCCAGAGCGATCCAGCACAGTTCCAAAAACGTCTTCGGCGGTGGGTACTCGAATTCGTTCTTCCCGAACGTCTCCTCTCGCTTCGCTCTTCCTCCTTCTCCTCCTTCGCCGCCGTCCATCGACCGTTGCGCCGTCGTCAATCCTGTTTTCCCGTTCGATGCCAACGACTCGGCCATCGCGTGCGGACCGCCTCGTTGCTTCACGAACGAAAAGTCGCGGTCCGTGACGACGCCCTCCAACACAGAGGGCGACGATAATACTTCCAAACCATCGTTATTATTACCACCCACCGTCGTCATCTCTCTCGTCGTCGTCTTTTGTTGTTGTTGTTGTTGTTGTCGTTGTTGGACTCGTCGCGTCGTCAATGCCCAAGCGGCAAAAGTAAAGTCGTCAACGCTTCCAAAAGTGCCTCCTCCTCGTCCAAATTTATTCCTTTTTTGAATGTCTCTCTGTTTAGGGTTTTGAGGTGGGTAAAAAAGAGAGGGTGGTTTTGGACGCATCATCATCGACTTCGGAGAGGGGACGACGAGTCGTCTCTCCACCGGGGAAGAACGCAACACCACAAAGCCCCCACCAAAGAAGCTCTCTTATTCGTACGAGAGAGCTCTTTCTTTTTTTTTTCTTCCCAAAAGACTACACTTTACTTGCCCTTTGTGCTCTGTAGAGTAACACAAAGCGTCTTTTTTAGTGCGTATTTTTTTGTTTTGTTTTGTTTTGTTTTGTGCGTGTGTGTGTCTCTTGTTTTGTGCTTTTGTACGACACAACGGAAAACTTTTTGTCTCCTCCCAAAAAAAAAAAAGAGTCAAAAAAAAAAAAGAGGGGTGTGTGTTGTTCTCGCAATAATTTTGTCGGTTTTTGTTGTGGGTCTCTTCTTCTTCTTCTTCTTTTTTTGTTGGTGTTGTGGTATTGGAAAGAGAGAGAGAGAGAGAGAGAGAGAGAGAGAGAGAAGTCGATACTTTTGTGTCCAAAACGTGTGTCGTGTTTTGAACACCACACATTAGTGGTGTTGTGTGCGAGACGACACTCGATTACCACTGTACGTTTTGACGATGATGATGAGACGTTGAGGACGATGACGACGACGACGACGACGACGAGAAGAAGCGTCGCGTGCGTCGTCAGTTTGAGAAGAAGAAGAAGAAGAAGAAGAAGGGACCACCAAAACGCGCGCGGGGTCGAAACTTTGGCGGCGTCGATGCAACGACGACACGAAGAAAAAAAAGGACCGACACCAACATCATCGACATCATCAAAATCGCCGACGTTCGAGCGCGTGTTTTCCATCGTCAAAAGACCCTTCGCGCGGAACGAACCGACGACGAGGGAAGAGGAAAAGATGTGGAAGAGGAAAGAACGGGAGGTGGTCGATTTTGTGCGCGAATTTCACGAAGAGAAGCCAGACGGGAAGAAAGCGGAGATTATGCTTCGAGCGCATTCGTCGGTTATTGGGTGCACGTTTGGTCGTCGGCGAAACGAAGATACTTTGTTGGCGGTTGCGATTATCTCGACCGATTGCGCGACGGCCGGGGTCATCGAATCTGTCATGGTCGATGAAGCATCTTGTGGAGGCGATGCTGCATACATAGATAACGTGAAGAGATTTCTGATACAGTCCGCGTGCGAGCGATTATACAACGCGGACAATATCTGCGACCTCGGCGCGAAGGTGAAACGCGAAGACGCGATGACGTTCGAGATGTGTGAGTTTGACGACGAGAGGGATGGAGCGAAGTATCAAAGGTTTAATGGAGATTACAAGGAGTTTATGAGCGTGAATAAGGATGGGTTGAGAGAGTTGTTAGATTCTAAATAAGTAAAAGTAGTCAAAATAGTATTTTAGCAAAAAGTGTTGGTACGTACGTATGTACGTAGGTATTTTATTCATTACTTCGTGATCTCATCTTTCAACGACCCATCGGCGCCCATTTCCAACACGATATCGCAGCCACCCAGTAACTCTTTCTTATAATA
>MDSZ01089001.1_pt1 | contig 17051 bp, 16 predicted proteins | sample 811201 | NCBI WGS metagenome assembly MDSZ01 (sample SAMN05326647, study PRJNA326480) | marine metagenome | isolation source: seawater | place: Indian Ocean: North | collected 2010
AAATTTATTTATTCTGTTTCAAATATTTGCTTATCACTATTATCTTCTAAAAACTCATATCGAATTGTTTTTGCTAGGCCATCTTCTAATTTAAATGGCGGTTCAAAATCAGTGGAACTAATTGACGAAGCAAACTGAGTAGTTCCCATGAACTTCTTAACACGTATACTACTAATAGGAAGATTAATATTGAATACTTTCGCAAAAAAATCTGCAAAATAACCAATAGCCATCCCTAAGAAAGCGGGTAAACGTACCCCAATATTTTTTTTTCTGAATAATATGCTTCTGGCATCTGATACCAAAGTATTCATATCATAGTCAGGTTTATCAATATAATTAAAAATATGTAATCCGGTTTTAAAAGAATAGCTATAATCAATAAAAGCGGCTACATTTTCTACATAAGCCATTGATTTTTTATTTTTACCATTTCCAAACATCACAAATCTTCGCGAAGCAATTTGTTTCAATAAGTTATAGACATTTCCCCTATTACCCTCACCAAAGATAACTGTTGGTCTTACTATAATCAGAGTTCGATTCTCTGAATCTTCAGCTTGCCATTTCTTATAAACCTGCTCAGCTAAATATTTGGTTCGTCCATAATCATTAAAATAGTTTGGAGAACCTGACTCATCAGTATCTGGTGGAGCAAATCCAAATATAGCAACAGAGCTTGTAAAAATTATTTTTTTTATGTCAAACCTTCTTGCAACTTCACATACATTAGTTGCACCTTGGACATTTACATCGTCATATCTACTAATAGGTTGAACATCATCTCGATGAACTGCTGCCAAGTTAATGATGCTAGTTGCATGCTCAAGTTGGTTTAGAGTTTTTTGACACTCAACATCAATTATCTTATGTTCACCAGCTGCGCCACTAGAATTTATATCGCCAATAAAATAATTCTTATTGTTAATGTCAAAAATTCTGGCAATTCGTGAGCCAAGAAATCCAGCGCCTCCAAGAATTGCAATTAACTCAGGTTGGTTATTATTCATTGCTTTTACTCAAACATAAAATCTTAAAAAGCATAATTAATTTTTACCACGATATTTTTTTCAATATTCCTAAATAGCTAATTCTTTAATTAGCGGCTGGAAAACTTTTTCTGCGACATTATGATATTTTATTCTATTCTGAGACTCAACATCCACAAGGAGGCACTTTCCCCATCCCCCTCGAATATAAACAAACCTATAACCTAGAAGATTTAAACCAAATTCTAAAAATTGAGCTTTTTCAATATACACTGTTAAGCCTGTTACCAAGGCATCCACAAGCACATGTGGTATTCCTTCACCATAGCCAGCTAAATGAACATATTTGTTCCCAAACATAAATATTTGAGATTGATCGACATAACCACAAAACTTCAAGCGAGAATCTAAATTTATAACTTTAGGTGAACTTAATCCAACAATAGAAAATGACTTTACATTTGGCAAGGCCATTAATGCTGCTTGAAGTCTGTCATACTGAGCAAGAAATTTTGAATTTCGTGTTACAGAAAAATACTCTGACCCCTCAAAATATTTACGTTTAATCCCACCAGATCCAGGCAGCCATATTAATCTCCAATTATAAAATCTTCTAAAATATCTGTAATCCCTATAATTTTGTACAAATATAGTTTTTTTGGCATTAAGGCTTAACAAAAACCCAACAGCCTTGCGGAATTTATTAATCTTAGAGAAGCGGCCAAGGCCGTTTAAGATAATCGTTCCAGATTTACCAAAAAACATCATGAAAACGAGGTTTGTCTTCAAGTTTGATGTAATTACAGATTTTGATCTAAATAACATTACTGTCAATGTAAAAAAAAATTTTGAAAAACTGTCAAATAAACCAATAGAGTCAATCGAGCTAAAACCAGATTTTTTAAAATTTAAGATATTAGATCGATATCGATGGTTTAGTATTGAATAATCATTAACAAGATATAATTTGCTATTCTTAGCCATTATTTTTGTCCTATTACAAGATTTATTATTTCTGGTCTTAAAACCGAGTTCAAACCTTACAATTTAAATCTTTAAATTCATTTTCTATGAATTGATGATAAGTCTCCTTTAGTCCAGAATCAAAATCACGACACTTATTCCACCCAAGTTTATTTAAACGTGATGAGTCCATTAACTTCTGAGGAGTTCCATCAGGTTTTTCTTTATCCCAAATGATACGTGAATTGCATCCAACCAATTTAGAAATCTTTTCTGCCAATTCACAAATACTTATCTCATATCCCGAGCCAACATTTATATGCTCAGAATCTGAATAATTTTTAATCAAAAAAATTAATGCGTCCGCAAGATCATCACAGTGCATAAATTCTCTCAATGGGGATCCTGAACCCCATAAAATTATCTCTTTAGACCCAGAAATTTTAGCCTCATGAAATTTTCTTATAAGCGCAGCTAAGACATGACTGCTATCTAAATCATAATTATCTTTTGGACCATAAAGATTTGTTGGCATTGCTGATATCCAATCACGATTGTACTGTTTTCTGAAGGCCTGAGTAAGTTTAATTCCAGCTATCTTAGTAATTGCATACCATTCATTAGTTGGTTCCAATGGACCAGTTAACAAACTTTTTTCTTTAATTGGCTGCTGTGAATATTTTGGATAAATACATGATGAACCCAAAAATAGTAAGCGTTGAACACCTATATTATTTGCTGCATTCAAGATATTAGATTGAATCATTAGATTGTCATAAAGAAAATCTACTGGTCGCATATTGTTGACATTAATACCACCAACTCTTGCTGCAGCTATAATTATTACATCAGGTTTTGCATTTTTTAACCATGCCTGAACATCCTCTTGATTAATTAGATTTAATTCGTCTCGACCAACAGAAAGTACCTCACATTTTTCTTCACTTAAGCGCTTAACTAACGCATTGCCAACCATCCCTGTATGACCTGCAATCCAAACAGTTTTATTTTCTAGACTAAACATACCTTTTAAGTTGTTATTACTAGTCAAAACCATGCTGTTGAAGCAACTTAGCTTTTTTTGATGCTTTATAATCTTCGGCAACCATTTCAGAACACATTTCTCTTGCAGAAATTTCTGGAATCCAACCCATTTTCCTTTCAGCATTTGTTGAATCACCAAGGAGTGATTCTACCTCAGCTGGACGAAAGTATTTGGGATCAATCCTAATAATTACATCACCTACTGATAGATTGGGTGCAAAATCGCCTTCAATATCAGCTACAATACCAACCTCATCCACTCCAGTACCTTCAAATTTGATAGAAATGCCAATATCTGCTGCGGCCCACTGTATAAAGTCCCTCACTGAGTTTTGAGTTCCAGTAGCAATAACAAAATCTTCTGGTATTTCATTCTGAAGCATCATCCATTGCATTCGAACATAATCTTTAGCATGTCCCCAATCTCGGAGACTATTTATGTTACCCATATAAAGACACTTTTCTAATCCAAGCGCTATGTTACAAATACCTCTCGTTATTTTGCGAGTTACAAATGTCTCACCTCTTCTTGGTGATTCATGATTAAATAAGATCCCATTGCATGCGTACATACCATAACTTTCTCTGTAATTTACAGTAATCCAATATGCATAAAGCTTAGCAACTGCATAAGGTGATCTAGGATAAAAAGGTGTAGATTCATTTTGCGGACTTTCTTGGACTAGACCAAAAAGTTCAGACGTTGATGCCTGATAAAACCTTGTTTTTTGATCCAAGCCTGCATGGCGTATTGATTCCAAAAGTCGCAATGCACCGAGAGCATCGATATCTGCAGAATATTCAGGAACTTCAAAAGATACAGCAACATGAGATTGTGCACCTAAATTATATACTTCGTCTGGTGCGATTTCTCTCATTAAACGGGTTAAATTGGAAGTGTCAGATAGATCTCCATAATGTAAATGAAATCTTCCATCTGATTCATGAGGATCTTGGTATATATGATCAACTCTTTCTGTATTCAAAAGAGATGATCTTCGCTTGATTCCATGCACCTCATAGTCTTTGTCTAATAAAAATTCTGCAAGATAGGATCCATCTTGACCAGTTATGCCTGTAATAAGTGCTTTTTTCCTCAATACATCTCCATATAAAATTATCTTTAGCTTTTAAATATCTTTGTTTCGGAAACTCTTCTTGACATATTATATAACGTAATAAAGAAAACTCCGATAAGTGAAAAGCTTACTCCAGTAAAAAAGCCAAATCCTAGCCCTACGACAATTAAATATATCTGTGTTGATGAAATAGGAAGTATTCTTCGACCATCAGAAAAACACAATCCAAATAAAAATATTAAAAATAGAAGAAATGCTAATAAACCACCTTCTGTAAGGATTAAAAGATAAATATTATTTGGGCTTACGCCAAAATTTGCTGACCAGTATCCAGGACCTAATCCAAGAAAAGGATTACTTACAAAAACTTCTGCCGATTCAAATATCCTAGAAAGCCTCAATGAAGCTGAAAGATTAGAAGAACTAAAAAGTAACTTATCAAATATTGTACTAAAAATCTCAATTTGGTAAGCAAGAGTCAAAATTGTTGGAATTATTGTTAAGGAAAGAAGAAGATATAACAAAATTTTAATACCTCTTTTGTTAAATGATTCAAATAAAGCAACACAGCTCATCCCAACAAATCCAAGAGCAAATCCACTAGCAGAAAAAGATGGTATTGTTCCAATGATTAAAAATAAGACTGAAAATTTGCCAAATGCTTTCATGGCAAAAGGAATTGTCAAAAGCAGGTAATAAGCAAGATTACTGGGCTCATTAGAAAATGCGTAGCTCCTGTAAAATAGTCCCATATAGTTTGCATGATCATAGTCAAACCTTGGTAGATCAAAAAATAGAATGTATCCGGTAGATAAATAAAGGATTTGTTCTATTATGCTAATAAATGCAATGACAATTGCACCTAATGCAATTACTTTATCAAGTGAGCTTGAATCAAATCTATAGCTAATAAAAATAGGGATCCTGTATTGATAAAAGAAAAATCCAATGATCCATGCCAACAGGTAATTTAATGTTTTCTCATTTGGATATTGAATTCCTGAAATGATTAGTGTAATTAAGAAAAGAAGGAAAATTAAATCTATTATTGATAAATAGAGGCGTTGGCTAAGAATCATTGGAAGTATCAATGGAAATGAAGCTAAAATTGAGATTAACAACCAGGGATTACCAAAAAAATTCAAACCTCCCCATGAAATAGTTATGATTACTATTGTTGAAATAAGTTTAGACATATAAAAGTTCATAGGCTTTGACCATTTTATCTAATGAGTACTTATTAAAGATTGCCTCTGAATGAACTTTAGCAGCACTATGATTTTCAGCACTTTCAAGCGAGCGTATTTTTTTTGAAAGGTCCTCAGCACATCCCTTTGTAAATAATAGGTCTTTTGAAACTATATCTTTCAATCCCTCTACCTCGCTTCCAATGACTGGAAGTTTTGCACTCATCGCCTCTACGACTGTTAAACCGAAACCCTCCCAATGCGAAGATTGAACATATATATCTGCATTTCGGTAATGCTCCTCAACTCCATCATTACTCTCGAAGAATCTTATTTCTGAAAATCTTTTTAGGTGAGAAAAAGATTTAGATGAAAGCTTTGCTCCAGTGCCTACAAAAGTTAATCGATAATTTTTTGGTAATAAATCAAAAGCTCTAGCCAATGTTAACTGATCTTTTTGAGGAGTAAATCTTCCAACCATCAACAAATTTACAAATCCATCAATATTCTTGCCTCCAGCTGGCATAGCTCGAACACCATTATTTATCACCTCAATAGGTAATTTAGGCTGCCATAAACTTAAAGACTCACGAACTCCTTCACTTATGGCTACAACATTTGTAAAGCTTTTATAAATTGGTTTTTCAATATAAGACAGTATCTTATAGCGGCGCCTTCTATTAAAAGTATTATGCTCAGTGTAAATCTTTTTTTTCCTGGAGAGTCTGAAAAAGAATCCTAACCACATGGTTGGGAATAAATTAAAATGAATTGTTTGAGCTCTTAGTAATAAAGAAATTGCTTTAAAAAACTGGCCTGAGAGTATTGTATATCTTCGAATATCATTATGTTCATGCTCATGTTTAGCCTTAAATAAAGTAACTATAAACGAATTGAGGTTGGTATGCCTGCACAAATCAATAACTAGACGTTCTGCACCACCAAAAGAGAGATCATTAATAAAAAAAACAACCATACTATTTTATTAAGCCGTAACAACAACTTTAAAGTCATAAATTTCCCTTAAATAATACAAACTAATCAAAGGTTATTTTATAAACTTGAGGTCAAGCTTTTCAACCATTGTATTATATTAAAATACTTATATCGTAACCATACCTTGTAATAACCATATACCCGCTGAAATTTGTTGTAATCATAATAAAGTCTATGTCTTTTTAGGACACTTTGACGAGATTCCTCAAAGCTAGATACATGCGATAAAGAATCCCTCCGGCGAACAAACTCATGACTTATGATTGGCAAACGTAAAACGCTCAATTCTTTGATTAGTCTTAAACAAAAATCATAGTCAGACGCGGGACCAAGAGTAATATCAAATCCACCTAATCTAAAGAAATGTTTTTTTGAAATAATGAGTCCAGGATGTGGAAGGAATGTTGAGTGTTGGGATAACAATAACTCCTCATAACTAATATTTATATATCTGTAAGTTTTGGAACTTTTTTGGTTAAAACTAAGCTTGTAAATGTCAGAACAAAAACAGACATCTTCATTACTATTTTTCAAAATCCTACATATGTCTTCAATTACTGAAGTTTGATAAAGACGATCATCGCTATTTAAAAACATGAGATACTTGCCCCTTGCATGATCTACACCTTTATTAATTGCGTCATACATATTCAAGTCTTGCTGTTTAATTAGCTGATATTTAATCTTGCATTCAGATTTTATGATTTCAACTGTTCTATCATTAGACAATCCATCTATAAAAATTATCTCAAAGTCTTCTTTATTTGACTGAAAGTTCAAAGAGTCAATAGCTTTACTAATATATAAATCTGAATTGTAGGTCGGCATTAAAATTGATATCAACATAAGCTACTTTTCTTTATATAAATCTCTCACAAATCTCCAGAATATTGATGATGCATTCCCTAAATTGAGTATATAGTTAGAGAAAAACTCTTTCCTTTTCTCAGCAAAATGATCACTCTTAAGTTCTAAGAAAAATTGTTGGATTTTTTTTTGGTCGTAAGGCGGCTTAATAATTGGTCCAACTGAAGTTCTTGCCTCAACTTCTGGTAAATCATTTATAGAAATTCCATCAAAAACTGATTTAGCTTTTAATGGTATTTTAAGTTTTTCTCCAATAAAGCCAATTGGTCTTCCAGTTACATTTGCAAACTCAAATGCAAGGCCAGATGTATCTGTTATCACAACACCACTCTTTACAACTTCATCATACTCACTATTTAAATCAATATTCACAAATCTTTCTTCAGATAATTTTTTTAATCTTTCATGCCAGTCTATACCACCAGAATTTTCAAATTTCTTATTTTGTAGTAAAAAAGGGTGAGGTCTTATTAGTAATCTTAATGAGTTTTGGTAACAGAATTTAATTAGTGGTTCGAGAAAACTAAAAATGGATGAAATTTCAATGTGATAAGTGGGTGCATAGCAAATGTCATAATTTAAATCATCATTTTTGAGTTGGATTTTGCAAAAACTATCCAGATATGGAAGTCCCAGCTCAAACATCTTTTTCTTTGGATCTAATATCTTTATTTGCCCTGCTTGGAATTTTGTAACAGCGCCAAGTATGTCAAAATTATCTAAGTATTTTCTACTCCATGAAGCACCGAAGGATGCAGGAGCATGAAAAATTTGTAACCGATGGCCGTTTAAAGGACGACAGAAAAAGCCTGCAGTGCAACATACTATTAGCGTGTTAGGTCGAAGGGACCAAAATATTCTCACAAATCCTCGTAATAGCCTATTTTTAAAAGAATAAAGACGGAGTACTTTAATGTCAAAATCTTTAGAATCTTGATTTAAAGGCTCAAAAACTCTCTCATAAGATGGAGACTCAACTACAAAAATTACTAGCCGTTTAAACAATAGTCGCATCTTGAGTCTCTGTATCCCATTTTCTGTTTGGAACACGCCAATTTTTGCCATACCTGTAGCTTAAATATCCTTCGGAGTCAGGTGGGATAAAAACAGTCATGTTTCTAAAAATTTTTTCTTTAAATTCTCCCTCAAAAAAGATTTTTGGAACTTTCCAAGGGCTATAGTATTGATATTTAGGTAGGATTATTTCCAAAACTTTAATAATAGAGATTGGTGGGACAAAATAGCAAATGAATTTACTTAAATTAATAACCATACTCTTTTTTTTGAAAGACCAAGAATAATCATAGTAAGTCGGTGAAGATGCAACTCGGTGAAAAAGTTTAGCTAATACTCCAATGAGACTGTTTGGAAGCCAGCGATCCATTATAAGAAAATCTTCATCTATTCTATAGAAATTTATATCGAGGTAAACATTCTCTCCTCTCCAAAATGTAGCAGTACAATCTTGTAAAACCATTCTTATGCCAGCATCATTAAAATCCTTGATGAGCTTGGAGTTATGTAGAAGATGTAAAGACGAGTTCCAGCATCCTAGGTCAATATCATTTTCCCACTCAAGGTAATTAGATTCTCTCAACATTCCCAACAATGTTCCACATTCGAACCACCACTGAAAATTATATTTCTCAAAGATAGCTATGGTTTCAGACAATAGCGAATCTAAATCATCATTTTTTTTGTTAATTTCCATAGTGTATATACCCCTATTAGACTCATTACCAGACTAGAAAGCCAGATAAAACCAATAAAATTTATAAAACTTCCATACATTAGCGCAAGTATGGCAATGGCCGCAATCATACGAATTATTGAGATCCTAAGAAATATTTTAAAATCGTTATTTGCAGCTGAGTAATGCATCAGTACAGTCGTAGAGAGAAGCAGCATGTATCCACAAAAGAAAGGAAGTGTCACGGTAACTATATTAATATTTAAATTAAAACCCAGAAGATACTCAATTAGATCATTTCCTCCAAAAAATGAAAATATAATAAATGAAACGATTAAAACTATGATTCCCAACACAACAAACCTCAATTGGATAAATGACTCACGTTCAAATTCACGAATTAAATAAGACAAGGCATTATCAAAGACTCCCTTTGTTTGCCTGCATAATCGATTAAGAAATTCATAAAATACTACAAGCTCAGATGAAATTAATGCTATTAATGCAATTCGGATAAAGTGCTCTTGGCCACTCGCAATGCTTCGTGTAAATATTAGAGAGCTATTATTTTTATAGTAGCTTATAGGGGAGTATATAATAAATTTTTTACTAGAAATATTTATTAAAAAACGTAGTCCCAAAAAAATGGCAGGTATAGCCTGAATCAGTACTATATCAAAAAAATCCAATTCAAAATCTATTTCTATTAAAAGCATTAAAGCCATTGATCCGACTACTAATGTCCTGCAAATTAGATTTAATAATTGATAAGATCTAAATTGATCACTATTGATTGATAATCCTTTTGTTGATTCAGTTATAAGAATAGTCAAAATAATTATTGGAAAAGAAGTCCAATAAATTCCAAATTGAGTTGTAATAAAAACTGCGGCGAATAATGCCAATAATGCAATCTTAAGAAGATTGAGCCCTTCATCATATCTCTCAGTAATACTGCTTGAAAGACTTAGAGAGATGCCAGAAAATATCAACGAAGCTATGCTTGCTATTGAAAATATATATAAATATTGAGTTAATTCATCTGCTCCAGCAATTTGAGCAAATAATGGAATAGTAAATAAGCCAACTGCTGCTGTGAATGCTTGTATAACAAATGAGGATAAAAAAATATTTCCCATTACAGGATCTTGAATATTTTATCGGTATGAGTAGAAAGGTCTATAGGATGATTGGCCATTCTTTCCATATTTACTTGTGAAGCAATTAACTTACGTTCATCTGTTGAGGTTAATCCCAAAATATTAAAATCATGCTCTATACCAATTACGTCTAGGAATTTTTTAAGAACATCTTCAGGTTTAGAATTGCCTTTAATATCAATTATGTTTGAGATTCTTTCCATCAGCTGACGAAAATACTTCACTCCTCTTGAATCGATAATATCTTTATCTGCAACAGTAGTATGAGCTTGAAATATTGCAGGTAAAGTAAGCCAGACTGCATGCCCATGAGGGATATTATAATTTGTTGTAAAAGCATATGACCATGCATGAGAAGCAGTTGTTTTTGATATATTGATTGCACGGCCAGCGAAATTGGCTGCTTCTAACAACTGTTGGATATATTTCTCTCTTCTATCACCATTACATATCTTAGGAACTATATGCCAACCCTTTTCCAATGCGCTGAATGAATAATCTATACTTTCAGAAGTTGAGCTAATTGCCCAACTGCTCTCAATTGCTTGTGCCATAGCATCAAGAGCATTGCATGCAGTTTGATAATTATTCGTACTTAAAGAAAGATTGCCATCAAGAATGACTACATTTGGAGTCAATGTCGGAGATGCAAGAGAAAATTTAGTTGAATTTACGTAAACAACTGCAAAGTGGGTGGCTTCACTGCCTGATCCTGCCGTCGTTGGTATTGCGATTAAGGGTATCCCACAATCAATAACAGGTATTTTTCCCTCTACCATTTGTAAACAATCATTGGGGCTGGAAGGAATAAAAGCTTTAATTAACTTCGCCATATCAAGAACACTCCCTCCACCGACTGCAATAATTATCTCGCTATTTGCCAAACGTGCAATCTCTGCTCCTCTAATAGCATCATCAAATTTAGGATTTATTGAAAAATCTGAAAAATGATCAACCCTCTCATTCTTCATCTTTTGCTCCAGAATCAACTTAGCGCCTGACTTTTCAAAAGATTTCTTTCCAGTAACAAGCAATATTTTCTTTCCCTCATAAAGCTCAAGAAACTCATCAATTCTTTTGAGTCCATCTAGTTCAGAGATATACATTAATAATTACCCTTTTACTAAAAATTTCATAAGATCAGTTTTATTCTGTGATGGAGTAGCTGTCGGTCTTCCAATATCTTTCCTATTTTTAGCTCCTGTTTTTACCTCAATAAAGCTTGCTCCAGTATTTGTAGCTTTCTGAGAATCAGTTATTGCGCTTAAAAGCTCATCTCTTGTATCTACAGATAAAATAGAAGAATATCCGCATGCTTCAGCAATCTTTGAAAAACTTATATCTAAACCAACCGTTGGCTGTCCTCCAACAGAAGCATGAGCTCCATTATTAAAAATAATATGAATGAAATTATCACATTTAGCTTGACCAGATATTGCCATCGATCCCATATGCATAATTGCAGCTCCATCCCCATCAAAACAATAAACTGGTCTATGTTTTTGTGCCAAAGCAATGCCTAAGGCGATTTGACTCGCATGACCCATTCCTCCCACAGTTAAAAAATCTCTATGGTGACCTTCATTTTGAGAGGCTCTATATTCGAAAAGCTCCCTGCTTGCCATACCAGTCGTTGAAATAATTACGGCATCACTCTCAATGACAGAAGCTGCAGCTATAATTGCATCTTCTCTTGAAATATTAAGATTACTCTGAGAACTTTTTTTATCGTAGGAACTAAATAAACCTTTTCTTACTAATAATGCAACAGGAGAATTTGTTTTTCGAGCACTCAAGATTGCTTTTTCTGTTTGTATTTTAGCCTCCTTTGATTCATCAGATAAGACAATGGAATCAATATTCATAGCTTTAAGCATTGAGATCATTACTCTTCCTTGATGGACATGCTGTGGTTCATCTTTTAGCCCTGGCTCACCTCTCCATCCAATCATGATAAGCATTGGAATCCCATAAACCTCTGGTGAGGCCAAGGAAAGTAAAGGATTGATGATGTTACCAAGCCCTGAATTTTGGAGGTAGATAAGTGGTATTCTGCCAGTACCCAGATGATGCCCTATGGCAAGCCCAACAGCAGCACCTTCGTTTGCAGCAATAATATGATTATCTTCGGAAAAAGTATCAGTTACACAAGCGCAAAACTCTTTAAGCAAGCTGTCAGGAACGCCTGAAAAAAAATTTATATCATGAGACGCTAAAGTCTCTAAATAATCTTTAGGATCAATCATTATTTAGTTCCTGGTATCATTTCTAGGATTTCTTTAATTGAAAGACATTGAGGTCTAACATCAAAGCAGCGTTCATTTTTTAAGATTGTTTCAGCAACATTTAGCATTGCTGGATAAGCTGCTCGAAGCATATGATTTGCATAAATAACAATATTTACTCCTGCCGCCTCAAACTCTGTTTCAGTGATTTTATCAAAAGAGGATGGAACTACGACTAATGGTCTTCCAGCACCAAATTCTTGATATTTATCACAAAAATCCAAGATTTCTTTACCATCTTCTTTTCTGGAATGAATCATGATTCCATCTGCGCCTGCCTCTAGATATGCTTTGCACCGTTGAACTGCATCATTCATCCCTTTATCAAGAATGAGGCTTTCACATCGCGCTATGATCATAAAATCATCACTGAGCTGCGCATTTTTTCCAGCTTTTATTTTGGCACAGAAATCTTGGATATTATCTTGATTTTGCTTTACTTCATTTCCAAACAAAGAATTTTTTTTTAGACCAACTTTATCCTCAATTACTACTGCAGAAACACCCAAGCGCTCAAGGGTTCTCACTGTAAATATAAAATGTTCAGAGCGACCACCGGTATCTCCATCATAGATCATCGGCTTGGTAGTAACTTCAAAAATTGAACTTATTGTATTAGCTCGATCTGTTGTGTCTACCGCCTCAATATCTGGCTTCCCCTTATTCGTACTATCAGTCAAGGAGCTAGACCAAACAGCATCGAAGCTGCGCTTCTCTCCATTCAAATTAATTTCTAAATTTTCTGCTATGAGGCTTGAAAGCCCTGAATGAGTTTCAAGAACCCTTATAAGCTTTCTAGCATTAAGAAGTCTCTTCAACTGACTTTTTCTTCTATCTGAGGTGATTCCTTGTGCCTTTATTGCGTTATTGACTCTTGAAGAAGAAACACCATGTGTATATGGTATATCTATTACCTCACCGCCCCACTCAGAAATCTTATCTACGACCTGTTGACGTATTACTGACTGAACGCCTGTTTTCCAATCATCTCCATGTACAACAAAATCCGGCTTTAAACTCTCTAAATTAGGTCTGTAGTCAAGAGTTTCTTGGGGTATAACTTGAGCCACACCCTTTAGCGCTTTTACTACAATACTCCTCTCTTCATATGTCAAATATGGCAATCGTTTGTATGAAGCTACGGCTGCATCTGTAAGGACACCCACAGTCACCTCTCCGAGCTTAGCTGCCTCATTAATAATATTAATATGACCGTTATGCAGAACATCAGCACTCATACCAACGTATACTGTTTTCATACTTTTCTCCCTAATAAATAAATATATAAAAATTAATTATTAAAATCTCTGTACCAATTGACAAACTCATTAATTCCTTTTTTGAGGGACATAGATGGCTTAAAACCAAACTTCTTTTGAAGGTCATCTATATCAGCATAAGTCAATGGAACATCCCCAGGTTGCATTGGAAGAAGATTTTCTCTTGCTTTCATTCCACAGGCTTCCTCAATTGCAGTTATAAAATCTCGAAGAGTTACTGGATTATTATTTCCAATGTTGTATAAGCGATATCTAGATTTTGCTGAAGTAAGTTTATTGATTTTTTCTTTTGGAGCCTTGTCAATTACTTTTAAAACACCATCAACTATGTCACCTATATAAGTAAAGTCTCGTTTCATTTCTCCATTATTATATACATCAATGGATTCCTTGTTTAGTATGGCTTTAGTGAACTTATAATATGCCATATCAGGTCTTCCATAGGGCCCATATACCGTGAAGAATCTTAAGCCTGTTGTAGGAATGTCATATAAATGACTATACGTATGAGCCATCAATTCATTTGATTTTTTGGTTGCAGCATAAAGTGAAATTGGATAATCAGCCTTATCATTGATGCTAAATGGTTGTTTAATATTCATACCATAAACGGAACTCGATGAGGCATAAATCAAGTGCTTAATCTTTGAATAGCGGCAACCCTCAAGAATATTTACAAATCCAATAATATTAGAATCAATATATACATGAGGGTTCTCCAATGAATATCTAACGCCTGCTTGTGCAGCAAGGTTGACCACAGTATCAAAGGAATTAGAAATAAATAATTCTTTCATCAAATATTTATCTGAAATATCCATCTTAATAAACTTAAAATTGTTAGATTTAGGATGCTTAGCTATTTCATTTAATCTGGACTGTTTAAGTAATGGATCATAATAGTCATTGAGATTATCGATACCAATAATTTCATCGCCTCGGCTTAAAAGCTTCAAAATAAGATGAAATCCAATAAAGCCTGCAGCGCCTGTAACTAATACTTTCATCTAATCATTTCCAAAAAGGTCTCTGGTGAATAATTTTTCTGAAACATCTTCCAGCTCGACATGCATTCGGTTTGAAATTATTACTTGTGCTGTTCTTTTAAAATCATCGAGCGACTTAAATACTTTTGATTCAAAGAAAAAACTTTCTTTTAAAGATGGTTCATAAATAATTATTTCAATATCTTTGGCTTTAATCCTCTGCATTATGCCTTGTATAGCACTTTCCCTAAAATTATCTGATCCTTGCTTCATTGCTAATCGATAGATCCCTACGACTTTAGGTTTTAATTTGATAATGGAGTCAGCAATAAAATCTTTCCTAGTTGTATTTGACAACACAATAGCTTTGATCAAGGTCTGTGGTATCTGATCATAATTAGCTAATAGCTGTTTCGTATCTTTTGGAAGGCAGTAGCCACCATAACCAAAGGAAGGATTATTATATTTTTGACCAATTCGCTCGTCTAAACATACACCATTTATAATACTCTTAGAATCAAGATTATTAGCAAGAGCATAAGAGTCTAACTCATTAAAAAATGATACTCGCATCGCAAGATAAGTGTTTGCAAAAAGCTTTATGGCTTCAGCCTCTGTTGGGGGTATAAATAGAGTATCTATATTTTTTTTGATAGCAGCGTTTTTCATAATCTCAGCAAACTCAATTCCATTTTGCTCATTGCTACCAATAATAATTCTTGATGGATATAAATTATCTTTTAATGCTTTACCCTCCCTTAAAAATTCAGGCGAAAATATGATACGTTTTGTAGAATGTATTTCTTGCAATAGCTCAGTATGACCAACAGGAATAGTCGATTTAATTACTACAAGGGCATTTTTATTTAAATCAAGAGCATCAGCTATAACTTTATCTACGGTAGATGTATCAAAATTATTATTATCTTGATCATAATTAGTTGGTGTTGCAACAATCACAAATTTAGCACCTTCGTAAGCAACTTTTTTATCATGAGTCGCAGATAGGGTTAGTTTTTTTCTAGCCAAAAAATTATTAATATCGTTATCAATCACAGTTGAAGTTTTTTTATTGACTTTGTCAACACGATCAAGATCAATATCGAGAACAACTACATCATTATGTTGTGCGAGAAGAACTGCAAGGGACATGCCAACATATCCACAACCTACAATAGTAATTTTTATTTTATTTTCCAACAATAAACCTTTTGCTTAAAAGTATTTATTTTATTATAAAAGTTTAACAAAGAATTTATTGCTTTTTTTTTAAACCATTTGTACTTGGAGTCTCAGGTGGCGGAGATATAGCAATTTATTTTAAAGATATAAGTCTAAGTAATTTTTTCTCTAAATAGATAATTTTTTATAAACACAAATATAATACCTAAAAATCCTCCTAATAGAGCACTTAAAATACAAATCAATGACCTTTTTGGTTCTGATTTCTTTTCCATTACCGCAGGAGGATCAATATATTCAAAAACATAAGACTGATTTGCTTCTATTAAGGCAAGCTTTTTTGTTTCCTCTTGTAAAAGTTGTGAAATAGCCATCTTGACTTCAGAATAATTCGTCACTGCGATTTGTTCATTTAGATAATTAATAGCTTTTTCTGATTCCGATTTATCTTTCTCTCTATAAAAAAGATTCACCTGATCAACAAGTATTTCAGCCCATTTTTTTGCGATAAGTGGAGACTGATGTTTAACTTTTAAAGTAATAATACCGGTTTTACTATCTTCGACTATATTTAAGTGTTTAGCTCTAAAAATATCAAAACTCTCTTGAGCACTCGGTATTGGCTCGTAGGGATATGAATAATTTCTAACCCAAATATTTTCAGTAACGTTATAAATATTTTGATCATAGTAATGTTTATTTGTAATGCCATCCCAAGATTCAAAAGCCATTAGATCTGGAAGAAATATAATTGGAAGAAAATGAGCCTCAAAGAAGCTAAGTGAATTGAGTTTTTGAATTGCTTGCACATAATTACTTTTACCAGCTTCAGATGGAATACTGATTCCAGCAAGACCTGCAAGACCTGCATAGTTCTGCAAAGATCTTGAGATACTTCCTGATGAATCATTAGGTGTCAATATTGCCTTGGATTCGTATATATTTGGTAAATATAGGCTAGCAATCACTCCTAAAGTAGAAAAAAAAACGATTGAAGAAATAATAATACTTTTTCCATGCCATAAAATATTAAACAGTTCTTTCAAATCAACTTGATCATCAAATTTATTGTTTTTGTTTTTATCAAATACTTCTTGCATGGGAAACCTTATTCACAAATATATTGCTTATCTTATCGTATAAGAGTTACTTTTGGGCAATTAATCTTTTTTTGGAATAATAATTCTCTATTTGATTTTTGAATATCAGTTTTATATCTTGAAACCAGATACAGCTCTTGTTTCATTTTAGCTTTATATGGTGCCCAGAGCCGGACTTGAACCGGCACGAAGTTGCCTTCGAGGGATTTTAAATCCCTTGTGTCTACCAATTCCACCACCTGG
>MDSZ01161966.1_pt1 | contig 17049 bp, 19 predicted proteins | sample 811201 | NCBI WGS metagenome assembly MDSZ01 (sample SAMN05326647, study PRJNA326480) | marine metagenome | isolation source: seawater | place: Indian Ocean: North | collected 2010
ATCCCAAAAATTAGTTTAATAGAATGCAAACTTGAGACTGGAAGAACACATCAAATCCGAGTACATTTAAAGTATTTAGGCTCTCCCATCTTAGGTGATAAGCAATATGGGGTTAAAAATAAAAAATTTAAAAAAGTCAACCGACTTTTTTTAAAAGAATTAGAAAATATTAAAGGTCAAGCACTTCATGCTCAAACATTAGAATTTATTCATCCAACAAAAAAAAAGTGGATGAAATTTGACTCAAATTTACCAAAAGATTTTAAAAAAATGCTAAATTTATTAAATAAACTTGCATATTGAAAAAAAATTAAAAATGTTTAAATCTAAAATATGAGTAAAAATGATCAAATAACTAATCTACCTACTCCTGCAGTAGGAGGCCTTTCAATATATCTAGCACAAATAAAAAAGTTTCCCATGTTAGATGCTGAAGAGGAGTATATGTTAGCAAAAAATTGGAAAGAAAACGGTAACCTCAAGTCTGCACACAAATTAGTTACAAGCCATTTAAGATTAGTAGCTAAAATCGCAATGGGTTATAGAGGTTACGGTTTACCAGTAAATGAATTAATATCTGAGGGAAACATTGGATTAATGCAAGCTGTAAAAAAATTTGATCCAGATAAAGGGTTTAGATTGGCAACTTACGCAATGTGGTGGATTAAAGCTGCAATACAAGAATATGTTTTAAGATCATGGAGTTTAGTGAAAATGGGAACAACATCAGCTCAAAAAAAACTTTTTTTTAATTTGAAAAAGATTAAAAATCAAATTGCTCCAGGACAAGATGGGGATTTGAGAAAAGAACAAGTAAACGAAATTTCAAAAAGACTTGATGTTGACTCAAATGAAGTTATTAATATGAACAGAAGAATGATGGGTCAAGAAAAGTCTCTTAATGATCCAATAAAAAATGGTGAAACAGATGAATGGCAGGATTGGCTTGTTGATGAAAACCTCGATCAAGAATTGTTAATTTCTCAAAAACAAGAGTATGATGATAAGAAAGAGCTTTTAAAGTCTGCTATGAAAATACTAAATGATAGAGAAAAAGAAATAATTACTGCGAGAAGATTGAAAGATGACCCAACAACTCTTGAAGATCTAAGTAAAAAATATAAAATTAGTAGAGAACGCATTAGACAAATAGAAACAAAAGCGTTTGAAAAATTGCAAAAATCAATGATTAATGCTAGTAAATCAAAAAATTTACTTCCTGCCAATTAAGTGTTAAATGGGTCCTCAATCAAAATAGTATCATCTCTCTCTGGACTTGTGGAAATACTTGAAACTTTGGCTTCTATATAATTCTCAATAGAATTAATATAGTTTTTTGCATTTCTTGGTAAGTCTCTTATGTTTCTAATGCCCTGAGTATTTGTTTTCCAACCAGCAAATGTTTTGTAAATTGGTTTTATTTGAAACTGGTCCTCTGCTGCTGCAGGGAGATAATCTAGTTTTTTCCCGTTCAAATCATAACCTACACACATTTTAATCTCATTAAGTGCATCTAAAACATCAAGTTTAGTTAAAGCTATACTATCAATTCCAGCAATTTTGATGGTTTGACGAACGAGAACACCATCGAACCAACCACATCTTCTTTTTCTTGCTGTCACAGTTCCAAATTCTTTTCCTCTTTTACCAAGACTCTCTCCTATTTCATTTTTAAGTTCAGTTGGGAATGGACCACTGCCAACTCTAGTAGTGTAAGCTTTCGTAATTCCCAAAATGTACCCAATTTTACGAGGTCCTGAGCCTGAACCAGTTGCAGCCATTGCAGGGACCGTATTAGAAGATGTTACAAAAGGATATGTTCCATGATCAACATCAAGGAGTATACCTTGAGCACCTTCAAAAAGTATCTTTTTTTTTTCTTTTTCAAATTGATCCAATTTCAACCAAACAGGTTTAGCAAATTTAAGAATCTTAGGAGCAATTTTAAGTAATCTTTTTTTTAGTGTTTCCTTTTTAAAAATTTTTTTTTTAAGTCCTTTTCTTATTGCATTATGATGCATAAGGACATTTTCTAATCTATTATCCAAGTTACTTTCAGACCTCAAATCCATCACTCTAATTGATCTTCTGCCAACCTTGTCCTCGTAACAAGGCCCTATTCCTCTCCTAGTGGTTCCGATTTTACCTTTTCCTGCAGCGTCCTCTCTTATTTCATCCATTTCTTGATGAAAAGGTAATATTAATGATGAGCTTTCTGATATCATAAAGTTTTTAGGAGTTACTTGAATACCTTGTTTTCTAATTTCATTAATTTCACTTAAAAGTGCCCAAGGGTCTATAACAACTCCATTTCCAAGTATTGAAATTTTACCTTTTCTTACAATTCCAGATGGTAATAACCTTAATTTAAATATTTTTTTTCCTATGACTAAAGTATGTCCAGCATTATGCCCACCTTGAAAACGAACAACAACATCTGCCTCACTTGAAAGCCAATCTACAATCTTTCCTTTGCCCTCATCCCCCCATTGAGAGCCTACTACTACTACATTTTTCATTTATCTAAATTTTGATTTAATATAAAAAGAGTTGAGATGATTAATTGGACCATGACCTTTTCCATAATTAGGATTAAATTTTATAGCTTGGTTTACATATTTAATTCCTAGCTCACAAGATTTCTTTATAGGTTTTCCACATGATAAAAATGTAGCTATTGCACTAGATAAAGTGCAACCTGTGCCGTGAGTATTTTTAGAGATATATCTTTTGCTATTAAAAATTTTAATTTGATTTTTGGTCATTAAAACATCCTCTACATTTTTTGATTTTATATGCCCACCTTTTATTAAAATATTTTTAGCGCCAAAATCTAACAGAATTTTTCCTGCATTCATAATGCCGTTAATATCTTTTATTTTAGTATTAGTTAGAATTTCAGCTTCAGGTATATTAGGCGTAACTAAAAAAGCTTTTTTTAATAGTTTGTTTTTCAATATTTTTATAGCTTTAGTATTAATGAGTTTTGATCCTCCTTTTGCTACCATCACAGGATCCAGAATTATCTTTTTAATTTTTATTTTATTTAAAGCTTTCAAAACACAGTTGATTACAGCTGGAGAATGGAGCATGCCTATCTTTATAACTTCAGGTTTTAAATCTTTGCAGGTAAATAAAATTTGTTTTTCTATGTTAATTGCTTTAATTGGAATTACTGACGCAACACCAGTTGTATTTTGAACTGTTAAGGCTGTTACAGCGGTCATAGCATAACTGCCTAGAGAAGTAACAGTTTTAATATCTGCTTGAATTCCTGCGCCACCAGATGAATCTGAGCCGGCAATTATTAAAATTTTTGATTTTGGTTTCAATTTATTTAAAAGATTTCTTTATTATTTTAATACACCTTAAAATTAAATTTTTATCATATGACTCGGCCATAATTCTTATTTTAGGTTCAGTACCTGACTTTCTAACTAAAATTCTACCACTTCGTCCCATCAAAAGATTTGCTTTTTTTATAGCCTGTTTAGATTTTTGATTATGAATTATATCCTTGTTCTTGACTAGTATATTTTCCAAAATTTGTGGCAAAGGTTTGAATACATTTAGTAATTTACTTGCTATTTTTTGTTTTCTTAAAGAAAATAAAACTTCTAACGCTACAAGCAATCCATCTCCAGTAGTTGCAAATTTTCCAAGAATAATATGTCCTGACTGTTCACCTCCTAGGTTGAAACTCATTTTTTTCATTTTTTCTTTTACATATCTATCGCCTACTTTTGATCTAAAAAACCTTATTTTTTCTTTTTTCAAAAATTTTTCTAAACCAAAATTTGACATTAAAGTGCCTATTACACCTCCTTTTAAAATTTTTTTTAATTTCCATCTTTTAGCGAGCATACCTATAATCTGATCTCCATCTATTATTTTTCCATTTTCATCACACATAATTATTCTATCTGCATCACCATCAAAAGAAATTCCAACGTGCGCCTTATGTTTTTTGACAAGTGACATAATTTTTGAAGGGTAGGTTGATCCACACCTTCTATTAATATTTAAACCGTTAGGTTTAACACCTACAGCAATAACGTTTGCACCTAAGTCTCTAAGTAACCTAGGAGCTGCTTTATAACTTGCTCCGTTGGCGCAATCTAAAACTATTTTAATACCTTTCAAATTAAAGTTTTTTGGAAAGTTGTTTTTTAAAATTTTTATATATTTATCATTTCCATCTTCTAACCTTTTTACTCTTCCCAATAATTTTGGATCTGTTAATTGTTTAGTATTTTTTGCATCGATTAATTTTTCAATTTTTTTCTCTATTTTCTCTGAAAGCTTCATACCATCTGGCCCAAAAAGCTTTAAACCATTATCGTAAAATGGATTATGTGAAGCAGTAATCATTATTCCCATATTTGCTTTCATAGATTTAGTAAGCATTGCTAAACCATTAGTGGGTAAAGGGCCAAGTGTGAAAACGTGCATACCACCTGAAACTAAACCAGAGACTAATGCAGGTTCCAAAGTATAGCCGGATAACCGTGTATCTTTTGCAATAATAGCAATTTGTTTTGTCTTTTTTTGATTCTTAAAGTAAGTCCCTGACGCTAAACCAAACTTAAAAAATTTTTCTCCAGTTATATTTCCTTGATTTACAGTCCCTCTTATTCCATCAGTTCCAAAATATTTATTTTTCATCCTCTTAATATTTTTTTATAAACTAAAATCCCCTGTTTTACTTCATTTACATTATGTACTCTAAAAATCTGTACTCCTTGAGATAACAAATATAAAACTGATGCTAGAGTTCCCCCAATTCTTTCTTCACTATCGTATACTCCTGAAATTTGATTTATAAATCTTTTTCTTGATGTTCCTATTAAAATAGGTAACCCTAAGCTATGAAACAAAGATATATTAGAAATTAAAGTCAAATTATGTTTCAGTGTTTTACCAAAACCTATTCCAGGATCTAAAATTATATTTTTATCATTAAATCGACTTTTTATATTTTTCTCAAAAAAATCATAAATATCTAACAATACATGATTATATCTTGGGTTTTTTTGCATTGTATTTGGTTCCCCTTGCATATGATGTAGGACTTTCGCAATTTTAAAACTGTTAATACTTGAAAGAGAATTCGGGTCAAAATTATATCCGGAGACATCATTAATAATATCTGCTCCAAAATTAATACCTTTGAGCATAATTTCTGGTTTTCTAGTATCTATCGATAGACAAGTTTTTGTATATTTCTTTTTGAATTTTTCTAAAACAAATTTTAATCTTTTCCACTCCATAGAAGTGCTAATAGTTTTTGATCCTGGTCTAGTTGATTCGCCGCCTATATCAATAATATTTGCGCCCGCTTTAATCATCTTATCAATTTGTTTAAAAGATTTATTTTTTTTATTAAATTTTCCTCCATCTGAAAAACTATCGGGAGTTAAATTCAAGATACCCATTATTGATGGTTTAGAAAAATTAACAAATTTAATGAAATTTTTTCTCTTTGAAGTTATTCTTTTAATATCTTTTTTTATAGCTCTTTGTTGATTTTTTTGGAGACTTTTCAAATCATTTAAATTGATTAGCTTTCTATTAATTTTTTTTCCATTTCTAGTAAATATTTCGAGATTTTTAAAAGCGACATTAGAACTTCCACACAATGGTAAGGCTTCTCTCTTATTTATTAACTGTTTGGCTTGATTTCCATACCAAAAATTACACGCTCTTGTGTAATATTTAGTCATTTAATTAGACAGCTGGTTTTGGTTTAAGACCTAATGATCCTAATGCAGAACTTGACTTTCCATCGTTTTTATCTTCTTCCTGAAAAGACCTTGTAGGTTTAATATTCTTTAAAATTAAATCTCTTATTTCGTCACCTGATAAAGTTTCATATATCAATAAAGCTTTAGCAATTTTATGCAGATCATCTATTTTTTCTGAGAGAATTTTTCTTGCTCTCTCATATCCTTTATCTACGATTTTCTTAACTTCAGCATCAATTTTTCTTGCAGTATCTTCGGACATGTTTTGCTGTTTAGTAACTGATCTACCTAAAAAAACCTCTTCTTCATTTTCACCATAAGCTATCGTTCCTAACTCCGTGCTCATACCATATTTTGTTACCATATTTTTAGCCATCTTGGTGACCATATCTATATCTGATGATGCTCCAGAAGTTACTTTATCATGACCAAAAATAATTTCTTCAGCAATTCTTCCTCCCATAGCAACAGCAATATCTGCATGCATTTTTTCTCTCGTTACTGAAAGTTGATCTCTTTCAGGCAATCTCATCACCATTCCAAGTGCCCTACCTCTTGGTATAATAGTTGCTTTATGAATTGGGTCTGAAGCTTTTTCATTTAAGGCTACAATTGCATGTCCTCCTTCATGATAAGCTGTTAATTTTTTCTCATCTTCTGACATGACCATTGATCTTCTTTCCGCGCCCATCATAACTTTATCTTTAGCTTCCTCAATATCTGACATGGTCACAACTCTCTTATTTTTTCTAGCTGCTAGTAAAGCTGACTCATTAATCAAATTAGCTAAATCTGCACCTGAAAAACCAGGTGTTCCTCTAGCAATAGTTCTGAGCTTCACATCTGGTCCGGTATTAACCTTTTTAACATGAACTTTTAAAATTGCTTCTCTACCAATAATATCTGGGTTTCCAACTACTACTTGTCTATCAAATCTCCCTGGTCTTAACAAGGCCGGGTCTAAAACATCTGGTCTGTTAGTTGCTGCAATTAAAATTATACCTTCATTGGTATCGAAGCCGTCCATTTCAACAAGTAATTGGTTGAGAGTCTGTTCTCTCTCATCGTTACCTCCACCTAAACCGGCACCTCTGCTTCTACCAACCGCATCTATTTCATCAATAAATATTATACATGGTGAGTGTTTTTTTCCCTGCTCAAACATATCTCTTACTCTTGATGCTCCAACTCCAACGAACATTTCAACAAAATCTGATCCTGATATTGAAAAGAAAGGCACGTTTGCTTCACCTGCTATCGCTTTAGCTAGTAAAGTTTTACCTGTTCCTGGAGGACCAATTAAAAGTGCACCTTTTGGAATTTTACCACCCAAACGACTGAATTTTTTTGGATCTTTCAAAAATTCAACGATTTCTTCAACCTCTTCTTTTGCCTCTTCAACTCCTGCAACATCATTAAAAGTTACTTTGCCTTGAGCTTCGTTTAACAATTTTGCTTTAGATCTCCCGAAACCCATAGCGCCGCCCTTACCACCCTGCATCTGACGCATAAAAAATATCCAAACACCAATTAATAAAAGCATTGGGAACCAAGATAAAAGAATGCCAAGAAGTGAAGGCATTTTATCCTCCTGCGGAGACGCAATTATACTTACACCTTTGGATGAAAGCTTATCAACAAGTTCAGGGTAATTTGGAGAATAAGTTTTAAAAGACTTCCCGTCAGCCATCACCCCTGAAATGTTATTTCCTTGAATTTGAACTTCAACAACTCTGCCATTTTCTACCTCATTTAAGAAATTGGAAAACGGTAAAGTATTTTTATCTGAATTAATTTTGTTTGGATCTTGAAACATGTTAAATAGTCCGACTGAGAGAAGGACTATAATAATCCACATAATCAAATTTTTTACGTTCATATATTCTTAAATAATCATTAAAATAATTTAAACAAGTATATTTTAAAAGTAATTTAGTTGTAAATAAGACAAATTGTGTGCTCTAAAATATGAAAATTGTCACTCTTTATCAATTTTTACACATAAATCATCTTTTATCCTAAAAAATTCACATCCTCCTAATGAAGCTTTTTTAAATTTATTGACTTTTAAGGTATTTATCAAGTTTGACACTTTTTTTGAGCGATTATCGTAGTAGTTTTTTTTTAAAATTTTGATACTTTTATTTAAAATTTTAATTTTGACTAGATCATTCAATCTATTAAAATCTTTGTAATTAATTAAAATTTTTTTTTTTGACCTTTTCACTAATCTTAAAAATATATCATCTAAGTATTGATCTAGAACCTCTTTGCTTGAAGCTAAATTTTTAATTGATTTTATAATCTGATCGTAATTAATGCCGCTTTTCAATAAAGGTTCTTTTAAATTTCTTATTTTAGTTCGTAGATATTTGGTATTTTTATTTGAAGGATCATTAAAATATCTTCCAAAAAAATCTTTAGATATTTTTATTAATTTAATCTTTTTTATTTCGAGTAAAGGTCTCAATAATTTTATGTTACCTTCAAGTTTTGTTAACTGTTTCATAGCTGAAAGGCCTGCTAGTCCACTACCTCTAGATAGTCTTATAAAAAAAGTTTCAACTTGATCTTCTAAGTTGTGAGCAGTTAAAATAGTATAAGCCTTTTTTTTTTGGCAAAACTTCTTGATCATTTCATATCTGATTTTTCTTGCGATACTTTGAGTATTTTTTTTTATTTTAATCTTATTATTAAAAATATTTACCCTAATTTTATGTTTTTTTAATAATAGTCTAACCTGATTAGCTTCTTTCGAAGAATTTTTTCTTAAATTATGATTTATTAGAATATAATAAAATTTTGAATTTCTTTTATGGTTAATTTTATATGCTCTAGTTAAAGCTACAAGAGCTAAGCTATCTGGCCCACCTGAAAGAGCAACGACAAATGATTTTATTTTTATCTTATTAAGGCTGGATTTAAATTTTAAATAAACCTCAGAAAAGTCCTCGAAATCTTGAAGGTAATTTTTAAGAATTACATCTGAATTTTTTTTGCTCATACTGAGCTTTTTGTAACACAGACTTGCTTGCTTTTGGGTATTCTTTTTTCAATCCAATAATCATTTTACAGCCTTGGTCTTTCTCACCAAGCTGTACCATTGTAATACCAAGTTTCAAAAGATTATCTGGAGCTTTTGTGCTTTTAGGATAGTTTTGGTATCCATCTAAATATGCTGTTGCTGCATCAGAATATAATTGTCTTATTCTGAAAGTTTCACCGTACCAATATTGAGCACTACCAGCTAGGTCGTGGTCTTTATTTTTTTCTATAAATTCTTTTAGGGCTGCCTCGGCTGTCTCATAGTCACCTATTTTCATAAAACTTACGGCAAACTCATATTGTTCTGCTGCCGGCTTATTAGGTAGTATGGTTTCTTTTTTTTCCGGCTCTTCAGTTATTACTGTCTTGGCACTTTCAACTGAATTAATTGTTTGCTCTTTTGGTAGGTTAGAGTTTTGATATCCTGGATTTACCCCGAAATCTTGAGGCTTACTAGATCCAGGAAGTTGAGAATTTAAGTTATTTTCGTTTGTAATTTTTCCATTTTCTAAATCAGAAAATCTTAGTTGGGTATCAGATTGAATTTTAGTTACTCGTGTTGAAAGTTTATCAAGTTTAAAATTTACTTCTTCAAATTTATTTGTTAACTGTTGAAATTGGTCTTCTATATCGTTTAGTTTAAGTAGATGCTTTGTTAATATATCCTCATTTAAACCATCAGTTTTTAAAGAAGAACTTGTAGAGCTTGATATATCTGATTTTTGATAAACTGCCTTTTCCAAAGTTTTTAAATCTTTAGTAATCAGCTGAATTTGATCAGAGATAGCTTGAAGGTATACCCCTTCTTCTTCCTCAGAGTTCAAATTATTGAAGGATAAAATTAAATAAAAAATTAATATTAGTTTAGCTAATCTATTAATTATACACATATTGGATTTTTATTTACACAACATGGCAAAAAAAAGACCCTCATTTACTTTAGTAAAAAAGGGTCTTTAATCTTATATTAAATTTTAGTTTACTTTAACTGTTACAGATCTTCTATTTTGTGACCATGCAACTGGTGAAGATTTTGGATTTACGGGTTTTTCTTTTCCATAACTTATAACAGAAATTCTTTTTCCGGATATACCGTAGGTCATTAAATAATCTTTTGCTGCGTTAGCTCTTCTTTCGCCTAGTGCTAAGTTATACTCTCTCGTACCTCGCTCGTCGGCATGGCCTTCAATAGTAATGTTTAAACTTTTATTTTTTCTCAAAAAAGTTGCCTGTTTTCTTAAAGTTGCTCTCGATATAGTAGTTAAAGATGATTTATTTGTTGCAAAAAATACTCTGTCTGGAACTCCTGCAGCTAGATATTCTACTGTTTCTTTTCCTGTATAGACATCGCCATCTATCACACTCGATTTTTGTGCGGTAGAGCAAGCACTTAATATTAAAGTAGTAAAAATTGCTAATAATACGTTTTTTAAATTCGTTTTTAATGTCATTTTTTCCCCTAGGTTTAATGTGTTTTAACCAAATTATTTCAAGTTATTCAAGTATATTTTGCATAAATTTCAACTTTACTTAGATAATAATGAGGACCAAGATGGGTCTGAAGCATCAGTTTTAGTGTAAAGTCTTCTCTCATTATATCCTGTAATATCTATAGACCATAATTTTGCTGAAAAACCCTGCCCTTTTTCTCCTGCTTTGGTTTCTCGATAAAAAACTAATACTCTACCATTTGGAGACCATGAAGGAGCCTCTTGATAATAATTTTCTGTTAACAATCTCTCTCCAGATCCATCTGTTCTCATTACACCGATGTAAAACTTGCCTTTATGCATTTTTGTAAATGCTATTAAGTCACCTCGGGGTGACCAAACTGGAGTGCCATAAATACCATTACCAAAAGTAATTCTTTTTACATTACTCCCATCACTCCTCATGACATAAATTTGTTGCAAACCACTTCTATCAGAATTAAATGCGATAAACTCTCCATCAGGTGAAAATGATGGAGATGTGTCAATTGAAGAATGCTCAGTAATTCTCTCAACAACTCTAGTTTCTAAGTCCATTGTATAAATATCTGAATTGCCTTCTTTTGCAAAACTCATAATAATTTTTTTACCATTAGGAGAAAATCTAGGTGCAAATGTCATTCCAGGGAACTTTCCAACTACTTCTTGGGTTCCAGTTTCAATATCAAGTAAATAAACTCTCGGCAAATTTTTAAAGTATGACATATAGGTTACCATTTGATTGGTTGGATTAAATCTGGGTGTCAAAACTAACTCATTTCCTAGAGTAAGATACTTAGTGTTAAATCCGTCTTGATCCATAATAGCTAATTTCTTTACCCTTTGATTTTTTGGACCACTTTCAGCAACATAAATTATTCTGGTATCGAAATAACCCTCTTCTCCAGTTAATCTCTCGTAAATTTTGTCTGAAATTATGTGAGCAACTCTTCTCCAGTTATTAGGTGTCGTAGTAAAAGCTAAGGCAGTCATTTCTTTTGCTGCAGCCAGGTCCCATAATCTAAATTCTACCTTTAATTTTTCGTCTTTTACCAGTAGCTTTCCAGTCACAAGTGCTTGCGCTTTAATTAACCTCCAATCTTCAAATCTAGGTTTTAAATGTGCAATATCAGGTTTTTGAACAAAAGCCTCTTTTTTCAAAGGATTGAATAATCCTGTATTTTTAAAATTTTTTTCAATAATTTCTGAAATATTTTCTCCAAGTTTTTTTACTTTAAGATCTTTGTACTCTTCTGATTTTATATCAACATGAAGAGGAGAAATAGCTATTGGTAAAGGGTCTAGATTACCTCTAGTTATATCAATTTCAATTAAAGCAAATGAGCTTTTAATTAATAATAAATAAATTATAATAGGGAATAAAATTTTTTTCATAATTATCCTTTTAACATTTCTGCTGGATTGAAGTTTAGCTGTAAATCCTTCCACTTATCATAACCTGTTGGTGGGACCTTAAGAGGCTGACAAAGCCTAATTGCACGTAAAGCGCTTTCTGCTAATACTTTGTAAAATTTTTGATCAGGTTTATTCATCCTCTCATGATCTAATATCTCTGATTTGAGTATGGTTCCATCTTTTTTTAATTGCAATTTTATTCTGACAAGTAAATTATTATCATAGGGTAATCCAAGTGGTATACTCCAACAACCAAAAATTTGGGCTCTTAATGCATCTTCTTCAGATAGTGTCAGATTGGATGCAAAAGAATTCTTTTTATTTCCTTGAGTAATCTTTTTATCTTCTTCTTGTTTTATTGCTTCCATTTCTTTAGCTTTATCAATTAAAGCTGCAATTTGGTTAGTGTCAATTATTTCTTTTTTTTCAAATTCTGAAGACTGCCTTACTTGAGGTTTTATTTCTTCTGGATTTTGTTTTTTTTTTGTAATTTTCTTTACTTCTTTTTTATCGTTTGGAAGAGGGACTTTGTCAGGCTTTTCCTTTGCCTTAGCGGCAGGTGGTGCTTGCTCAGAAACTACTCTTTTTTCATCTCTTTTTTTTTTATCCTCAATAATTTTTCTTGCTTTAGGTGCATACGGTATATTTGTTTTGTCAGAAATCTGTATTAACTCTACGGACACTATCGGTGGTAAATCTACAGGCTCTCTAAGCATAAATGGAAGGCTCAAGATAGTTAATAAAGTTACAAGTGAATGAAGTGTTATAGAATAAATTAAACTTTTTACCATTTTTCATCCTAATTCTTATATGGTTCAGAAATTAGTGCTACTTTTGAAAATCCAGAACCAGAGAGAGTTCCCATTATTTCTAAGACTCTCCCATAATTAATATTTTTATCACCTCTTACATAAATTCTAGTATCAGTTCTATTTTTTGCTATAGCTAATAGTTTCGGTACCATTTTTTGATAAGTAACTTGATGTTCTTGAATAAATATTTCACCTTTAGAATTTATGCTAATTGTTAATGGTTCTTGATCATCTGGTAAAGAGTCTGCTGCTGACTCGGGTAGATCTACTTGCACACCAACAGTTAATAGAGGGGCAGTCACCATAAATATTATTAAAAGTACCAACATTACATCAACGAAGGGTGTAACATTAATTTCACTCATTGGTTCTTTTTTTGAACGGTAGAATTTAAAAGCCATTATTAAATTATAGATAAAAATCTTTTAGAAAAGTTCTCTACCCTCGAGAAATATTTTTGTGAATCACTATTAAATTTATTATAAGCTACAACTGCTGGGATAGCTGCCAGCAATCCTAGGGCAGTTGCAAACAATGCTTCTGCAATTCCTGGAGCTACAATAGCTAAGCTAGTATTTCTAGAAATCGCGATTGATTGAAAAGAGTTCATAATCCCCCATACTGTTCCAAATAAACCAATAAAGGGTGCGGTAGATCCGACAGTTGCTAGAAAAGTAAAATTTTTTTCTACTTTCTTAATCTCATTGTCTGTTGCTATTTCTAAAATTCTTCCAACTCTTGCTGTCTGAATTGCTGAAGATTGTCTTTTAGTTTTTAAAAGTTCTGCCATCGCAGCCTTAAAAATTAAAGTTGCAGGATCTTTTGAGTTAATAGGAAGAGTGTTATTAAAACTTTCAGCAGACTTTGCTTTCCAAAATTTTTTTTCAAATTCATCAATAGACTTATTTATCGACTTAAATAATTTGAATTTATCAAATATTAAAGCCCACGAAAATATAGAACTTAGTATAAGCAGAATTATTACAAACTTAACTACAAAATCTGCTCTTAAAAACAGTTTCCACAACGAAAAATCAGTTGCACCACCTAAACCTATTACTTGAGCTGCAATTTCTTGTTCCATTATGGATAGTTACTTTTAGAATGTGTCATGAATTTGACGTGTTCAAGAAATAAATACTTAATTCAGTCTTTAAATCTTGTCTCATTATAAAATCTAGCTATTAAAATAGCATCAGATTTGTTCACATCTTTCTTTTTGGATAATTGGTTTGATAAAGAAGGGTACATTTCAATTACCTTTGTTCTACTTGCATCTTTTGATGAATTAATTAATTCAAAATGTTTTTTCCACTTAGAAGGCCTTACAAAAAAAATTGGTAAATTTAAAGCTGCGCAAACACCTTTTATAGCACCGAAAGTTTGTCCAAAGTTGAACATACTTGTGACTCCTTGGCCTGGCATTGCATTTACCTGCTCGACAACAACTGCTACTTCCTCGTTGTTGTTAATGTTTTCTCTTAAAAGATTTACAAGTAATGAACTATTTAATTGTCTTTTGTTTTTTTTTCCTTCTGACATCACAGGTATATCAAAAATATTTAAAACCTTGCTATTCTCTAAAATTGCAATCGCCCCGCTAAGACCTGGATCTATTCCTATGATTTTCATTATTGAAAATTTTTTAAGTTAACGTTTGTAAATATTTTTTGGACATCATCTAGCTCATCAAGAGTATTTAAAACTTTGATTAATTCATCGCTTTTATCTTTAGCTAAATATATCAAGTTTAAAGGCCTCCACTCTATTGAGGAGTAATTGAGAGTTTCAATTTTTTCAATTTCAGTTTTAATTTTATAAAAATCTTCTTTTTTAGTTATTATCTCAAAAATTTTATTTAAATTTATACAATCTTTTGCACCAGCGTTAATTGCTAATTCAAATATCTCCTCCTCTTTAATCTTATTTTTTTCTACATGAATAACACCACAGTTAAAAAACATGTGCGCAGTTGAGCCAGTCTCTCCTAATCTCCCTCCATTTTTTTGCAATATTGTTCTAATACTTGATGCAGATCTATTTTTGTTATCGGTGAGAGTCTCAATTATTAAAGCTACATTAGATGGTCCAAATCCTTCATACCTTAAACTCTCAAAATTTTTGTCTCCACTCATTTCAGATTTGCTAATTGCTCTATTAATATTATCTTTGGGCATATTAGATTGCTTCGCTGCTTGGATAGCTGTCCTTAATCTAGGATTCATGTTTGGATCTTTGTCACCTAATTTAGCAGCAACAGTTATCTCTCTTGATAGTTTAGAAAAAATTTTAGATCTCTCTTTATCGGCTCTGCCTTTTTTATGTTTAATGCCAGCCCAATGTGAGTGTCCTGCCATAACTAATTTACTAAACTGCCTCCATTTATTAATCTAGTGACTTTTTTCGCTAAGCCTGTTTCAAAATTTGTTTCTACAATCACACCTGATAAAGTTCCCTCACCCTCAGCAGGAAAATGACTAGTTGCATCTTTTTCTTTCAAAAATCTTTTTATTGAATTTTCTTTATTCATTCCAATTACAGAATTATAATCTCCACACATTCCTATGTCTGTTTGATAAGCTGTTCCTCCCTGTAAAATACGAGTATCAGCTGTAGGAACATGTGTATGAGTTCCAACAACGCAAGTGGCTTTACCATCAAAAAAATGACCAGCTGCCATTTTTTCACTCGTGATCTCGCCGTGAAAATCTACGACTATAAAGTCAACATCTTTTTTTAATTTCATTTTGTTAGAAATTTCTTTAGCAGTTTTGAAAGCGTCCTCGGTTTTTCTCATAAAAACATTTCCCATAAGATTTATTACTCCAACTTTAAATTTTTTATTTCTTGAGTGATATATTTTATAACCTCTACCGGGAGAACCATTGACAAGATTTGCAGGTCTTAAAAGTCTATTTTCTTTTTCTATAAAATCTATTGTTTCTTTTTTATCCCAAATATGATTTCCAGAAGTAATTACATCAACACCAATTTTAAAAAATTTATCAGTTATCTCTTGGGTAATACCTCTTCCGTCATCAGATGCATTTTCGCCATTAACAATTACAAAATCAACTTTATAATTTTTAATTAAATCTGGAAGTTTAAGGTTTAAAACTTTTCTGCCAGAAGCTCCCATGATATCTCCTAAAATTAGTAAGTTCACTAAAAAATTCCTTGTTCTGTAATAATATAATCTAATTTAACATCATGTCGACTCACCGGGAGGTTATGATGTTTTTGAAATGAAAAAGCAATACCAACTGTAATAATATTTTTAAATTGCTTTAAATTTTTATTTAAATATTGATCGTAAAACCCTTTGCCGTATCCTAGTCTATATTTTTTATCATCAAAAGCTAATAATGGTACTAACATTAAATCAGGTCTTTTATTTTTGCTCTTAATTGGCTCTAACATGCCAAATTCACTGACAAATAAAATATCATTTTTTCTCCAAGAAAAAAAATTCATGAAATTATTTTTATCAATTGCAGGAAGTAAAATATCTTGGATTGAAAAATTCTTATATTCAAGAATTTTTAATACGTCCAGCTCAAAGTTTGATGGATAGTATAAAGCTATCTTAATAATTTTTTTTTTAAACTTAAGACGTAATAATTTTATTAATGGTAAAAAAAAACTTTTATCAATATTAAAATATTTTTTTTTTCTCAAATTTAGATATTTTTTTCTTAATTGAATTTTTTGTTGCATCTACTGTATTTTAGACAGTGACTCTGTATTTGAAATTATTTTTTCTAGTGATTTAGTAGTTTTATCAAGCATAGTTTCATAAAGTGAATTATTTTCTTCAATTGTCTTTTTAAAACTATCTAATTTTTCATTTAAATTTTTAATTTCAATATCTTTGCCCTCTTTATATTTAATTGCTAGAGATCTAATTTCTTTAAATTTATTTGAAATCTCATCCAATTTTTTTTTTTGATTTGTTACTCTTTGTTTTAAATCGAAATATTCATCAATTAATTGAATTGTTGTAATTAATAAAAGCTTATTTTCCCCAATATTTCCAAGTTTCTCTTTTAATTCCGAGTACTTTTTATCTAAAAACTTTGTTAGTTTTTTCAAAGACTCTTCCTGACCATCATCACATGAAAGTAAATAATCTTTATTATTGAATTTTATGTTTACATTTGCCATTTATCTATCTCGCTGACTAAATTTTCAGTTTCTTGGCTTAGTTCATCTATGTCTTGATTAAATCTATCTTCAAGCTCAGATTTTTTACTTACCTCTATTTGTAGATTTTTTATTTTTTCTTTTAAATATTTGTGTTCCCTCATTAATTCTTCATTTTTTTTCTCAATTTGTTTTTTTTGATTAGTTAATTCATTTTTTTCAGTTTTAATTTTTTCTAATTCATATTTTGGCTGTGTATAACTCAAAGATAATGAATTTAATTTATCAATAAGCAGGTTTAAATTTTGTTCTTTCTTTTCAAAACTATTCATAAAGATATATACCATAATATTGATATAGTTAGTTTAAGTCTATATAGGTATTTAAAAGTGACTGTAAAATTTAATCAATTATCCAACG
>MDSZ01072847.1_pt1 | contig 17047 bp, 13 predicted proteins | sample 811201 | NCBI WGS metagenome assembly MDSZ01 (sample SAMN05326647, study PRJNA326480) | marine metagenome | isolation source: seawater | place: Indian Ocean: North | collected 2010
GAAGTGGTGGAAATCGCCACCCGCTACGCCGACCGCTGCGACCGCGACCGCATCCTCTGCACCTCCGCCTGGACCAAGACCCAGGCGCAGGCCATCGGCTCACCTATGGAAACTCAAATCTAAATCAAACTGGTAATTATCTTATGTCTTTTAAGATCCAAGTTCTTAATCGAATTAAAAGCAAATTAACTATCAATGCCATCATCGATGTTGGCGTTAATATTCAAACAATTGAGCTAATCAAAGCTTTTCCTGATATACATCATTATCTTTTCGAAATTGATCCAATTTACAATGATTCAATACACTCTAATTATTCTGATTTGAAATATTCTCTCCACAATGTAGGCCTCTCAGACAAATCTGGCTTAATGTTTATAAATTCTTTTTCAATACATGGCAATAATCAGATAACACATACAGTTATCAGGAATCAGCCAATCAATTCGTATAATGGAAACGTAATATTATCGTCAAAAGAAGTTGTTATTCAAAGGTTAGATGAAGTTGATCAGGTTTTTCAATCTGGTTGCTTGATGAAAATTGATGTTGACGGAGCCGATGTGACTGTCTTTAAGGGTGCTGAAGGTCTCTTGAACTTGATAGATGTAGTTGTAATAGAGTCAACCATTAGCAAACTTACCGAGACAATTCAAATAATTTCTTCTTGTGGCTACTTTCTCGCCGATATGGCTGATATTATTTACTATGGCGAATGCATTTATCAGGTAGATTTAATATTTATTCGCAATGAATTTAGGGATCTTTTTGTCGAAAACTTTCAGCCATTCAAATCCCATCAATGGAAGCATTATCTTCAAAAAAACAACCATATTTAATTTTAGATCTTCATTCCCTTTTGTACAACTTTTAGCAATTTGTATGCATCAATTCATCTCATTTGTATTTCGCTAAAAAATGATCACCTTCTACACTAATCTAATAAAGTATGACTAACAAATTGTCTAGATTAAAAATCGAAAAAAGGTTATTCAACGCTCTCTTAGAAGCAATACATAGCCGAAATCCAAGAAGGATTTCCAAAGAAGCATATGAGTTGAAAACTTTTCTTGCCAACAATTCTCCTTGCTTCTCTTCCTCAATCAAAATTCTTGAGTATTTAGATAAAAGTAATTTCACAGATGCTACTGATTCAAGTTCGTTAGAAGATATGGCATTTGATAAAAAATTTAATCTCGGCGAGAGAATAGATGTTTTGAGTAATTCAAAAGAAGATTTTTGCATTGCTCTATTTACTTATAATAGTATAAGTAGATCAAGGAGAGTTCTTGAAAGCCTAAAACGCTCTGATGCTTTGAAAGACGTTGAAGTTTTTATGGATGGACCCCACGCTATTCCTGAGCAGGTGGAAAAGGTAGGAAAGAATAAATCTCAAATAGAAAAATATAATCCAAAGCGTATTAATTCACGTGCCGGAAACTATGGATTTAGGAGAATTATGCTTGAAAGTCTACTTGACTTGTCAACAAGATATAAAAAATTTATTATTTTGGAAGATGATTGTTTTCCGACTGCGAATGCTATTTCGCTGTTTAAAAAAGAGTTAAATGATTATGAAAACAACAAAGATGTATTAACCGTATATGGATCTCATTTTCTATGTGATGGAGAATTCCCATTATGTCCACGTTTTCAGGGATGGGGATGGGCTACATGGAGCGATAAAATAATTCCTTTTGTACACAAGATGATGAGACTTTATCTCTTGCCTGAAAAAGACTATCTAGATTTTATAAAATCAACTCTTACGCCTCAGATAAAATCTAAAATTGATAATCTTACGTTTCCGCGATCATGTAGTCATACAACTACAAAATTTTTTGCTTGGGATGAAACTCTTACACACTTGTCAGCCTTAGAAAATAAATATCATAGGCCTACTCCTCAGCGATGTATTTATAATTTTGGTATGGATAAAAATAGTTCGCACTTCCCAATTACGGGAGAAGAAGTCTTTCGCAAGCCACCTTTTAATCTTATTACACCCCAAGAAGTGTGGAAGTACTTTTAATGAAAATTGCCATTTGCGACCCATCGCTTACTGACAATAAGGGTCATCATTTAGAGTATCAAAACGCCCTCACAAATGCTATTTTTTCTTATAAAAAAGATGCAGAAATAATTTGGTACATTAATAAAAATCACACATTAGATGGGATCGAAAAAAGTCCAAAAGTTAAAATATTAGGCCTTTTCAATCAAGAATTCTACAAGCCCGAAGCCTTTGACGTTAATCAATGGTCTCGAGATCTACATAATGTTATTGAAGATTGTGCTAATAAAAAAGTTACAAAAATAATTTATCATACGAGTATTGGCGATGACCTTAAGTGTCTTTTGCTTTTTATTCATGAATATAAAAATATTGAATTTCATTTGTGTACTCCATATTCTCCACAATACATGCCTGGTTCTACAAGGGGGCTGGAATTGATTGACGTACTTAAAAAGCTACAAATATTTCCTAATTTCAAGCTTTGGCTGGAGACAATAGAGCTCTCTGATTACTATTTGTCATTAGGAATTCAATGTGGATTTCTTGGTATTCCAACTTGGAATGAATGTGTGGTCAAGGAGCACTCATATGCAATGCAGAGTAAATACAAAAAAAAATTAATTTTAAGTTATATTGGTCCAGCAAGAAGCGAAAAAAAATTTTATGATTTCTCTCGAGCAATATACTACCTTTCACGGTCAAAAGAAAAGCATCAATTATCGAGAATAGATAAAATTTTTGTCAGCATTGTTCCGCCTAAAAGAGGTTTGAGTGACGATACTAAAGATGGAATACAGCTTTTAAGTCGCATCAATAATTTAAATATTCAGTTTTGCAACCAAAGTCTAAGTCGAGAGGATTATATTCAACAGGTTAGTAAAAGTCATTTAGTCTGGCTTGCTTACGATCAACAAGCTTATGCTGACGGAAGAGGCTCAGGGATATTGGTTGATTGTTTGGCTGCGGGCACATGCTTCATTGCGAGGACTGGAACAACTCCACAATACTATTTGAGAGGAAATGGATTTATTATTGATGATTGTAGCCACTGCGCTTCAAAAGTAATCGATTTCATTGAGAAGATTGATTTTAGTTGCAGGGCGTCGTTGAAGATGCAGGAGCATTTTTTGCGTTCATATTCTACATCTCTTTTAGTTCAAAAATTGGGAATTAAATCGGCATTAACAAATCAATTCACTGAACTTTCGCATTGTAAGGCATCTTCAGGGCTGACAAATCAGCTGGTCGAATCAGAATTATCTCAAAGTACAGGCACAAAAATTAATTTATTGCCCGAAACAAATCTTGTCGTTAGTATCCCGTTTACTTTATGCATTGTCACTACAACTTTTAATGGTGAAGCTACCATTTTAAAAACCATTGCTTCTATATTGCAGCAAGATTGTTCATTAAAGATACGATATCATGTACAAGTTTCAGACAAGACTAACGATAGCTCAATAAAACAAGTTTCTCAGTTTTCAGATTTAATATCAAAACTGTATAATAATGTTGTTTTCTCTTGGAATGTGAGCAGCGATAACGGTTTATATGATGGCTTACTAAAGGCTTTTAATCATGTACTACCAGATTGCCATGACGACACATGGATGGCTTGGATAAATGATGATGATCAGCTGTTACCTGATACAGCGAGAATTCTTTTTGAAATTTATAGCAAGTTCCCTGAAGTTAGCTTTCTAACATCAATACCTTCTGTGAGAGGTTCAGTTAACTCAATAAATAGACGCTTTAGTTTGTCTACAGAGCTCGTAAAACTAGGACTTTACGATGGAAAATTCTTGCCTTTTATTCAGCAAGAGGGTACATTTTTCAAGAGTAAGATTTTTAAAAAGCATTTTATTGAAATTACAGCTACTTGGCCAAAGTTTGAATTGGCTGCAGACTATTATCTTTGGAAGCTGTTTGCAAGCATGGGCACTAGATTCTACTTATACGACCAACCACTGGCAATATTTCATATTTCTCCGATGAACAATCAGTTATCTTCCAATCAAGATAAGTATCTATCTGAAATCAATTCTGTTACATCAGAGGATATTAGAATTAGTATGTATAATCAATTTGTTGGAGAAGCGAGATCTTTTGAGCAATATCTCATTCACGCCCGCAATTGGAATCTTGTCCCCGAGCAGATTATAAAAAATACTTTCACAATTCCGTTGCCAAAATAATATTTTTTTAGAGAAGCCTTGATTTATCTAAAAAATTAAGTTTAGTGCCCACATGAATACTCTTGAATGACTAGCTTAACGTCTCTATGGTAAATTAAAAAATTGATTGTTGCTAATCTTCCTCTCGTAAAAATTTCAGGCTGTTGGTCTATCTTTTTGTTTTGCCTGTGCTGTGTGATAAACTTTGGAAGCTTAAGGGTATAACATGTCGCGCATCAGCTTTCTTGGTTATAACGGCGTTCTTTCAAATATAAAAAGTTATGGTTTTGACCCCTACTACGTTTTTGACGTTGGTGTGGCGGAAGGAACTCCTTGGCTATACGAAGCATTTCCAAATGCTTACTATTATATGTTTGAACCTGTCAAAGAATTTAAGGAAAAAATTAATCAAATTCTTCAAAATCTAAAGGGTGAGCTAGTCGAAGAGGCACTTGGTTCTTGTAGTAAAGAAATTGATATGTTTGTGCCTGTTGGTCTAAATAATTTAGCTATTTCGACTACTCATTTTGAGACCACTCGGAGAGACCTTGTGAGGAGAATCAAGCAAAATACACTCGATTTATTTTTATCTTCTAAACCGCAAATTTCTGGTCCTATCTTATTAAAAACTGACGTTCAAGGACATGATCTTGATGTTTTGAGAGGAGCCAATCAATTTTTAAAAATGTGTCATGTAGTAATTAGCGAGGTTCCCATGGTTAGTCCATGGGGAGGAGGGCCAAAATTTGTTGACTATATTGATTATATGAATAGTAAAGACTTCACTGTATTTGACTTCTGTGCCCCCTTGCGGCGACCTTATGATGATAAATTACACTCAATAGATGTAGTTTTTGTTCGCAAGGATCTGCCGTATGGTAGCGACACTTTATATCCACAAGGAGAGATTACCGCTAAGCAGTCAAATGAGCTGTACGCTAAACTGAAAAGAGTAGATAGATAGCACACATCTCCTGAGTCTTGCAAAATACAATGCAACTGATAATTTATTTTATAGAATTGATTGGTTATTTCTAATAAATTTGTTCATATGATCGCTTTTTCTATCTATCATCTGTTTGCTGCGAGAGCTGCAACAGTTCCTCTATTTGAACAAGTATTAGTTCGCCGTATCTTTCGTTCGGATGCAGGTAGTCGCTATCTAATATATATTCTGAAGGTGTAAATCCAGCCAGTCTCCATGATTGGTTCGGATATGGTAACAGAATTGTATTTTTTTGATTGGAGATAGTTCTCAAGTGGTTATCCTTCATATCCAAAAGAATATGAGTTGCAGCTATTGGGTCTTTATATAGTTTTGCTAGGTGCCAATCATCTCTATCTTTGATTTTAGATGAAAGCATGGGAAATGGTTGTACCAAGATGGTGCCTTTGTAAACTTCTCTCAATTGATTGTAGAATGAATAGCCAGGATGCATATTGAGCCTGTTCATTGCTACATCCTTAAAGCAATTTTCTGAAATGGGGTATTCATTTGGGTTGGAATGATTTCGCTCTATACTAGAAATTGGAAAAAAAGTGTCTGTTGCAATCTTGTTGTCGTAATAAAATCCACCGTCAACATATCCAAGCGCGCTAATTATTATTGAGTCGTAGTAATTGATATCATTGGCCAAAATATCGTTGTTTGGGGACATTCTGGGCGGAAACCTGGGGTCATATCCTGTTATATTTAACTTATTATTTTCTATTCTTAGATTTGGGCCATTACCTCCTGGGACTACAATCCAATCAGCTGCAGATATAGCTGAAAATTTATTTTTACATGTTTTATCGAAGGCTTTTTTCAGGCAGCCAGCTTGTGAATTTCCTGCTATTAATATTTTCATTTCCCGAATGCCTCCAGAAGCTGTTCTTCGCATCGCACCATAGTGTCATCGATTATTTTTGTGTTGCTGTTGATATTGGGTGATACATGTTTGTCCGGCTTTTGGTTTTTGATCATGTCCATGGCCGGATTATGTGAATCGAAAAAGTGTCTCATTACATTCTCGACTGCTTCAGGTCGGATTGTTCTAAGATTTTCAGCAAACGAAGTTGAATGTAATCTCGGATTTGTTGCGATCTCAAAAGAAGGAAAGTAGTCGATGTGTGGTTGATTTGTAGAGAGTTGACCTGCTACTGCTCTTAGTACGCTTTTTGAATATGTCGTCGCTACTAGAGCATGATGGCCACTTGCTGATGCTGTTAGTGGAACTGGTGAAACGGTTAGTAAAATTTTGAATGATTTTCCGCCTCTGATTTTTTTGACTTCTTTCTGAAAATCGTTAAAATCTTGTATGATTTGTGGAAATTGAGCGTTTTTAAAGATGTACATGTCCGGATTAAATTCACCCGCGACCGTTCCGGGGCATACTGGAAAGATAGTGGCTTCTTTTTTACTGCACCACATTTCAGTGAGTCCAAGTGTGAATATAAACAAATCCATCGATTCAAAGAGTTTATTCACTCTTTTTATGTGATTCTTGCGATGGTTGATGACTTCTGCCTCTGAAGATAGCCCCTCTGGTTCAACAGAAGGCCTAAGCCCATCGTAATATCTGCCATCTTTTCTTAATATATAGTCTGTTATGTGTCTGATGCCAGATGCTTCTTGGGCGAGCTGAAGTAGTTGCTTGACGGTATAAATATTTCCGTATCTTGCGCTGTATGTTGAAAATCCATACTTTCGATGGAGTTTTTTCGGAAGATCGTTCGGTGCTGGTTCAACATCAAGTACTGAAAAGTTTCGGGCTTTCAAGTGTTTCGTAATGTGTTGAGCAAAGCAGGATCCTGCAGTCGCAATTTTTGTTTTTTTGGTGATCAAAAATTTTCTTTTGTAAATCTCTTGGATGTTGTAAGGATTTTCCGTGGCTACGGCGGTTTTCCAGAAGGCCGTTTTGGGTAAGGCTGAATAAGGATGTTCTTTTGAGCTCATCTCTGACCTGTTTTTAATGCAATATTACCTCTAAGAGTCAAGGTGATACTCTTTGCTGGACAGTTCTAGCCACTAATATTGTTGTTTCCTGCAGGTGTGACAAGCTTTATTCAAGCTGGCACGGTTGGGAATTCCACTATCAGAATCTGGTAAGCACAACCCTAGTCATGTCGACGCACGTAGTAGATGATACTAATTACCCGGCTGTGCCAGATCAGTTGACCCTTGCACCTGTCTCCGTATTGATGCCCTGCCGCAATGCAGATCCTTTTCTGCATGCGGCGGTTCAATCCGTGCTGACCCAGCCAGAATGCCTCGAGTTGCTGGTGGCTGATGGCGGATCTACTGATCAGAGCCTGATTATTTTGGAGAAGCTGGCCGCTGCCGATCCTCGCCTACGAATTGTCAGTCGCAGCGATGATGGCCCTGCAGATGCTCTCAACCAAGCTTTTCGTGTAGCTCGCGGCACATTGATTGGCTGGTTGAATGCTGATGACCTGATGCCCCCCGGTTCCTTAGCCCGAGCGGTTGCCGCACTGGAAGCCAATCCAGATTGGTTAATGGTCTACGGAGAGGGTGAGGAGTTCAACGAAGAGACGGGCCTTGTCCAGCGCTATCCAACCCTGCCGGCGTCTGTTGGCCTCGAGGGCTTTCGCTCCCACTGTTGTGTTTGCCAGCCAGCTGTGGTGTTTCGCCGTTCGATGGGGGTGTTGCTAGGGGAGTTTGATCAGCAGTGGCGAACGGCCTTTGATTTCGACTACTGGCTTAGGGCTTTTGATGCGTTTCCCCATCGTATTGGCTACATCCCTCACCTCCAGGGCAGAACGCGTTTGCATAGTGACACGATCACATCCAACCAACGCGCCCAGGTTGCCTTGGAAGCAACGCAGTTGTTAGCTCGCCACTTTGGTGCTGCAGATGCCAAACGCCTGCATAATTATGCGTTGGAGTTGCAACTCGGAATTGCAGAGAAGCCTGCGGGTGTCGGTTTTGCAACTCACCTGCAGCAGCTCTTCGAGTCAGCACGTCCATGGCTAACTTCAGTTGCCTCGGTTAAGTTACATCGTACTTGGCTTACAGGAGACCCTCCCAAACCTCCTCATAGTGAACTCTGTTCATGGCAATCTGAATTTTTACAACCGGCCTCGCCAAGGGATGTGGTTCCGCTTGTTCAGCGACCCTTTGGTGTAAATCTCATTGGTCATGCCTTTGAGATATTTGGCATTGGAGAAGATATTCGCATGGCTGCGAGAGCTTTGCAAGCGGCTGATGTGCCGTGTTGCGTGATTCACCACCCTGCTGCTAACGGTGCGGCCTGCAGCGACCGCTCACTTGAGCCTTTGATCTGTAGTGATCCAGAAGGTGGTCCCTATGCCTTCAATCTGGTTTGTATGGCCGCACCGATTCAGGCTCGCTGGTTGCGCCAAGTTGGCACTTATCCCTTGCGAGAGCGTTATACCATCAGCAGTTGGCCTTGGGAAACACAGCAATGGCCCGATGCCTGGATGCCGTTGTTTGATGTTGTCGATGAGCTTTGGCCTTCGAGCCAATTTACTGCGGCAGCATTAGCCGGCCCAGCATCAGAAGCGGATTTGCCACTGCATGTGATGCCAATGGCTGCGGAAATTACTGAGCCTGATCGTTTTTGCAACGCTGCAAATCGAGCCGCGACTCGCAAGCGCCTGGGTATTTCGACTGAGACGGTTCTGTTTGGCTATGGTTTTGATCTCAACTCAACAGCTATACGTAAAAACCCGATGGGTGCACTTGAGGTGTTTCAACGGGCCTTTCCCCTGCCTCATCTCCCGGCCACGTTTGGTCGCGAATCGACCACTCGACAGTCACCCGTACAGGTTTCCCTCATGATCAAAACATTTCCTCCTATCCGATTGACTGCTGAATGGGAATGGTTGCAGGCCCGTGCTTCGGAAGATTCTAGAATTTTTCTGATTGCTGAGAGTTTGCCCCGCGATGAGCTCTTATCGCTTTATGGTTGTTGCGACGTCTTCCTTTCATTGCACCGCTCCGAAGGTTTTGGACGTGGCATGGCAGAAGCCCTTCAGCTTGGTGTGGATGTAATTGCCACTGATTTTGGCGGAAATACCGACTTCTGCACCGGGCCGCTCGCTCATCCTGTGCGATGGCGAAAAGTTCCTATTCCCCGTGGTAGTTATCCATTTGCAGATGGTCATTTTTGGGCGGAACCCGATCTCGACCATGCAGCACAACTATGTCAGCAAGTGGCCGAACATAGACAAACCTTCGTTAACAAGCTTGATGCTGCTTATTCCAGTCATGATACTTCGATTCTTGCTGAATACCGAGAACGGTTTTGCTTTTCAGATGTGGGCGCTCGTTATCGAACGCGCTTAGAATCTCTTTGGTCAGATTTTATGTCACCTAGAGTAAAGTGACAAGTGGATGTATATGCCTTGACAGCATGATGCGTCGCTAATCAATTTTTTTGCCTGCTTCCAATTATCTGCTGGCTGCTTTTTTATTTTGATTAATTTGCAATCACTTTGCTTCGATTAGTGATGTTTTTGAGTTGAACTATTATAAGGCCTTTAATATTTCATGCCTATTTATTGTCGCTGTTGCTTTTCTACGCATACTTCCATGCACTGCTTCCATCGGCGAGTAAAGGAGTTGACTCTTTAATGTCGTAGCCAATCTCTTGTATCAATGTCGAATTTTCTTTGACTAGTCTTGTTACCATCTCAGACTTTCTTTCTAAAATATCTGTATATGAATTAAATATTGGAAGATCTGTGCTTTCATGATTTTTGATCTTCAAAAGCTTTAATAAGTTGCTTGGGTCTTGCATCTCTTGATAATGAAGTACGTAGTTGCCATAGTTGTTATACTCCCTACTGTTAATACGCTGTGATCTGGGGATCCATTTGTTTAGGAAGGACTCGATGTACTCTTTTTTTGATAGGAGCCACATCCTTGCCCGCTCGGTATTCATAGTTGTTCCGTACAAATCTATGATTTCCCATGCTTCTCCTAGTAGCGGTGCTTCGTGATAGAGGTAAATTCTCAGGATATCAATATTTTTTTCTCTTAAGAGTTCTTCATTGACATGCAGTTGGGCAAGCTCCAGCCACGAAACTAGCAAATCGAAAGGCTCGCGTATTTGTATTAATCTATGCATGCCAGGCGTGCAGTTGAAGGTTTTATTATTGAGTTCAAAATCATGGGACTTGATTAAACGAAGATGACTTTCATTCTTATTTCGTGCGTGGCGCCAATATGAATTAACACCGCACGGATTGCTTTCGCAGCATCCTGGTTCTTGATATGTTTCACAGTAGGAAAAGCGTCCTTTGGTCGCTGCCTGTAGGAGATTCTTTAAATAATGATGCCCGCTTCTTGGCAATGACTGTGACTCCACTAAAAAAAAATTTGGCAGTTGCGGGTCAGTATTGCAATAAGAAATATCCTGTAAAATCTTCCACGTGTCTTGACTTACTTCGTCTGGTCTTTTTCGACTAGACATTTTAATTGCTTCAAGTCTTCCGATGATTTTGCGAGATATTTCCGCATCGGCTTGGTTCTTTGTATCTAAGCCTGATTCTGCAATAATTGATAGCATTTTTAGGAAGTTCGAATGTAAGCGGATAGTATTGGCCCACGTCTTTGAGTTTGAATACTCGTTGTCTTTCGGCATCTCATGGCTAAAAAATCTAACAAGCTCAATGCAAATTGTTGATATTGATTCTGTCGAAATGGCTTCTTCTTGCTTTAATAACTTTATTATATTACCGGCGGCGCCCTCAACATTTCTTTGTTTTGCCATTGATAGCGAAATGCTAAGAAGCTGTTCTTTGCTTAATCTTAAATGTTCAATTGCGTTATTGTGCTTTGACCAACTTGTTGTCTTATCTGCTTCGCTTAGAACCTGAAATCTTATGATGTCTTTTACCAAATTTTGCCAATCACATGTTTGATTAGGATTTCTATTGTATTTTAGAGAGCGAGCGATTTGTTTTTTCTCAGCAGAGGTTTTGTGTTGAAGTTGCATTTGTAGCAATTCAAGTGCATACGCATTCATCACTCCGGCTCTGATCCATTCATCTTTGTTTGCTGATTGCGTTGCGCTTTTTCTCTTGAAGTCTTTGAACGTATTAGTAATGCCTAGTTTTTCTAAAAATTGCATGTTATAATCTTCATGCATATCGTAATTAATATGGAGTCCCATCCAAACGAGGCTTTGTTAAAGGCCACTATAACCTCACTAGAAACTCGGCTTCTAGATCTTTATGAAATTGATCGACAACGTCAGAGAGTTGTTCAAGATATTACTTCCGGTTTTCAAGAACAGCTTGAGGCTAAGGAAGTAGAGCTGAATAAGGTGTTGGATGATCGTGACGCTCAAGCTAAAGAGGCAGTTTACGCACAGGAGCAGGTGGAGTCGCAAGCTAAGGAAAAGAAAGAAATCCAACAGCAGTTGGAGATGCAAGTTCTGCAGAAGGAAGAGATGCAACAGCAGTTGAAGACTTCTCAATTGCAACTTAAAAATGCCCTAGAAGAGGTTGAGTTGATTTCGCTTCAACTGCAGCAAGTTCAAGAAGAGCTTGAATATTACTTCCTTCTATCGAAACATCAGGATGAACTGCTTTCATCTTACTCCAATCTGCAACAACGAATAGCTGTTTTGATTTCACGTTCAATCTATACTTCGATTACTGACTAATTTGGATACCTAGTTCTTTTATAAATAACTTTCTTGTTTCATGGCTTTTGGGAATCAAGATTCTTCTAACTCTTATTCTTGAATTTCATATGTTTTGTTCTTTTCATAAAAGTTTGCCTTGATATTAATAAGAAATTCTTTACTTCTTGCTCTAAGGTATTGAATCAACTTTTTGTGCGCTTTTGAATCCATTTAAATTTTTGTCTTTGATACTTTTAAATGACTCTAATTACGTTTTGGAGTTCTTGTTATTCCGTGCCTGTGTTTACAATATCAGCTTATTGGAATAACAATTATGGGTTTATGCTTATTGCTTGTGTGTCATGATTAGATAACTTGTCCTAATATGATGCCTTTTGTTTGCTAAAAGATAAGCTATTCTAGGCTTGTGTAAAGTCTGTCCTTGCCTTTCTAATTGTGAAAAAAATACTTCTTTTTATTCATATCTATTATCCGAGTCAGAGAACCATTTTGATTGAACATATAAAGCGTATACATTCACATGATCTCTCAATAGTTCTTACAGTCGACCCCGCGAATGTTGATGCTCTTGCTGTGGCACATGACATTGCACTTTCATTTAATGTGTTAAAGATTGTTCATTGTCCAAATCGTGGCATGGATGTAATGCCTTTTTTGAAAGCTATTAATGCGGTAGGAGACGAGATCAAACAATATCATATTGCCATTAAATTCCATACAAAAAATACACTCAGCCAAAGGGCGATTGATATTAATTCAATATATTTTAAATATCTTTTTGAAAATACCTTGCTCTCACAGATTATTGATCAAAAGCTTGATTTTTGCGCTCCTTTATCCCTCATGCGCCTCGGAAACAACATGATTTATCGTAATAGGCGCAATCTTGAGAAGATTCTACATATTGTCAGTAACTGTACCAATAACTGTTCGTTCATTGATGGAGCGTCTGCAATCCATCTAATAAACTCTCCAACTTGGCTTTTTTCGTGTGGAACAATGTTTGTGCTTTCTCAAAGAGTCTTGTATAGCTTACAAGCATTAGCACTTGACATTTGTCAGCTATTTGATGAAGAAAATTATTCAGGGCAAACACGAGATGACGGAAGTATTGCTCATGCCATGGAGAGATATTTTGGTTTTCATATCAAACTGATGCAAGGTACCTACGGTTTCATGCATCACAGTTCACCTGATACGCTTGCAATTACAAAAGCTTATTTTAGTGGCCACGAATTGGAATTAAGTTGTTATTTTGATCAGTTCCTAGTGAAGGAGAGGCATGATCAGTTATATCAATTACAGCACTGTGATTTGGATCAATGTGATTTGGATACTGCTTGCCATGATATGCACATCAGAGGTTTACCACGATATAATATGAATCCGCTAATAAAGTATTATATGTATGGTGATATCTACTGTGTTCCGCTCCCAAACTTTGAGCCGAGTATATTTCTTATCAAGCATAAGCCGGTTTACCTTGCTAAGCAGTCGGCCTTTCTGGGATGGTTGCTTTATAAAAGAGGTATCCACCAGAATATCGATAATAAATCCTTTGATTGTTTTTGGGATATAGGCTTACAATTAGGCTTAGTAGATGTAGATTATCTGTACCATAAAGTTTTAGCCTCAGGTTCTATCGTCAATAAAAAATATTTGCGTGAATTCTATAAGTCTGTTGGCTCTGCACTCTTAATGCCTGCAAGTAAAAACTTTCGCCCAAAGAATATTCCTGTTTTGGTACAGCACTCAATTGAAAAAAAAAGGCTCAATCCACTGGAGGATTACATAAGTAATTTTTATCTTACGCATATTTGTTTGGCTAAAAATGTTATGAGTAATATTCAGGCTCAGGATTATGAAGGATCTTTTAATTCCCTTAAAATTTTAGAAGACTCTTTTGGGATTTCCTGCCAGACCGCACAGGCCAACGCCTATCTGAGCTTTGTTCGAGGTGACCTTGATTCGGCTGCAATGCATTATAAAAATTATTTTTGTCTCAAGCCAACTAAAAATACGAAATCTCTGATGCCAAAGAGTTTTTTAAGAGGTAATGCACAATTTATTGAGATCAAGCTTGATGAATTATTCGGTTCATCTTAGAAAGCATGGCATTGATCCCTTGGTATTCATCCCGTAGACATGGATTATCAACAACTTTTAGCCGGTGGTTTTAATTTTAGGGATTTTGGCACAAATGTAGTGGTCCCCCTATTCTGAGATTTTCAATTAATACTAGTCATTCTTGCTGCGTTTTTCCAGTGTTTCGACAAATGCTGTAAGACCTGCTTGTTCCCGTCTGTATTTATTTAATTCTTCAAAGCTTTGATCTATTTGATTGTTGAGTGTTGATTGCTTTATGGCGACTTCCTGTAGCGCTATGTGTAGATATTTATTCTGAGGATCTTTCATGATTTCACCCGTCAACATCTGAATGGCTAACTTAATGGCCTTTTCTTTGGTTTTTGTTTTGCTCAATATGTCCTTTACTTTCAGATCAATTTTAGTCTTTTGGGTTTCTCCGGGGTATGGTTTTAGTAAGTTTTGTGCAATTTTTTTCGCTTGTTTGTTTTTGCTGTCCAGTAGTGGAGTCAGTAATATGATGGCTTCGTTGTTTTTTTTCATGCTAAGTAGAGTTCTCGCTTTTTTGGCTTTGATCACATCAGAATGAATTCCCCATTTGATGCTCGTCTCAAGCACTTGTAGAGAGCAGTCTGGTGACTTGGCGTTGCGTAGCGCATCTGCTTCTTTGATGATTGCGCTTTCTAATTCTGATAATGTTGATGGAGCTACTTCTGGAAGATGTAGGATTGGCTGTCCCGCATTTCTTATGATAGTACGTATTTTATTTAGAAACTTTTTTGTCATTCGCCTTATCATCTTATCCGCATTTTTTTTGACGGAGATGTTGTGGCTGCTTTGAAGCGATTGCCACAACTCTATAGCTTCGTTTTCCTGCTCTGACTCGCATAGCAGGCTGGCTAATTTCTCTTTGATTGTCGGTGTACATAGACCTGCTGTGATGCTTTTTTTGAGAATTTTGGCTGAGAGTTCTAAAGATTTAGATTTTTGCAAGTTTGCAACCTCAGCAAGGATAGGATCCTCAAGTTCTTGCAGGCATAAAGGTGGTGTTTGTGGCAAAAATCTTGTTTCGTTTCCAGACAGCTGTATAACGGTATTCAAATCACAAATTAGTGCTTTAATTTTATTTGGGTGATTTTTAAGGTTTTTGATCGCTATTTTGCTAACGTCTTTGTTGTTGCAGATTCTTAATTCGTCCCAAATTGCTAATGCTTTTGGCCATTCGCTGAGCTCTTCATAGCTTCTTGCGCGACTTGCTTCAATCCAAGGATTTGTCAAGCCTGAGTCTTTGGCCGCATTGAGGACTGCCAATGAAAGATCGGCGTGCCCATTTCTGCGTAATTGTTCAGCGTCTTTTATTATTACTCTCCATAAAGCTTTCCAGTGAGTTGTTTTTTTGAGCTGTAGTGATTGCAGTTGATATTTCGTTGATCTCTCTAATTTTTTCAAATTTTCTAATGTTTCCCTTGCTCTTTTTGCATAGGGATTCCCGATTGAGTGTATGAAATACTTGCATTCGTCATAGAAGGATCTAATTAGAGGCGTCATTGAAGTTTCGTCTTGGTACTCTGTGAATTGGTAGCTCGGAAACCCTTTCTAGTACATCTTATGCTTAAGCAACTTATCTTATCGGGATGTGCCACGGCTCTTAATGCTGGGTGCTGTTGATGACTTTTCTTACTTGCGTAAAAAAAATCGGCTCGTAGGAGCCGATTGCAAAAAAAATGAGAATCGTCAATCGATCAAGCAGACCCTACGCCGGTGTAGGAGCCGTAGAAAAACAGACCAACAACAAAAAGGACGGCCATGCCGCCGGCTGTTGCAACCAGCCAGAGAGGCAAAACACCTTCAGTCCAGCGGGACCTCCAAGGCACAGCTGGCCGACCATCAGGAAGTCGATCGGGGATTCGACCGTCGGGATACAGAGACTTCTTGCTGCTCATGGATCAGGCCTCAGTTGAAGAAGTAGCTGGAGAACAGAACACCGGTCGTGAATACCAGCAGCAGCCCCAGATAGAGACTGGTGCGGTTCAGTTCTACGGGAAGATTGTTGGGATTGGGATTGCGTTCCATTAGTCGGTTTAGCGGCGGATGAATTGCATCGCGGCTAGGGCACCGAGGAAGAAGACGGTGGGCACGCCGAGAGTGTGAAGAGCAAGCCAACGCACCGTGAAGATCGGGTAGTTGCGTGGCGTGGTGTTGATCGGTGTCTGTGTCATGGAGTTATTTCAGGCGGACATCGAGTTCAGACTTGCCCTCATAGCGCTGGCTGACGACTGGAGCCTTGCTTTCGGTCGCCTGGAAGTAGGCGTCCGGTCGAGGGGTTCCAAAGGCGTCATACGCCAGACCGGTGGAGACGAACAGGAACCCGGCAAGGAAGATCGAAGGCAGGGTGACGGCATGGATCACCCAGTAGCGGATGCTTGTGATGATCTCGAAAAACGGGCGTTCCCCGGTGGAGCCTGCAGCCATGGCTAGGGGTGTATCAGCCCGGAGATCCTAGGGGGTGGAGTGGGATCGCGGGACTGGTGACCGGCCTCAGTTACAGAGCGTTGCCCAACCATCGCAGCAGGTTCCCCCGCTCACCAAGGACAAAGGCCCGCTCGCCATCGAAAACCATGCGGGTGAAGTTGCTGGGCTGACGGTCTCCAACCGGATCGATTTCCCAGCTGTCACCTCCATCTCGGCTCACCAGCAGGGTCCCGTTGCCGCCGCCGGCCCAGATAGCACCATCCGCGTCCCAGGCCATGTCCATGTATCCGTAACCATTGGTGATCGGGATGATTGCCTTACTCCAACTGTCGAGATTGCCGGGCTCGTCATTGAGTCGGATCTGGGCTCCGCGGGCGAGCATCCAGAGTTGTCCATCGGGCTGATAGCCGATGCTTTGCAGCCTTTGACTGCTCACCCGCTGGTGCACCTGCCAGACGCTGTCCCCGGGCTCCCAGGTGGCGTAGAAGTTGCCGAGGCTGCTGACGCTGACATACCCGCCGTCTTCACGCCGACGCAGATCACGCACGGATCCAGCAGCGTCCGACACCTTCGCTTCCCAAGTGACTCCGCTGTCTTGGGTGGCATAAACGGCCCCGACGTTCGTGGCCAGTTCGGCGGAATGCTTCCCAAGAGCTGTGATCAGGTACGGCTCCCCAGGA
>MDSZ01221978.1_pt1 | contig 17047 bp, 15 predicted proteins | sample 811201 | NCBI WGS metagenome assembly MDSZ01 (sample SAMN05326647, study PRJNA326480) | marine metagenome | isolation source: seawater | place: Indian Ocean: North | collected 2010
GACATTTTTGTCGTGTTGAAATTTTGTCAACAGTACCTATATCAGGACACATGAGATCACTTAAAAACGTCCCTGAGCAGCTAAAATTAGCAGACTTTGCTGATAAATCACTCCTTATACTTGACGATGACGATCCTTTGAGAGGGAGGTTGGCCAGAGCAATGGAAAAGAAGGGATTTCAAGTAAAAGAGGCCAAAACGGTGGCAGAAGGATTAAATATCGCCAAAACATCACCAACCGCTTTTGCTGTTATTGATTTAAGACTTGACGATGGCAATGGGCTTGATGTTGTAAAAGAATTATCAAAAAGTAAAAAAGATAGCAGAATCGTAATGTTAACGGGATACGGGAATCTACCTACAGCTGTAGCAGCTGTGAAAGTAGGAGCCATTGATTATATTGCTAAACCTGTTGATGCAGATGACGTTGAGTCTGCTTTATTAGCCTCCCCTGAGTCTAAAGCAAAACCTCCTGAAAATCCAATGTCAGCTGATAGAGTAAAATGGGAGCACATTCACCGGGTCTTTGAACTTTGCAATAGAAATGTTTCAGAAACAGCAAGACGGCTTAAAATGCATAGAAGAACATTGCAAAGAATTCTTTCCAAGAGATCTCCGAGATAATATTAGATAATATTTCGTAATTTTTTTATTTGTTTAACCGCTAAAGTTGCAATAAGAATTTTAAATAATTCAGCTAATAAAAAGGGCTGAGCTCCTAATTTAAAAATTGGTTTATCCCAACCAATCAAAAATCCTAGCCATGCAATTCCGAAAATATAAATAAAACTTGTCGCAAAGCTCAATTTTAAAAAATTATTAATTAAATTATTATCATAATTAAACTTTCCAGCAAAATACGTTGCAACTAAAAAACCAATTAAATAACCCATAGTTGGCCCAGTGAAATAAATTAATCCCACTCCTTTTTCTGGAGTTCCTGAAAAAACAGGCAAACCTAAAATACCTTCAAATAAATATAAAGAGATTGTTGCTAATCCTAGCTTCCATCCGAAAGCAATTCCAATAAATAAAACCACAAACGTTTGCATAGTCATTGGCACAGGGTAAAATGGTAATTTTATTTTTGAAGATATTGCTAAAAGTATTGACCCTATCAAAGCAATAAATAAATACTTAATAATTTTAAGCTGCTTTAAACTTTTTACAAATTCCATTGTAATAATTTATATTTTTTTATATTAAAATCTAGTGTTTTGTTAATTGGACGAAGACATCCTCTATATCACCATCCTCGGTATAAATATCCTCAATTTCAATGTCATTTTGATTAAAATAATTGATTATTTGTCCAAAATTTAAAGTATTTTTTTCATAAGTAGCTGAGATTGAATTTTCTGATTTAATTTCGAACAAGATATTATCCATTTTTAATTTTTTACTAATATCAATTTTTTTTACTTTAAAGCTTATCTTTTTGGTTTTAATACGTTCAAGTAGTTTTTTAGTAGTATCTAAAGCAACCAAATTTCCTTTATTTATTATTGCTATTCGGTCACACATTTCCTGAGCTTCTAAAAGATAATGAGTTGTCAAAATTATTGTAACACCCTCTTTATTAAGCCCTTTAACGTTTTGCCAAAGATTATTTCTCAATTCAACGTCCACACCTGCTGTAGGCTCATCCAAAATTAAAATTGGAGGCTGGTGCACCATTGCTTTTGCTATGAGCAATCTCCTTTTCATACCACCAGACAAACTTCTTGAATATGCATCAGCTTTATCTTCTAGCTCTACTATTTTGAGTATTAGATCTGTAATTCTCTCGTTTTTTGTGACCCCATATAGTCCGGCTTGTAGTTCTAAAAGTTTTTTTGGACTAAAAAATGCATCTAAATTTACTTCTTGTGGAACTATACCTACTGAAGCTCTAACTTGACGAGGATTTTGATCTAAATCAAAACCCCAAACATTTACTTTGCCGCTCGTCTTTATAACAGTTCCTCCAAGAATACTTAAAAATGTCGTTTTACCTGCACCATTCGGACCAAGCAATCCAAAAACTTCACCTTGTTTAACTTTAAAACTCAAATTATTTATAGCTTTGTTTTCCTTTTTAGATTTACTGTTTGAGTAAATCTTTGTTAAATTTTCAACAGTTAAAGCAAATTTATTCATACTTTTTTATAAATCATTAAGAATTCAATGTAATATGTATATATGAGTTCAATAAAAAAAACAGATCATTTTTATTTGGTTGATGGATCAGGTTATATTTTTCGAGCGTATTATGCTTTACCTCCACTTTCAAGAAAAAGTGATGGTCTTCCTACTGGAGCAGTGAGCGGTTTTTGCTCAATGCTTTTCAAACTTTTGGAAGATGTAAGATCGGATGAGTCTAAAAATAAACCTACACATTTTGCTGTAATTTTTGATTCTGCTAGAAAAAATTTTAGAAATGAAATTTATAGTGATTATAAAGCTAACCGCGATGAAGCCCCAGAAGATTTAGCACCACAATTTAAGTATATTAGAAAATCAGTAGAAGCTTTTAATCTCCCTTCTATCGAGCTTAATAACTACGAAGCCGACGACTTAATTGCGACTTATTCAAAAAAAATTACTGAAGCTGGAGCTAAAGTCACTGTTATTTCTTCTGATAAAGATTTAATGCAATTAGTCTCAAAAAAAATCAGATTATTTGATCCAATGAAAAGTAAAGTTATTGGAGAAAAAGAAGTTCTTGAAAAATTTGGCGTTAAACCTGATCAAGTAATTGATGTTCAATCTTTAGCAGGTGATACCTCTGATAATATACCAGGTGTGCCTGGTATAGGAATTAAGACAGCTTCTGAATTAATTAATAAATATAAAAATTTAGATAACTTACTGAATAAAGCATCTGAAATTAAACAAAATAAAAGGAGAGAGTCACTTATCACAAATAAAGATAAGGCAATATTAAGTAAAAAATTAGTAACTTTAAAAAATGATGTTCCGATTAAAAATAGCCTAGATGAATTTTTAATCAAAAATATCGACAAAGACAAGTTATACACGTTTCTTAGAGAAATGGAGTTTAATCGATTGTTAAGTCAAGCAATAAACTTTTATGGAGAACCTGAAAAAAAGATTTCAATCACTAATTTACCATCAAAAACACATTCAAAAATTAATACGAAAAAGTACAAAAATATTCTTCAAGAAAAAGATTTAGACAAATTAATTAGTCAAATTAATGAAAAAAAAATAATTTCAGTAGATACCGAAACATCATCGCTAAACCCCCAAGAAGCTCAACTTATAGGTATATCAGTCAGTTATGGACCAAACATTTCTTTTTATATTCCCATAGGTCATACAAATGTAAATTGTTTAAAAAAAGATGTTGTTTTAAGTAAATTTAAACCAATTTTGGAGGACGAAAGCATTAAAAAGGTTGGCCAAAATATAAAATATGATTATATAATTTTTAAAAAATACGATATCGAATTAGCATCTATAGAAGACACAATGCTACTTTCCTACACTTTAGACGCTGGTAATAATCGCCATAATATGGATACTTTATCAGAAATTCACTTAGGACATAAAACAATTTCTTATAAAGATTTGGTTGGGACCGGAAAAAAACAATTAAATTTTTCAGACGTAAGTTTAGAAAAAGCCACTGAATATGCAGCTGAAGACGCAGATGTTACATTGAGATTGTATGAGGTTTTATCCGAAAGAGTTGATAAAGAAAAATTAAATAAAATTTATGAAGTGTTTGAAAAACCAATGATTAAAATTTTATCAAAATTGGAAACTAATGGAATTAAAGTTGATGATAGCTACTTAAAAACTTTATCAAGTAAATTTTCATCAAGATTAAATACAATAGAAAAAGAAATTTACAAATTATCAGGAAAAGAATTCAATATAGGATCACCTAAGCAGTTAGGTGAAATCATATACAAAGAACTTAAAATTGCTAAATTAAAAAAAACAAAGAAAGGTAGTTTAGCCACAAGTGCAAAAATTTTAGAGGATTTAGCCTCAACAGGTCATAAGTTCCCTAATCTTGTTTTAGAATGGAGGCAGGTCTCAAAGTTAAAAAGTACATATACGGATGCCTTACAGGATCACATAAATAAAAAAACTAAACGTGTTCATACCTCCTTTCTTTTAGCAGCAACAAATACAGGTAGGTTGGCATCAAGTGATCCTAATTTACAAAATATTCCAATTAAGACATCCGACGGAAAAGAAATTAGAAAAGCATTTATTGCTGAAAAAAATAATATACTTATTTCTGCAGATTATAATCAAATAGAAATGAGGATACTTGCAGATATGGCAGATGTTAAAGAACTAAAAAAAGCTTTTAAGAATAATTTAGATATACATAATCTTACTGCGAGCCAAGTTTTTAATTTACCAATTCAAAAAGTCTCAGAGAGTCAAAGGCGAAAAGCAAAAGCAATAAATTTTGGAATTATTTATGGAATTACTCAGTACGGTTTAGCTAAACAAATATCGGTATCAAACGAAGATGCCCAGAAATTTATTAATTCTTACTTTAAAAAATTTCCTGAGATTAAGGATTATATGCAAACTACAGTTAAAAATTGTAGAAAAAAAGGATTCGTAACTAATATTTTTGGAAGAAGAATTCATTTACGAGGTATCAATGATAAAAACTTCAGCGTTAGAAGTTTTCAAGAGCGAGCAGCCATCAATGCCCCTATCCAAGGTTCTGCTGCAGATATAATTAGGTTAGCTATGATAAAAATTGACAATATTTTAAGAGAAAAACAAAACGCAAAAATGCTCCTTCAAATACATGATGAATTAATTTTTGAGTGTTTAAAAAAAGATGAGTATAGTATTAAAAAAATTATCAAAGAAACAATGACATCTGTCTCAAGTTCAGAACATCACTTATTTTCAATTCCTTTAGAAGTTAGTATTAACTCTGGCAATAATTGGGGAGAGGCCAATTGACGCCTAAATTTTGACATTAATATTGTGAAAATAAAATTATGACACAAACTATTGCGTTAGTTGATGATGATAGAAATATTTTAACCGGAATAAGTATGGCTTTGGAAAGAGAGGGTTTTAAAGTACAAACTTATATTGACGGCGAGACAGCTTTGATTGGTCTCACAAGGAATCCACCAGATTTGGCAGTTTTGGATATAAAAATGCCAAGAATGGATGGTGAAGAGCTCTTAAAAAAATTAAAAAAGAAAATGTCTATCCCAATTATATTTTTAACATCTAAAGATGAGGAAGTAGACGAATTACTTGGATTAAAACTTGGGGCAGATGATTTTGTAAAAAAATCTGGAGGATTTTCAACAAAGGTTTTAATTGAGAGGATAAGAGTTCAATTAAGAAAAAAAAATAATATAGTCGATGATACAAAAAACATCATAAGTCATGGAAAATTAAAACTCGACCCATCTCAATTGGAATGCGAATGGAATGGAAAAGCGTTACCAGATAAGCTTACAACAACAGAATTTTTGATAGTTAAAGAACTGGCAAAAAGACCAGGTGTTATTAAGGAAAGAGCTCATTTAATGGATATTGCTTACAAAGAAAATACTGAAATTGAAGATAGAACGATAGATAGCCACGTTAAGAGAATAAGAAAAAAGTTTAAAAAAGTTGATGAAAAATTTTCAGCGATTGAAACAAGATATGGAAGCGGGTATAGATGGAATGTTAGCTAATGAAATCGAAAAAAACAGCATCTATATTAAAAAAATTTTTATTATTTAATTTAACCACTTTTTCAATATTAGGCTTATTTACAATATTTTATCTTAAAGCAATACAACCGAATTTGGTAAAAGAGAGAGCTGCAGATCATAAGATAATAATAAGCAATACAATAGACCATTTAAAAAGATTAAATGTAAATTATAGCGAAGATGGAATTAGAACTTTTTTACTCTCAACGAGATTTTTATTCCAGAGCTTAGACAGAGTTCAATTTTATAATTTATCTGGTACGCTTATAGGTGACACTAATATTTTAGATTTAGATCAAAGCGTATTTTCAAGAACTGATATGATTATCGAAGGGACAATTGACGGTGTACTATCAAAAAATGAGTCTTCTTCTTCAATTTCTAGCGTAAAAGATGAAAAATCTATAAAAAAAATTTTTACCAAAAAAGAGGATGGAATGCCATTAACTATTTCAACAATCGATAAAAATAATTTTTTTGTTAAAACATTAAGTGAAATAAATTTTGGAGACAAAAATATTGGATATATTTTAGTCTCCGAACAGGCCAATGATATTTTAAATGCTGTGAAAGAAAGAAAAGATTTTATCTTAAGAACTGTTTTTGCAGTGGCGCTTGTAATTTTAATCTTTTCACTATTTCTTAATAAATATATCCTTAAACCTATCGGGTTGTTGGTTAAATACAGCGACTCAATTAAGAAAAAATCTTCTGAAAGTATCAATATAAAAAAGGCATTTGTAAGAGATGATGAAATAGGAAAGCTTACAATGTCTATTGATGAGATGACAAAAGAGCTTCAATATAGAACTAACAGAGCAGAGACATTTTCAAATGATCTTGCACATGAAATAAGAAATCCCTTAGCTTCTTTAAAGAGTGCATCCGAACTACTTGACAAAACTACAGAAAAAAATGAGAGTGAAAAACTACTCAAAATTATAAATCATGATGTTGAAAGAATAGAGAGGTTAATTACCGACTATTCTCAAATGCTAAAAGATGAGGCCTCATTATCTAGAGAAAAAATGAGTAAAATAAATTTAACAGAAGTTATAAATAACGTCGTCGAAGATTTTAAACAAGATCTAAATAATCAAAATAAAAAAATTGATATTAAAATTAAAGATAAGATAAATTCAAAAAATGGTAAATATGTTTTAGGTATAGAAAATAGATTAGAGCAGGTCATAGCTAATTTGTTAGATAACTCGATCTCTTTTAGCCAAGATAATCAAAGAATTGAAATAAGTATTGAAGAAACAACAAAAAATCTTGTAATGACAGTTAAGGATGAAGGACCAGGCTTTTCTGAGACATCACCCCAAAAAATATTTAAGCGTTTTTATAGTAATAGGCCTAAAAGTTTTGGTAAACATTCCGGACTAGGCCTAAATATCGTGAAGAATATAGTTGAATTGCACAAAGGGACAATTGCAGCCTCAAATAGACTAAATACTAAGGGTGCTCAGGTAGAAGTATTACTTCCAAAATTTTCCTAGTGATCTTTCTTGCTAAGATAAGCTTATGTTGATATTAACAAATTCAAAATGGTTCAAGATTATAAAGTAAAAGACATAAATTTAGCAGATTTCGGCAGAAAAGAAATATCGATTGCTGAAACAGAAATGCCAGGATTAATGGCATTAAGAAAAGAACATCAAGGAAAAAAACCACTTAAAGGTGCTAGAATATTAGGATGTCTACATATGACTATTCAAACTGCAGTTTTAATTGAAACATTAGTTGAACTTGGAGCAGAAGTTAGATGGTCTTCATGTAATATTTTTTCAACCCAAGACCACGCTGCTGCAGCTATCGCAAAAGCAGGAATACCAGTGTTTGCTTGGAAAGGAGAAACTGAGGACGAGTACTGGTGGTGTATAAAACAAACTGTTGAAGGTAAAAAAGACTGGAAGCCAAATTTAATCTTAGATGACGGTGGAGATTTAACTGGCTTAATGCATAAAGATTACAAAAATATGTTAAAGGAAATAAAAGGAGTTTCTGAAGAAACAACTACCGGTGTATTAGCCTTAAAAAAGATGGAGTCAAACAAACAACTGCTTATTCCAGCAATAAACGTGAATGACTCAGTTACAAAATCAAAATTTGATAATTTATATGGTTGTCGCGAGAGTTTAGTCGATGGTATTAAAAGAGCTACAGATGTGATGATGTCTGGAAAAGTCGCAATCGTTGCAGGTTATGGCGATGTCGGTAAAGGCAGTGCAGCTTCTTTACGTCAAGCTGGCGCAAGAGTAATGGTGACAGAAATAGATCCAATATGTGCATTACAAGCTGCTATGGAAGGTTTTGAGGTAGTTTTAATGGAAGAGGCTATTAAAGACGCAGACATAGTTGTTACAGCTACGGGCAATAAAGACATCGTTACAGCTGATCACATGAGAAATATGAAAGATAGAGCTATATTATGTAATATAGGACACTTTGATAATGAAATCCAAGTTGATGCTTTAAAAAATTATAAATGGGATGAAATCAAACCTCAAGTACATGAGATAGAATTGCCGAGTAAGAAAAGGATTATTTTATTAGCAGAAGGTCGCCTTGTAAATTTAGGATGTGCAACTGGTCACCCAAGTTTTGTGATGAGCGCATCGTTTACTAATCAAGTATTAGCACAAATAGAGTTGTGGAATAATTCTAATAAATATCAAAATAAGGTATATGTTTTACCTAAACACCTAGATGAAAAAGTAGCTATGCTACATTTAGAAAAAGTCGGAGCAAAATTAACTAAAATGTCAAAAGAACAAGCAGATTATATTAGCGTTAAATCATCAGGGCCTTTTAAACCAGATACTTATCGCTACTAATAGTAGCTAATGATTGTTAAATCCTTAGATCATTTAAATTCAATATCCAAAAAAATTTCACAAAAATTAGCAAAAGGTGATTGTATTTTTTTAGTCGGTGAAATCGGCGTTGGAAAAACAACACTTACTAGATATTTAATTAATAACTTACAAAGTCAAAGAGGTCTTAAAGAAACAGAGGTTTTAAGTCCTACATTCAATTTGTTATATGAATACGAAATTAAAGATCTTAAAATAATGCATTATGATCTTTATCGAATTAAAAAAGCTAATGAATTAAATCATCTTGGTATTTTTTTAGAAAACGAAAAAACCATTACAATTGTAGAATGGCCAGACCTAATTAAAAAACCATTGACTGGTAAATTAGAAATTCATTTAGAGTATGGAAAGAATGATGATGAAAGAAAACTGAGGATGCATGGAACAGGTAAATGGAGAAATTTAGAAAATGAAGTATGAATTAAAAAAAATTTCAGGAGATGCTTCTTTTAGAGAATTTTATAGATTAAAAAGAAATAATCAAACTTCAATCATTGTCCTAGCACAAAAAGAAAAATTTAAAAATCTTGCAGTATATACAGTAATAAATAATGTGCTTAATAATAACAGAATTAATGCCCCAAAATTAATAAGTAATCATTATAAAAACAGTGTGATAGAAATATCCGACTTAGGAGAAAATACTTTATTTGATCGCGTAATTACAAAAAAAAACAAACTTAATAGCTACAAATCAATAATAAAATATTTGATAAAGATACAAAAAATAAAAGTAAAAAAAATTTACAAATTTAGAAATCTCAAAATTAAAATACCAAAATATACATTATCTAATCTTCACAAAGAGTCCGATTTATTCTTTGATTGGTACTTGAAATATGTGCTCAGAAATAAAAGAATTAGCAAGATTAAAAAAATTTTAAGATTTGAATTAAATAAAGTGTATAAAAAACTAAATTACAAAAATAACACTTTCGTACATAGAGATTTTCATATTTCTAATATAATGATTAATAAAAATAAATTAGGAATAATTGACAGCCAAGACGCTATTATAGGAAATCCTTTGTACGATGTAGCATCTTTAATTGATGATGTTAGAATAAAATTAACAAATAAATTACAAAAAAATATATTTGATTTTTATCATAAGAATTCAAAACTTAAAAATGATCAAATTCAAAAATTAAAAAATGATTTTGATATTTTGTCTGTACAAAGAAATTTGAAAATATTAGGAGTATTCGTGCGTCTGTACAAAAGAGACAATAAAGAGAATTATCTTAAATTTTTACCTTACACATGGACGCTCATTGAGAAAAGATTACAAAATCCTGTCCTTAAAGATTTGAAATTACTATTACATAAACACTTATCTATAAAAAAACTTAAAAAATTCAATAAAATATGAATATTAAACATGGAATGATTTTGGCAGCAGGATTAGGAAAAAGAATGCAGCCCTTAACGCTTAAAACTCCAAAACCACTAATAGAAATAAATAATCTCACATTACTGGAACGAGCTATAAATCTATTAATCAGTCATGGTGTACGAGAAATAAGTATAAATGTTCATTACCTTGCAACAAAGATTCAATCATTTGTTAATGAAAAAAAATTTAAGATTAAAATTACAATCTCAAATGAGGAAGATTTATTATTAGACACTGGCGGGGGTGTGCTTAAAGGTACGCAAAATTTTGGCGATAACCCATTTTTTGTTGTAAACCCAGATACAATTTGGAGTAAGCATTACTTAAAAGAATTAAAGAATCTAGAAACATTTTATTTTAAGGATAATAAACCAACCTTGCTTCTAGTGAACAAGAAATTATCTGTTGATCACAATTTTAAAGGGGATTTTAACTTAAATAATAATGAAATTTCAAAAGATAATGAAAACGAATTTATTTTTACTGGGTTACAAATTATTAATAGAAGTGTTTTGATTGCCGAAAAATCAGAAGCTTTTTCAATGAATATAGTGTGGAACAAATTAATAAAAAAGAAAAACTTGAAGGGCTTAGAAAGTAAACAAAAGTTTTACCACATAAACACTTTTGAAATGTATAAAAAAATCGTAAACCTTAATATTATTGATTAAAAATTATATCCTTAGCTCTAGACTTGTCTAAATAATAATATTTATTAATTTTTAAATTATCACCAAATTCGATAACTAGAGGATTACCTGTCGGAATTTCCAATTCATTTATTTTTGTATTCGAAATATTAAATAAATATTTGCATAAAGCTCTAAGAGAGTTTCCATGAGCTGAGATTAAAACATTTTTATTTTTTGTAAGATTTTTTTTAACCTCATTTTCATAAAATGGCACTACCCTGTCATAAGTGCTTTTTAAAGATTCTGTAAACGGTATCATACCTATAGGTATACTGGCATTCAAAGGACTGAATAAATTTTGGTATTCATTTTTTTCTTCCATCGGTGGAGGGGCTACATCCCAGGACCTCCTGTACTTTTTGAACTGTTTCTCACCAATTTTATTCTTAGTTTCTTCTTTGTTTAATCCTGTTAAAGAGCCATAGTGTCTTTCATTTAGTTGCCAAGCAGTATTGAATTTAAGCTCTAAGTTATTTGTTTGAAGAATAGTTGTTAGTGTTTTAATAGCCCTTTTTAAGTAGGATGTATAAGAAATATCTATTTTAATATTTAAATCTTTTATGATCTGACCTGATTTTTCCGCCTCAAGAACTCCTTTTTCGGATAGGTCTACATCTACCCAACCAGTAAACTTATTTTCTGCATTCCAAACGCTTTGCCCATGTCTTGTGAGAATTAATTTAGTCATAATAGTTAAAACAATTATTATGTACTATATTAAATCTATAATGAAAAATACTATATTTAAAATTATAGAGTTACTTTACTACTTTTCTCTATTGGTTCTATTCATTCTGTATTTATATCCTGGAAGTTTAATAGGGTATTTCTTATACGGAAACTTAGGCCAACAACCAAATTTAATAGTTAATCCAATCGAAACATCTATTAATCATTTAATTTTTTTTTCATATATTACTATATTAGCAATAATAGTAAGATTAAGATCTAAAAATAATATCACAAACTATAAATTTATTTTATTTATTTCTGTAATTTTAGAAATTTCACACTTAATAATTCCTGATAGGGCTTTTGAATTATATGATTTGATAGCTAATATTACAGGAGTAGTTATAGTTATATTAATTAATAATTTTACAAAATGGCAAAAATATCTTTAACATTTATAATAATATTTCTATTAATGCACAAACTAAATGGTGCGGAAATTAATGGAACACCAAAAATAATAGACGGTGATACTATACACATAAATAATAAAAAAATAAGACTAGAGGGAATTGATGCACCAGAAATCAAACAACAGTGTAAAAAACCTTTTTTAAAAATTTCAGCAATAATTGGCTACCAATTTAATAAAAATTATTCATGTGGCATCATGGCGAGAATAAAATTAGTAGAAAAAATTAATAATTCAAAGGTAAAATGTATCGTAACTTCAAAAGATAGGTACAAAAGATTTATAGCTACTTGCTACAAAGATAATATTAATCTTAATAAATGGATGGTAAGAAACGGCTATGCAGTAGCATACAAAAGATATTCAAAAGATTATGTTCGAGATGAAGAGTATGCAAAAGAAAATAAACTCGGCGTTTGGGAGGGTTCTTTTACAATGCCAGAAAAGTGGAGAAAGCTGAATTAATTTTTAGTATAAATGAACAAGTGATTCATTTAAAAAAAATTATATTTTCTTGTATTTTTTTATTATTAATCTCATGTTCCTCAATTCCAAAAAATACTCAAAATAGTTGTGCAATCTTTGAGGAAAGATATCTTTGGTACAAACATACAAAGGCTTCATATGAAAAATGGGGGGCCCCAATTCACCTACAATTAGCCTTTGTAAAAAAAGAAAGTGATTTTAATTGGCTAGCAAAGCCACCCCGAAAAAAATTATTCAAAGTTATTCCTTTTAAAAGACCTTCTAGTTCATTTGGGTACTCCCAAGCAGTTAAAGGAACCTGGGAACAGTATAAAAAAGAAACTAATAGTCCATTAGCAACAAGAGCAAGATTTAAAGACTCAGTAGATTTTATTGGATGGTATATCTATAAAACTAATAAAATTTTAAAAATTTCAAAAAAGGATGCTTATAGACAATACCTTGCTTACTACAAAGGTTGGGGTGATTATAAAAATTATTCTAAAGATAAAAAAGCTATAATTTACGCTAAGTCGGTTAAGGATATGGCAAATAAATATAGAAAACAGTTAACACTTTGCAAAAAAAATTTAGACAAAAACAAGTATATTATTTTTTAAGTTGTTTTTTTAATTCAATTTCAATAGCGTCAATTCTTCGTGTTCCTTTACCGATTATTGTATAAACAGTAGGTATTACATAAAGAGTAAAAAAAGTTGAGAATAACATGCCTCCAAAAATTGTTATGCCTACTGTTAATCTGCTTGCGGCACCTGGACCAGTTCCCAAAATAAGGGGTAGAACACCAATTATTGTTGAAATACTAGTCATAAGAATTGGTCTTAATCTTATTGCAGCTGCTTCAAAAACTGCGACTTCTAGATTTTTACCTTCCTTTCTTAACTGATTTGCAAATTCTACAATTAAAATTCCATTTTTCGCAGATAAACCGATTAAAATTATTAAAGCAATTTGGCTGTAAACGTTAAGCGAAGATCCGACTACCAAAAGACCTAGTAAGCCTCCTAATATTGCCATCGGAACAGTTAACATTATCGTTAGAGGATGTCTCCAACTTTCAAATTGAGCACTCATTGCCAAGTATGCTGTTATTAAAGCTAAAGCAAATATTACGTAAAGTTCGGTATTAGTTTTTTTATACTCCTCACTTTCGCCTTTGTAAGCAATTCTAGCTTTGGGAGTGTTTTGATTTACAACTTCAGCCAAAAATTTCAATGCTTCATCTAAAGAATAATCTCCAACAAGTCTTGCTGAAATAGTAACAGCTTTTTGTCTGTTGTATCTAGCAAGAAAAGGAGATTGTCCCTCCTCATTGTACTCAACTAAGTTTGAAACTGACACAAGCTTACCGTTATTCTTAGACCTGACAAAAATTTTACTAATACTGTCTGGCTCTTGTCTGTCTTTAATATCGCCCTGTAAAATAATTGAATATTCTTTTCCATCTCTTGTAAAGTTAGTTACCCTTTTAGATCCAAAAATAGTTTCAATAGTTTTTCCAATATCTTCAGTAGAAACACCTAAATCAGCAGCCTTTTTTTGATCAATTTTTACATTAAGTTGTGGTTTATTTAAATCAAAGTCGTCTTGAATCGATGTTAATCCAGGATTTTTTCTTGCTTCCCGTTTTATAATTTCTTTCCACTCAATTAATTGTTCATAAGTATTTCCAAGAATCACAAATTGAACTGGACTTTCTATACCTCCAGTTCTAATTCCTTGAGGCATTATTGGAAATGCTAAAACTCCTGGGACTTTGCTTATTTCTCTGAAGGACTCTCTCATAATTTCTACCCCATGGCGATCTCTATTCTTCCAAGGTTCTAAAAGTACTATAATAAATCCACTATTAACTTGTTTCGCAGATTTTCCAAATCCTGGCACACGCATTATTAATCTTCTATATTCACCTTTACCGACATTTGGTAATAATAATTTTTCTATTTCTTCTGCTCTATCTTTAGTAAAATTAAAACCTGATCCCTGGGGAGCTTTAACTATAACAAAAAAAGCTCCTCTATCCTCAGGAGCTATTAATTCTTTTTTTGCAAAATTAAAAAAGAAAATAGTTAAAGCTAGTGTGCTTAATAAAAAAATTGTAATTGCTTTTCTTTTTTTAATCCACTCCAATAATGAAACTTTATATAAGTAGGTAAGATTTTTTAAAAAATTTTCAAATTTTAAAACAATTATAGATTTCTTCATATCTCTTCGAAGAAATTTACTTGCTAACATTGGACTAAGTGATAGAGCAACAAAACTTGAGATGATTACAGCTGAAGCTAGGGTAATTGCAGTTTGGGTGAACAAAATTCCTGTTATACCTTTAATGAAAATTAAAGGAACAAAAACGGCGATTAAAACAACTGTAGTTGCTATTATTGCAAAAGAAACCTGTTTAGCGCCTTTGTATGCTGCCACTAAAGGCGTATCACCTAATTCTATTCTTCTTACAATATTTTCGAGCATTACTATTGCATCATCAACTACTATTCCAATTGCAAGTACTAAAGCCATTAAAGTAAATAAGTTTATTGAAAAATCAAAAATATATATCGACAAAAATGTAGAAATTAGAGAAACAGGTAACGCTATGATGGGAACAATTAAAGCTCTAATATTTCCTAAAAATAAATAAATGATGATTGTAACAAGAATTAGAGCAATTATTAACGTTTTGTAAACTTCTTTAATTGCTGTTTTAATATAGTTACTTCTGTCAAAGGAGACTTCTAAAGTTGTACCAGGAGGTAAGCTTGTTTTAAGCTCTTCAATTTTTTTTTTTATTCCATTAGCAACTGCGATAGTATTAGCATCTGACTGTTGATATATCCCAATTCCAACGACCTGCTTACCATTGCCTTTAAAGAGTGTTCTAGTCGACTCGGCACCAAGCTCAATTCTAGAAACGTCTGATAAATTGATTATCGATCCATCTTTTGCTCTCTTTAATGGTAAATTTTTATAATTTTCTAAATCTTCATAAGCCTTATCTAACTTAATAGTTAAATCAATATCTTTAGACTCAATTCTCCCCGCTGGAAATTCAACATTTTCACTTCTTAAAACTGATTCAACATCTTGTGTAGTTAAATCTCTAGCTGCTAAAGCCAAAGGGTCAAGCCAAATTCTTAATGATAGTTCTCTTTCTCCACCAAGCCTTACTCTTCCAACACCATCAACTGTAGAAAAAGTGTCAGCTAAATATCTGTCTGCATAATCGGTTAACTCTAAATCTGTCATAGTTTCAGAGCTAAAAGATAGCCACATAGTAGTTCGCATTTGACCACTTTGCTTAAAAATTTCAGGTTGATTTGCCCCATCTGGCAAATTATCTAGAACCCTAGAGACAGAACTTCTAACATCATTAGCCACATCATCTAAATCTAAATTATTTTCAAAAGTTAAAGTAATTCTTGAGCTTTCATCTTCACTAAAAGAGTCAATAGTTTCAAGACCAGGAGTGCCTCCAACAAAGTCCTCAATTTTTTGAGTGATTTGAGTATCAACAATTTCAGCTGATGCGCCTCTATATTCTGTTTGAATAGTTACCACAGGAGGTTGGACATCCGGTAGTTCATCAGTTGGTATTTCTTGAAATGTTACAATACCAAAAATGACTAGCACTAAGCTCATAACGGACGCAACAACAGGTCTTTTTATAGATAGGTCAGTTAAAAACATTTGATTTTAAGGTTTAATAATTTTTACTTTTGCTTTATTTCTTACTTTTGATACACCTTCACTTATAACTAAATCACCTTCACTAATTCCAGATAGAACTGAAACTTTTCCAAAGTTTCTCTTTCCAATAACAATATCTCTCTTTTCAGCTGTTGCGTCATTTACAATATAAACAAAGGCCGTATCACCCTGGATTGTAACAGCACTTTCGGGAACTCCAATTTCTTTAGTTTCATCGTAAATTATTTTTACAGTCATTAGCTGACCCGGAATTATCTCAAAACTTGAATTATCAACTAATACTCTTGAAAGGATAGATCTTGTAGAAGGATCAATACGAGAACTTATTGTCTCAACTTTTCCATTAAATATTTTGTTAAATGCGGAACTTGTTATTTCAGCTTTTAAACCTTGCTTAAGGACTCCTACGTAATTTTCTGGAACTTTTATATCTATTACAACGTTTTTTAAATTATCTAGAGTTATAATTAAACTTTCGGAGCCTAAAACTCCTTGAGCTATTTCCCGTTTTCCCAATTTTCCATCAAAATCTGCAATTATATTACTACCATCTTTAAGATTTAAAATAATCTCACCTTTTTTTACAAATCTGTTTTCAATATCTAATTTTCCCAGAATATCAGTTGTTTTAACTCGATAGGATTTTGTATTTTTAGCTATTGCAGTACCAAAAGTTTCAATACTTTTATAAAATATGGATTTTTCAACTGGTTTTATTATGACACCTGGAGCCGGTCTTACGCTAAATTTTTTTTGAAAATGAAGCCCAATAAAATGACGTGCAGCAATTATTACAAAAATAGCTAAGAAAAAAATAATTAAAAAGGTTTTAAGTTTAGTTGAAGATTTCATCAATTTTCTAATCCGTACTCTGCCCACGACCCGTCATATATTTTTGGTTTTTTACCAGTTATTAAAGAATTAGCTAGCCCTAAAATACAAGCTGTAATTCCTGAACCACAGCTAAAAGCTTTGTCTTTATGAATAGAAATTTCTTTTTTCTTAAAGATGCTAGTCAATTCGTCCTTTTTTTTAAAA
>MDSZ01200011.1_pt1 | contig 17044 bp, 16 predicted proteins | sample 811201 | NCBI WGS metagenome assembly MDSZ01 (sample SAMN05326647, study PRJNA326480) | marine metagenome | isolation source: seawater | place: Indian Ocean: North | collected 2010
ATATCCATCAATTGAGATCTTTCTTTAATTATACCTGGTCTTTTTGCTAACTCTTTAACAATTAAAAATTCGGTGGTTGTTAGTTTGTCAGGTAATTGTTTGCCATCCCACTCACATTCTAATTGTGATGGGTCTAATCTCAATTTTCCATGTGAAATAATATTTTTGTTTTCATCAATATTGGTAGTATCTTTCTTTCTGAGCTGTACTCTAATTCTCTCAATCAATACTTTAATGGAAAATCCTCCAGACTTTTTTATAAAATCGTCAGCTCCTAACTTTAAACCAAGAAGTTCATCAACCTCTTCATCTTTGGATGTTAATAGAATTACTGGCAATGATGTTTTTTTTCTAAGTTTTCTCAAAAGCTCTTCGCCATCCATCTTTGGCATCTTAACATCAATCACAGCCAAATTTGGTGGGGTTCTTGTTATTCCTATATATGCACTTTCTCCATCTAAATAAGTTTGAACTGTAAATCCCTCTTTTTCTAGAGCAATACTTATGCTTGTAAGAATATTTCTATCATCGTCAACTAATGCGATTGTTTGTTTCATAAATTATTTATAAAAATACTAAATTGTTCTAATTAGGGCAATATTACTTAATTAGTGCAACATGCCCCAATTTTCTCCAGAATTCAAATCTATTATTAAAGGTACTGTAAATTTATGATATTCGCTCGTCTCGACTCCATTCATAGTTTCTTTAATCAATTTCGACATTTCTTTTACTTTTTCAGATTTAATTTCAAAAATTAATTCATCATGTATTTGTAGTAAAATTTTTATATCATTTCTGCTTTGATCTGAAATTTTATTGTTTAGTCTAATCATCGCTAGACGCATAATTTCCGATGCCGATCCTTGAATTGGAGCATTAATCGCTGCTCTTTCCTGAAAATTTCTTACATTATAATTTTTATCATTAATTCCATTTAAATGAGTTCTTCTTCCAAAGATATTATTTACGTAACCACTTTTCCTACAAAATTTAATAGTATTATTCATATATTCTTTTATTTCAGGAAATTTTATGAAGTACGCGTTTAAAAAATCTTCGGCTTCGACGTTTGAAACTCCAATTTGTTTTGCTAAACCATATTGAGAAATTCCATAAATAATACCGAAATTTATGGCTTTGGCCTTTCTTCTTAAATCTGTATCAATTTCTTTAATCTTTTTGTTGAAAACCTGGCTTGCTGTTATCGAATGAATATCGTCATTGTTCACAAATGCTTTCTTTAATTCTTTCACGTCTGCAATTTCTGCTAAAATTCTCATTTCAATCTGATTATAATCTGCAGAAAATAAAGTATACCCATTTTCTGCTACAAAAGATTTTCTTATTTCTTTTCCGTCTTCAGTTTTAATTGGAATATTTTGTAAATTTGGATCACTAGATGCTAAACGACCAGTGGTTGTCGCGGCTAGTAAAAAAGACGTATGAATTCTTTTTGTCTTGGGATTTAGGTGTTCTTGAAGAGAGTCGGAGTATGTGTTTTTTAATTTAGTGATCTGCCTCCAATCTAAAATTAATTTTGGTAGCAAATGGCCTTTAAAAGCCAAATCCTCTAATACAGATGCACTCGTTGCAAAACTTCCTTTTTTAGTCCTTTTGAGTGAGGCTATTTTTAATTGATTATACAATATTTCACCTAATTGCTTCGTGGATCCAATATTAAATTTTGATTTTGTTATTTTAAAAATATCTTTTTCTAGTTGTTGAATTTTCTTACCAAATTTTTCCGACAATTTTGATAAAAACTTATTATCTATTTTTACACCAAAAATTTCCATTTGTGCCAAAATTTCAACCATTGGTTTTTCAAAATTTTCATAGATAAGCATAAGTTTTTCAGATTTCAAATTCTGAAGAAAAAGTTTGTACAATCTTAAAGTTATATCTGAATCCTCTGCAGCATAGTTTGCTGCTGATAAAATATCAACTTCACTAAAATTCAATTGTTTTTTTCCAGATCCTACTAAATCTTTGAAAGAGATATTTTTATGTTTAAGATGAAGTTCTGCAAGTGTATCTAAATTGTGTCGATTTCTTCCAGCATCCAAAACATACGACATTAACATTGTATCTTCTATACAATTGATTTTAATTCCTCTTTTATAAAAAATTATATAGTCAAATTTTATATTTTGCCCAATTTTTTTTATGCTTTTATCTTCTAAATAAGGTTTTAAAATTTTTAATACCTTTGAAGCATCTAAGTTTTTTCCAGATCTATGAGCCAATGGTATATAACCTGAATTACCAGGTTCATAACATAGAGATATTCCAATTAAATCAGCCTGATGAGCATCCAAAGAGCTTGTTTCTGTGTCAATCGCAAATTCTCCGATTTCATCTGCTTTTTTCAACCATGCTACTATTTCGTTTTCATTTTTAAATATAAAATAATTTTTTTTAGAAATTTTACTATCAGATTTAGATTTTATTTTGTTCTCAATAGCGTCATCAAATACCATCTCACCATAAGTAGAAATTGCTGAACTTAGAAGTCTATTAAATTCCATTTCTCTTAAAAATTTGTAAAGTTTGTCTTTATCAACATTTTTTAAAATAAAATCCTCCAATTTATCTTTTACTGGAACATCATTTTTCAAAGTTACAAGTTTCTTACTAACTATTGCTTTATCTTTGTTTTCTAAAAGGGTTTGTCTTCTTTTATTTTGTTTAATTGTATGAGCATTTTTTAAAAGCTCTTCAAGATTTCCAAATGAATTAATTAACTCTGCAGCAGTTTTTACTCCAATTCCTGGTACACCAGGTACATTATCACTTGTATCACCAGCTAAAGATTGGACATCGATTATTTTTTCAGGATTTACACCAAATTTTTGTTTAATATCCTCAATACCAAGAAATTTATTTTTCATTGGATCAAAAATTCTGGTGTTTTTTCCATGAAGTTGTAAAAGATCTTTATCTGATGAAACTATGGTTGCTTTTGCACCTGCTTTCTTTATTTGTTCAACGTAGGTTGCGATTAAATCATCAGCTTCATAATTAACTTGTTCGATTGAGGGTAAGTTAAATGCTAATACAGACTTTCTAATATAATCAAATTGAGGAATTAAATCATCTGGAGCATCTGATCTATTTGCCTTATAATCAGAATAAATTTCATTTCTAAAATTCTTTCTAGCTGAGTCAAAAATTACTGCGAAATGTGTAGGTCTTTCATCATTATCAACCGATTTTGCATCCTCTAATAATTTGAATAACATATTACAAAAACCACTTACTGCACCAACAGGTAAACCATCGCTTTTTCTTGTTAAAGGAGGTAAGGCATAATATGCTCTAAAGATATAACCTGACCCATCAATTAAATAAAAATGATCCGTTTTTTTAATTTTAGACATAAAAAGTATGAATTAGTTTATACTAATTATACTATTTATATACGGATCATAGAATTTATTAAGATATATTTGTAAGATTATTGAAAAACTTGTAATATATTACTATGGAATTAGCAAAAAAAATTGAATCACTTAATATTTTAAAGAAGATATTATTAGTAATATTTGGAACATTGCTTTTAACAGTTTCTGCAAAAATTAAGGTTCCTTTTTATCCAGTGCCAATGACAATGCAAACATTTGTAGTTGTTTTAATTGGAATAACTTTAGGTTGGAAATTGGGATTGGTTACAATTTTAGCTTATCTATTTGAGGGTGCAATAGGTCTTCCAGTTTTTGCAGGCACACCAGAAAAAGGTGTGGGGATTAGTTATATAACAGGACCAACCGGTGGATATTTAATTGGTTTTATAACTTCTGTATTAATTGCAGGTTTTGTTAACTTAAATAGAAATATTTTTGTTAGGTTCTTACTTATCTCATTATCTGTATTTGCAATTTATTTGACGGGTGTCCCGTGGCTAGCATATTTAGCTGGATGGGAAGTCGCCTACGTTTGGGGAATTAAAAATTTTGTTTTGGCTGAAATTTTAAAAATTGCAATACTTGCTTTATCTGCTGAAAAATTATTAAAAATAAGGAAATTTATTTAGGCGATCTTTTCGATAAAATTCTTTGCAAAGTTCTTCTATGCATTTTAAGTCTTCTTGCTGTTTCAGATACATTTCTGTTGCAAAGCTCAAAAACTCTATGAATATGTTCCCATTTCACTCTATCTGCTGACATTGGATTTTCCGGTGGAGATGCCTTTTTATTTGGATCCGCTAACAATGCTTTTTCAACATCTTCAGCATCAGCTGGCTTTGCTAAGTAGTCAATAGCGCCATCTTTAACTGCTGCCACAGCTGTTGGAATATTACCATAGCCTGTTAACATTATTACTCTACTGTCAGGTCCTGATTTTTTGATTTCTTTTACAACCTCTAGTCCATTGCCATCACCCAATCTTAAATCTACTACTGCAAAACCTGGGCATGATTGTTTTACTGACTCTATACCCTTTTTTACACTCTCAGCTTGTGATACCTGAAAGCCTTTTTTTTCCATTGCTCTCGCTAGTCTTTCTCTAAAAGGACTATCGTCGTCAACTAACAATAGGCTTTTATTGCTAAAATCTGTTATTTTTTTCATTTCTACGTCCATATCGGAGATTGTATATGGGGTGGATAAAATTAATTTCAAGGGCAGATTTAACTTTACATTGCCTCATATATCTCATAAATGGTCGATTATTGATAATTCGCATAGCTGATATGTGAATTTTTTTTGTTAAATTTTTTTTGGGGAGCAAGAAATGAAAAAATTTAAATCAGTTGACGAGTTAATTAGTCAACTACAACCTGATAAACCTGTTTATTGTATAAGAAAAAAATCTATACAAACTGCGTCAAAATTTTTCCAAAACAAATTCCCAGGAAGAATACTTTACGCGGTAAAAACAAATCCTAATAAGGAAGTTCTAAAAACTATTATCCAAAGTGGAGTGAAGCAATTTGATGTTGCCTCTATTGAAGAGATAAAAACCATTAAACAATTAAATCCAAATTTGGATTGCAGCTATATGCATACAGTAAAAAGTAGAGAGAACATTAAAGAGGCATATTTTAAATTCGGTGTAAGAGATTTTTCTTTAGATACTAAAGAGGAATTAATTAAAATTTTAAATAGCACAAATAATGCAAAAGATTTAAATCTATTTGTAAGAGTGGCTGTTTCAAATGAACATGCAGAAATTGATTTGTCAAAAAAATTTGGGGCACAAACCTCTGAAGCAATAGGATTATTGAGATTAGCAAAAGTTAATTCAAAAAAAATTGGATTAAGTTTCCACGTTGGTTCACAATGCATGCATCCAATTTCTTATTCAAAAGGTATTTATGAAATTGGAAATATAATTAAAAAAACCAAAATAGTCCCTGATTATATTAATGTTGGAGGAGGATTTCCTACTATTTATCCAGATTTAATTCCGCAGTCTATAGAAAGTTATTTTAAGGAAATTAAAAACAGTTTGGAAAAACTCAAATTAGAAAAAATGCCAACAATTTTATGCGAGCCAGGAAGAGCTATTGTTGCTGAAAGTGGTTCAACAATTGTAAAAGTAAATTTAAGAAAGAAGCAAAAACTATATATTAATGATGGAACATATGGATCACTTTTTGATGCTGGAGTTCCAAATATAGTTTTTCCATCAAGGCTAATTACAAATAGAAAAGTTGTTTCAAAAAAATTAACTTCATTTGATTTTTATGGCCCAACATGTGATAGCTTAGATTACATGAAAGGACCTTTCTTATTGCCAAATAACATCAAGGAAAACGATTATATTGAATTAGGACAGCTTGGTGCATATGGCTTAACATTTAGAACTCAATTTAATGGTTTCTTTTCAGATGAAATTTATGAGGTTGAAGATAGCCCAATAATGTCATTATATGGTCAAGAAACTAAAAATCAGTTTCTTGTTGCATAAATGCCAAACAAAAAAAACCCTGGACATAATATTAAAAAAGAATTTCTTAGCAAGCCAGTTGAGCACATAGATATTACCTCTTTTGACTCAAGAAAAATTATTTCATCAATGGAAAAAATGTCATTTGTTTCAAGAGAAACAGCAAATGCTGCAAAAATATATAATGAGATGTTAAGAGATAAAAACTGTACAATTTTTCTTACTCTTGCAGGATCAACATCGGCTGCCGGGTGCATGAATATTTATAGAGATATGGTAAAATATAATATGGTAGATGCAATCGTTGCTACGGGGGCATCTATAATTGATATGGATTTTTTTGAAGCTCTAGGTTTTAAACACTATCAAGGATCACAATTTCAAAATGATACTGAACTTAGAGAAAACTATATTGACAGAATTTACGACACATATATCGATGAAGATGAACTTCAAATGTGTGATAAGATAATAGGCGAAATAGCTGATACACTAGAACCAAAAAGCTATACATCTAGAGAGTTTATCCATGAAATGGGAAAATATTTAAAGGAGAAATCTAAGAAGAAAGATTCATTAATTGAGGTTGCGTACAATAATGATGTGCCAATATTTTGCCCTGCATTTACAGATTCCAGCGCAGGATTTGGATTAGTTATGCACCAAGAAAGAAATCCAAAAAAACACATAACAATAGACTCGATTAGAGAATTTAGAGAATTAACGGAAATAAAGATTAGATCTAAAGGTTCAGGTTTATTTATGATTGGGGGAGGAGTTCCAAAAAACTTTATTCAGGATACTGTGATATGTGCTGAGCTTTTGGGTAAAAATGTAGATATGCATAAATATGCCGTACAAATAACCGTTGCAGATTCTAGAGATGGAGCTTGCAGCAGTTCGACTCTTAAAGAGGCTAGCTCATGGGGAAAAGTAGATGTAACTAAAGAACAAATGGTTTTTGCAGAAGCTACAAGTGTTCTTCCATTAATTGCAAGTGACGCATATCACACTGCAGAGTGGAAAAATCGAGAAAGAAAACATTTTTCTAAAATTTTTGGATAAGAAATTGAATTATTTATTAAATAAAAAAGGTTTTTTAGGAATTGATAATAAATTTAATTTCAAAGAAAAGGCAATCGTTGTGCCATTTGGGTTAGAAAAAACTGTAAGTTATGGTGCAGGCACCAAAAATGGTCCTAAAGAAATTATTAAAGCATCTCATCAAGTAGAATTATATGACGAAGAATTAAAATGTGAACCATTTAAAAGAATTGGAATAAAAACTTTAAAGCCATTTAAAATTAACAAAAATATAAATAAAGCAATTAATCAAATAGCAGAAATAAATAAAAAAATTTTGGATAGTAAATTATTCCCTATCACTTTGGGAGGGGAGCATTCAATTACACCAGGTTGCATAAAACCTTTTGTTCAAAAGTATAAAAAAATTACACTCTTGCATTTTGATGCACATGCTGATTTAAGAGAAAGTTATGGGGGACAAAAATTTTCACATGCCTCTGCAATAAAAAGATGTATTGATAATAAAAATGTTTCAGTAGTATCTTTTGGAATTAGAAATATTTCTGCTGAGGAAATTCTAACTTTAAACAAACATAAAAATAGGATAAAAATTTATTGGGCAAAAGATAAAAAAAATTGGAATCTAAATAAATTTAAGAAACAAATTAAAAATAAAAATGTTTATATCACTTTTGATGTAGATGGTTTTGACTCTAGCATAATGCCCGCAACTGGAACTCCAGAACCAGGTGGAATATTTTGGGATGAAGCTTTAAAAATAATTAAAATTGCATGCAAAAACTCTAGAATAGTTGGAGCAGATGTAAATGAGTTAGCGCCAATTAAGGGTTTCGACAGTTATAATTTTTTAGTAGCTAAATTAGTTTATAAAATATTATCGTACAAATTTTTGTTGAAATAAATTAAACTGGTTTGAAAGTTTTAAGCAAAATTCTGAACGGTATTAACATCAATAAAGCTACAAATAATTTAACCAACAAGTCTCCAATTGCCAAAGTAAACCAAGGCACACCAGTTGCATAAAAAGCTATTGAAAAGAATAAAAAGGTATCAATTATTGATCCATTTATTGATGACGTTAAAGGCGGTATAAACCAATGTTTATTCCTTAACTTATCAAATATATAAACATCTATTCTTTGAGATACTAAAAATGCTGTGCCTGATCCAATTGCAATTCTTATTGATATTAAGTCTGAAAAATTGGTCGAAAAGAAAAGTGTAAATGAAATACCAATAAAAAAACCTAAATATACAATTTTTTTTGCAACCTCTTTTCCAAAAGACCTATTTGCTAAATCTGTTATTAAAAATGCTATTGGATATGTTAATGCACCATAAGTTAAGATCTCTGACAATCCATAATAATTAATTGGAAATTGAACTAAGTAGTTTGATGCCAGAACAACAGCACCCATGATTATAGATAATATTAAAACTGTTTTATTCATCTTGGATAAATTAGTTTAAATTAGACGCTTCTTGCTAAAAGAATTTTTTTAATCTTTTTTAATCTTGGAGATAAATTTTTTTGCTTAGTTGCAATTAAAAATTGATCGAAACTTCCTTTTTTATCTACTGTTCTCATGCCAGCATTTGAAACTGTAAGTTTTAAAGATTTATTTAATAACTCACTTTTAAACCTTACTTTTTTTAGATTAGGTAGAAACCTTCTTTTAGTCTTATTGTTAGCATGACTAACATTGTGACCTTTTAAAGGAATTTTTCCGGTGAGTTCACATTTTTTAGACATAATAATTTTGAGATATATATTTCAGCTATAGTTTCCAGTCAAGTTTATAATTACTTTGAACCTACTATTTCCTCAATATTTTTAATATCGTTTGAACCTAAAATATCATTAAGTTCTTCTGAAATTTTATTTACTATATTAGGTCCCTTATAAACCATGCCAGTATACAATTGTATGTAGCTAGCACCAGAAATAAATTTTTCATACGCACTTTTTCCTGAGTCAACGCCTCCAACGCCAACAATCTTTATTTTTTTTCTGAAAATTTTATAAAATTCATTTATTAAAAAATTTGATTTTTTTTCTATTGGTTTTCCAGATAACCCACCTTTTTCAAATTTATTAATATTTTTTAAATTTTCTCGAGTATTGTCTGAACTATTTGAAATAATAACTATCTTTATATTATTTTTTAAAAGAATGTTTCCAATTATCTCAAGGTCTTTTGCTTGAATATCTGGTGCAACTTTGACCGCAATATTTATTGAAGATTTAATTTTATTCTTTTCTTCATTTAAAGCACTTAACAGTTCTTCTAATTCATTTGGGTTGTGAAAACTTCTTAAATTTTCTGTATTTGGAGAAGATATATTTATTGTAATGTAATCACTTAAATTATTAAAGACCTTAAAACATTTTAAATAATCTTCTATCCTGTTTTTTGTATCTTTATTTGGTCCAATATTAATTCCCAATAATCCATTTGGAATGTTATTGCTTATATTTTTCTTAGCAGTTTCCGACCCTACATTGTTAAAACCAAGTCTATTTATAAGTGCTTCATCCTCTTCCAATCTAAACACTCTAGGTTTTGGATTACCAAATTGTGGATTAGGTGTAATAGTGCCTACTTCAATGAAACCGAAACCTAACTTAAACAATGAGTTATAAACCTCTGCATTTTTATCAAAACCGGCTGCTATACCAATGGGGTTTGGAATTTCTTTTTCTAAAAACTTTATTTTTAATGAACTAAATTTTTTTATTTTATTTGGTAAAATATTAGTTTTAAGGGCTTTAATTGCTAAATCGTGTGCGGTTTCTGGATCAAACTTGAAAATTAGAGATCTAATTTTTTCAAACATTGTTTAATTTTTCTTTAATTAGTATTTTTGTTTCTTCAATTCCAAAAAAACTTATGAAAAAACCTAATCTTGGGCCATTTACGTCTCCAAAAACTACTTCATAAATTAATTTAAACCAATCTCTTAAATTATCTTTATAGCCATTTTCCTTGCCTACCGAATAAATTTTTGTTTGTATCTCCTCTGGTGACATCTTATCGTTACATTCTCCAAGAGCTACAATCAACTCCTCTAAAGCTTTTTTCTCATTAGAACTTGGTATTTTATATTTTTTACTCTCTTTAATTACCTCATTAAAAAACTTTATTGAATATCCAATAAGTTTATCAAAAATAGGGAAATTCTTCTCTTTGATATTTGAGTTATTTTTTTTTACAAATTTCCATAGTAAATCTTTTGTATTTGCGTTACTAGTCTCGACCAAATTTAATAACATGGAAAAAGTCATTATCATATCTTCTTTGGGTACTATTCCATTATGAACATGCCATACTGGATTTAAAATAAGATTTCTATCATCTTGACTTTTAGATTTATCAATTAGATCTAAATATTCATCAACAGCTTTTGGTACAATTTCTTTATAAAGTTTTTTTGCTCTCTTAGGATTTTGATACATAAATAAAGATAAGCTTTCAGGGGAAGCAAATTCTAACCATTGGTCAATAGTTATCCCGTTACCTTTCGATTTTGAAATTTTTTCACCTTTTTCATCCAAAAATAATTCATAAGCAAACCCTGATGGATTATTTTTACCTAATAAATTAATAATTTTTGTAGAAAGTATAGCACTTTCAATTAAATCTTTTCCATACATTTCAAAATCTACATCAAGAGCGTACCACCTCATTGCCCAATCTACTTTCCATTGTAATTTACAATCTCCATTTAAAATACTCTTTTCTAGCTTTTTTCCATTATTATCAAAAATAATCTTTGAATTTTTTTGGTCTATTTCTATCACCGGTATTTCGAGAACTTTTTCAGTTTCAGGACATATAGGTAAAAAGGGTGAGTATGTTTTTTGTCTCTCTTTACCTAGAGTTGGAATAATTATATCCATAATACCCTGATAGTTTTTTAAAACTAATTTCAGTGTCTCATTAAATTGTCCTGAAGTGTATAAATCCGTTGAACTTTTAAAAGTATATTTGAAACCAAATTTATTAAGAAAGTCTTTTAACATCTCATTGTTATGTTCTCCAAAACTACTAAACTTATTAAATGGATCGGGGACTTTTGTTAAAGGCTTGTTTAAATTTTTTTCTAATATATTTTTGTTTGGAATATTATCAGGAACTTTTCTTAACCCATCCATGTCATCTGAAAAAGTAATTATTTCTTTTGGTAAATCAGTTAACTGATTTAAAGCATTTACTACCATAGATGTTCTAGCAACTTCACCAAACGTACCTATATGGGGAAGTCCACTTGGTCCATAACCAGTCTGTAAGATTATTTTATTTTTTTTATTTATATATTTTTGTCTTTCTTTAAGAATTTTTTTTGCCTCGACAAACGGCCAGGCATTAGTTTTATCAATAATTGTTTTATCTATAGATTGCTTCATGTTTTGTAGGTATTTTAACAGTTTTATTGAATGTTAAAATGTTGAAATTTATTTACCATAAAATAATGTCCATGCAAAATGTACAATTATAAAACTGTTTTTTATACACTTGGAACACTCCAGATTATTTTAGGCATATTTATGCTAATACCTGTAATTATTCAGTTATTATTTAATGAGCTAGATTCGGGATTTGTTTCAGCATCAATAATAACTATTATCTTTGGTGTTTTATTTTTTTTGTCAAATTTAGACCACAATAAGACAATTGATCTACCACAAGCATTTATCTTAACAGCACTATCCTGGCTATCAATTGCTATTTTCGGATCATTACCATTTATATTTTCTTCATTAAATCTGAGTTTTACAGATGCTTTTTTTGAAAGTATGTCCGGAATTACTACAACTGGATCTACAATTCTTACTGATTTAGATAATGCTCCGAAAGGAATTCTATTATGGAGAGCTATTCTTCAATGGCTTGGTGGAATAGGAATTATTTTGATGGCGATAACTTTGATGCCTATAATGAATATTGGAGGAATGCAATTATTTAAGATCTCGGCTAATGATAATGCAGAAAAAATTTTACCTAAATCAAAAGAAGTTTCTTTAAGACTTATAGTCATTTATACAATTCTTACTCTTGTTTGTGCATTTTTTTATAAAATGTTTGGTATGAATTATTTTGATAGCTTAACTCATTCTATGACAACTATCGCAACAGGAGGTTTCTCAAATTACAATAATTCTATTGGATATTTTAATAGCGCATTAATAGAATTAAATGCAATTATTTTTATAATTTTAGGTAGTATTCCTTTTATTACATATATTAAATATCTCAGCGGTGATAAAAACGTTTTTTTTAAAGACTCTCAAATTAATTTTTTTATTAAAACTATAATTATTTCAGTAATAATTATATTTATCTTTTTACTTTTTAAATACTCAGGATCAGAAATTTTGTTATTCAGGCAGGTTGTATTTAATGTCGTATCAATTTTAACTGGAACAGGATACGTTACTACAAATTATAGTAACTGGGGAGGTTTTCCATTAATATTTTTTTTGATCTTAATGTTTATAGGTGGCTGTGCTGGTTCAACCGCATGTGGATTAAAAATATTTAGAATACATATCTTATATAAGTTTTTTGTTATTCAATTGAAAAAATATATTTTTCCAAGAGGTGTTTTTGTTTTAAAGTATGGAGATAATTTGTTAAACGATAAATTTATATCTTCTATTATATCTTTTGTTTTTTTATATATTGTTATTTTTTTTGTAATTACCGCTCTTCTATCAATCAGTGGATTAGACTTTATTACAGCTGTTTCTGGTGCTGCTACGTCTATATCAAATGTTGGTCCAGGTTTGGGTGGAATGATCGGTCCAAATGGGAATTTTTCATTATTACCTGATTTTTCTAAATGGATTTTAAGTGTTGGAATGATTTTAGGTAGACTTGAACTATTTGCTATAATAGTATTATTTATTCCATCATTTTGGAGAAGGTACTAATGACAGAAAAAAAACAAAGTTGGGCCCAATCAATATTAGTTTATAGAGATATAAGAATGTTAAGAATCCTACTTTTAGGAGCTATTAGTGGATTTCCTTGGGTATTAATAGCAAGTAGTTTAAGTCTTTGGTTGAAAGAAGAAGGTTTAAGCAGATCTACAATTGGATGGGCAGGATTAATTTTTGGGGTATATGCTTTTAATTATTTGTGGGCTCCGATAATAGATAGAATTCAAATTCCATTATTAACAAAAAAACTAGGACACAGGCGAGGTTGGATAGTTTTAATGCAAATTATTATTTTAGTAAGTTTATTTATATGGAGTTTAATAAATCCCACACAAAATTTAGCTCTTTTAATTGGTGTTGGGTTAGTTATTGCTATTGCATCTGCAACTCAAGATATAACAGTTGATGCATTAAGAATTGAACAAATTAATGCAAATGAGGGTAAATCTATGGCAGCTGGAGCGGCTATGGCAGTTGTTGGATGGTGGACAGGATATAAGTTGGGCGGAGTAATTGCATTATTTACAGCAGAATATTTTGAAAACATTGGTATTGAAGATTATTGGCAAACTACTTTTTTAGTTTTGGGTGTTGTTGTTATTTTGATGAACATAGCTTTAATGTTTGTCCACGAGCCAATTCAGGTAGATAGACAATCTAAACAAAGAGAGACTGACAGGATGATACAGAGTAAATTAGGATCTAGTAATCCATTTACATTTTTTATAGCTTATATTACTGGGACAATAGGTGGTCCAATTATAAGTTTTTTTAAAAAAAATGGATTTTCGATCGCAGTTGGAATTTTAGGATTTGTTTTTTTATTTAAAATAGGAGAAGCATTTCTTGGAAGAATGTCGATTGTTTTTTATAAAGAAGTTGGATTTTCAAAAAGTGAAATAGCGATTTACTCAAAAACATTAGGTTGGATCACAACAGTAGTATTTACTTTAATTGGTGGAATATTTGCTATGAGAGCTGGAACCGTAAAAACAATGTTTGTTGCAGGAGGATTTATGGCTGCAACTAACTTATTGTTTGCTGCTCTTGCTTGGACCGGAAAGTCAGAATGGTTATTTGCAATAGCTGTAATAGCAGATGATATCTCTGCAGCATTTGCGACAGTAGCATTTGTTGCTTTTATATCTTTATTAGTAGATAGAACGTATACAGCAACACAATATGCGCTCCTAGCATCTATTGGTACAGCAGGACGAACTACTCTAGCATCTTCTTCTGGTGCATTAGTAGATTGGTTAAACGGTGACTGGGGTACCTTTTTTATCATTACAACTTTAATGGTAATTCCTTCATTGATTTGCTTGTGGTTTATAAGAAAAAAAATAAAAATTGGTGCGAAATAATTATTTTAGTAAAACAAAGATCGCAAATGTATTTGAAAAACCAAGTAATAGTTCTAATTTAAGTTCTCAAATTATTTATGGAGAAAAATTTAAAATCTTATCAAAAAGTAATAATTTTTATAAAGTAAAAAATCTTTATGATAATTATATAGGTTTTATAGATAAAAAGATTATTAAAGTTCACGAATTTAAACCAACACATAAAATTAAAGTTCTCAAATCAAGAATATATATTGGTTTAAAAAATAAAAAAAAAAACCACTTAGTAAATGGCTGCCATTTGGTAGCAAAATTCAAATAATTGAAAAAGATAAAAATTTTATTATGTTTGAAAAAGAAAAATGGCTTAAATTAAGTGAAGTCTCAGCACTAGTTAATAAAGATAAAAATTTCATAAATATATTTAAATTATTTATTAACTGTCCTTATAAATGGGGAGGTAAAACTTACGAAGGAATTGATTGTTCAGCATTAATACAAATTTATTATAAATATAATAATATTTTTTTCCCAAGAGATACTATTGACCAAATTAAACAAAAAAAAAATCTCAAAATAAAAAGGAAATTTAGGAAAGGTGATATAATTTTTTGGAAGGGTCACGTTGCTGTATGTATAGATTCTAAAAATTTAATTCACGCTTATGGACCAATGAAAAAGGTTATTATGATGCCCATAAAAAAAACTATTCAAAGAATAGAAAAAACTGCCAATTTAAAAGTGAGGAAGATATTTTGTATTTAATTTTGCCGGCCAAAATCTGGCTTCATAATATCTTGTTTTAATAATAAAATTTGTCGTCTTACTTTTTTTGATTTTTTTAACTTACTTATCAGACGTGAGTCTCTTTGTTTATTAATATCTAGCTTAAATTCATTTAAGTTTTTTATAAAGAGCTCAATTATCTTTGAAATATTTCCACTATTATTGAAAAAAACATCTCTCCACATAATTTCATTTGATGCTGCAATTCTAGAAAAATCCCTTAAACCTCCGGCACTGTATTGAATAATATTTTTCTTATGAATTTTTTGAAAATCTTGAGCTGTTTTTATAAGATTGAAAGCAATTAGGTGAGGTAAGTGACTTGTTACAGAAAAAATTTGATCATGCTCTTTCTCGTTCATAAAAATAATTTTAGAACCAAGTTTTTTCCAAAATCTTGATAATTTATTTTCTAAAGATTTTTCACATTTATTCTTTATCAGAATACACCATTTATTTTTAAATAAATTTTTATTCCCAAATCTTGGTCCACTTGCTTCTGATCCAGAAATTGGATGGCTCATGATCCAGTTTAATTTTTTTGACAATTTTCTTTTGATTAATTTTGAAACATTAGTTCTTGTGGAGCCTACATCTGTGATTAACGTTCTGGGCGTCAAAAATTTATTTAGTTTTATTAAAATTTTTTGATATTCACTCATTGGTGTTGAGATAACTACTAAATCCATACTTTGTAATTTTCTATCAAGTTTATTTACAAAAATAATTCTTTTATTAATTTTTTTTATTTGATTTTTATATTTCTTATTTTTCTCGAAGACATATATTTTTTTGCACATTTTTTGACTAATGGCTCCTCTTAAAATGGAAGACCCAATCATGCCACATCCAATGATAATGATATTTTTAAACATTTTTAAATATTTTATTTACAACTTTTAGTAAATACTTGTTTTCTAATGAATTTCCAATACTTAATCTTATGCAATTTTTAATTTTATACTCTTCCATACTCCTTACAATAATTCTATTCATTAAAAGTTTCTTCATAAAAAATTTTGAAGAGATCCTGCAGTTTTTAAAGTTCAACAACAAAAAATTACAAGTTATATCATTTGTGGATATACCGTAACTTTCAAAAATTTTTTTAAATTTGTTGCCCCAAAAAAGGTTATGCTTTACTGATTTTTTAACAAAAATTTTATCTGAAATAGCCTTGGCAGCACATAACTCAGCAAAATAATTTACATTAAATGGTGGTTTAATTTTATAAAGAGCATTAATTATTTTTTTATCACCATAACCCCAACCAATTCTTAAAGATGCTAAACCATAGATCTTAGAAAAAGTTCTTAGAATAAATACATTTTTTGAATTTTTGAACAAATCTAATCCAGAAATGTAATCTTTTTTTAAATTATACTCAAAATATGCGTCATCAATTATTAACAAAATTTTTTTATTAAGTTTGTTTCTTAATTTTATTAATTCAGACTTATTTAAATATGTACCGGTCGGGTTATTTGGATTTGCAATAAAAACTAGTTTGGTTCTTTTTGATACTTTTTTGATAATATTTTCGATTGAAACTTTAAAATTTTTTTCTTTAGCAAATAATACTTTGGCACCTGCAATTTTTGAGTAAATTCTATACATCAAAAAACTATATTCTGGCAAAACTACTTCATCGTTTTTATTTAAGTATAATTGACAAATCATTTGTATTATTTCGTCAGATCCTGAGCCACATATTATTTTGCTAAAATCACATTTTATTTTTTTGGAGATTTCCATTCTTAATTTATTTGATTTGCTGTCTGGATATCTATTTGAAATTAAATTTTTTTTTTTAAAAATTTTTTCAACACCTGAGCTAATGCCTAAAGAAGACTCATTTGCTGATAATTTGATGTATTTAATATTCTTCTTTATTCTTGATTTTCCAGGCTTATAGGCTTCTATGTTTATTTTTTTAAATTTTGGAACACTCATTTTTAAAGCTTATATTAAAAAAACAAATATTTAACAGAAATATATTTTAATGTTTGACATATAAATTTGTATTTAG
>MDSZ01169636.1_pt1 | contig 17040 bp, 11 predicted proteins | sample 811201 | NCBI WGS metagenome assembly MDSZ01 (sample SAMN05326647, study PRJNA326480) | marine metagenome | isolation source: seawater | place: Indian Ocean: North | collected 2010
TATCAGCCCGTTAAAAATAAATCAAAAATAAAACTTAACTTTGCAAGATATGACAATAGGGGAAGTTTTAGCCAAATTATAAAGTAAATGGAGGATGTAAAGATTTCAATAAACCCCCAAGGTTTCCCAAGTCAATTCGTTTCAGACAAAGTTAAGGAAAGCCTTGAATTTGGGTTACAAATAGGGCAAGCCATACAATATGAATGGTTTAGAAAAGACGGAGGTCAAAGTAGGTTTTATAATCAGTGGGCTGACTTTCATAGGCTACGCCTATATGCTCGCGGTGAGCAATCAATTCAAAAATACAAAAATGAATTAGCAATTGATGGAGATTTAAGTTACTTAAATTTAGACTGGACTCCTGTGCCTATTATTCCAAAATTCGTTGACATAGTTGTTAACGGAATGGCAGAAAGACTTTTTAAAATAAATTGCTACGCTCAAGACGCAATGTCTTTGGATAGAAGAAGTCAGTATCAGGTTGAAATGCGTCAAAATATGCAGGCAAAGCCATTGATGCAACAATTCCAAAAAGACTTCAACATAAATCCTTTTCCCATACCAGAAGATGAAATACCAAATACAAGTGAAGAATTAAGCTTACATATGCAGCTTAAATACAAGCCTGCGATAGAAATAGCAGAGGAAGAGGCACTAAACACTGTATTGTCTGAAAACAGATATCAAGATATTCAAAAACAATTATACTATGACCAAATGGTTCTAGGGATATCTATGTGCAAGCATAGGTTCTTGCCAAACGCAGGTATATCTATAGAATATGTAGATCCTGCAAATGTAGTTTATAGCTACACAGAAGATCCAAATTTTAAAGATTGTTTTTATTGGGGTGAAATTAAAACACTGCCAATCATAGAGCTAAAAAAAATAGATCCTAGTTTGACAAATGCAGACATGGATGAAATTTCAAAATACAGTCAAAGCTGGTATGATTACAACAACACAGCTCAATACTATAACAATAGCATGTTTAGTAGGGACAGTGCAACTTGTTTATTTTTTAACTACAAAACCACGAATACTTTTACATATAAGAAAAAAGAAAATAATTTAGGAGCAGAAAAAGTTATTGAAAAAGACCAGGATTTTGATCCAACTCCAGAAATGCAACAAGAAGGAAAGTTTGTAAAGGTGACCAAAACTATAGATGTTTGGTATGAAGGGGTTATGGTTATGGGAACAAATATTTTACTGAAATGGCAAATGGCAGAAAATATGGCTAGACCACAATCTGCAAGTCAAGAAGTTTATCCTGAATTCATTGCTGCTGCACCAAGAATGTATAAGGGTGTAGTGGAATCTTTAGTTAGAAGAATGATAACTTTTGCTGATTTGATTCAAGTTACGCACTTGAAACTACAACAAGTGATTGCTAGAACTGTTCCTGATGGAATCTTTATAGATGCAGACGGATTAAGCGAGGTTGACTTAGGTACAGGTCAAACCTATAATCCTGAAGATGCAATTCGAATGTTTTTTCAAACAGGTAGTGTTATTGGTAGAAGTTACACTCAAGATGGTGACTTTAATCAATCTAGGGTGCCTATACAGCAATTAAACTCAAACTCTGGTCAAGCCAAGATACAAAGCTTAGTCGCTACTTATAATCACTACATGTCTATGTTAAGAGATGTAACAGGATTGAATGAAGCAAGAGACGGAACTAGACCTGATACTTACGCTTTGGTAGGCTTACAAAAACTTGCTGCTTTGAGTAGCAACACTGCAACAAGACATATTTTAGATGCAGGACTTACATTAACTGAAAGACTTTGCACTGCTTTATCAAGCAGAATAGCGGATTTATTAGAATATTCAGAATTTAGAGATGAGTTTATTAATCAAGTTGGTAAATTTAATGTAGGTATTTTAGAGGAGGTCGCCAACTTGTATTTAAGCGACTTCGGTATTTTTATTGAGGTGTTACCCGATGAAGAAGAGAAAAAAGTTCTAGAAGCTAATGTTCAAATGGCTCTTTCTAAAAATGACATTAATCTTGAAGATGCAATAGATGTTAGGGAAATCAGAAACATTAAATTAGCCAATCAAGTTTTAAAATTAAAAAGAAAACAAAAACTAGAGCAAGATCAACAAGCTAAAGCGGCAGCAGCCCAACAACAAGCGCAGATAAACATGCAGTCTCAACAAATGGCAGCTCAGACCGCTATGCAGAAATTACAAATGGAAACTCAGGCAGCTATGCAAATAGAACAGGCAAAAGCTACTTACAGTGTAGAAAAAATGAAAGGTGAGGCTGCAATTAAATCAGAGCTCATGAAATTAGAATTTGACTTGCAAATGCAAATTCAAAACGCTCAACAAAAAGGACTTAAAGAAAGAGAGGATCAAAGAGAAAAAGCCAAGTCTGAAAGAATATCTCAAGCTAATACTGAACAATCAAAGCTTATAGAGCAACGTAAAAACAATTTACCGCCTGTAAGTTTTGAGTCTAATGAAGATAGTTTAGACGGTTTTGATTTAGCTGAGTTTGAACCGAGATAGCCTTAAAAAGGGTATTAAATTTAGTATTAACTTTGTAAAAAATTAAATAAAATGGAATTTAAAGTAAAAGAAGTAAATCCTGTAGAAGAGAAGTCTGTGCAGGAAGTAGAAGAACAACTACTAAAAAAACATGAAGAAGAAAACTCTGATGCTGTAGAGGCAAAAGAGGAAACATCTACGGAACCTGTTGAAGAGCAGCCTGTAGAACAAAGTGCCGATGAAGAATCGGTAGTTGAAAGTCCAACTATAAAAGACGAAGACGTTCTTAAATTTATTAAAAATAGATATGACAAAGATATTTCTTCTGTTGATGATTTGTTTGCTAATAAAGAGCAAAACGATCCTCTTCCAGAAGACGTATCAAAATATTTGGATTTCAAAAAGAAAACAGGTAGAGGTTTTTCAGATTTTGTAAAAGCGAATAGAGATTATACGAGTTTATCTGATGACCAACTACTTAAAGAGTATTATTCTTTGACTGAAAATGATCTAGACTCAGAGGACATTGAATATTTGATGAACGATAAGTTCGGATATGATGAGGAGTTAGATGAGCCTGATGTAAAAAAGAAAAAGAATATTGCAAAAAAAAGAGAGATATCGAAAGCAAAAAAATATCTAAAAGAATTCAGCGACACATATAGTGTTCCTCTTGAGTCAAGCGGGAATACTGTTGATGAAAAGCTTTTAGAAGAATTGAATACTTATAGAGAGGCTCTCAAAAAATCCAAAACAGCTAGTGAGAGCGCCCAACAAAAGAATGAATACTTTTTGAAGCAAACTGATAAAGTTTTTGATTCCGAGTTCAAAGGTTTTGAGTTCAATGTAGGAGATAAAAAAATATCATACGCATATGGGGATGCTCTAGAAATGAAGTCTAAACAAAGTAACCTAAATAATTTTGTAAAAAAATATGTAGGTGATGATGGTTTAGTCAGTGACGCTAAAGGGTGGCATAGGGCACTTAGTGCAGCTATGGATCCTGAAAAATTTGCTCAGTATTTTTATGAGCAAGGCAAGGCAGATGCTATTGATGATGTTTCGAAAAAGAGTAAAAACATCAACACAGACATAAGGCAGACGCCTCAAAAAATTAGTGAAGGTGGTTTTAAAGCAAGACACATTTCAGGTACAAGCGGTAGAGGATTGAGAATTAGAAGTAAAAAAAATGTTTAAAATTTAAAAATTAAAAATTATGCCAGTAGATGCAGTACCTGGGTTTGACTTACAACCAAGTTCGGAACAGGTCTTATTACAAACAAACTACATTACCAACTTTGACTTCTTGAATCAGTATTTACCAGATACTTATGAAAAAGAATTTGAAAGATATGGTAATCGTACAGTATCATCATTCTTAAGAATGGTGGGAGCTGAAATGCCTTCTAACTCTGACCTTATTAAGTGGGCAGAGCAAGGAAGATTACACACAAAATATGTGGATGTTACATCTGGAGCAGCGGCTGGTAGCGCAACAGCTACCCTAACTATAAATGATGTTTTAGTTCCTGCGGGATCTCAAATTGCAATTAGAGTTGGTCAGACAATTATGTTATCCGATAGTTCGATAAACTCAACAAACAGTAACAAGGCTATTGTTACAGCAGTTGATTTAGCAAATGCAACTATTGATGTAGCATACTATGAAGCTGCAGGTCAGTCAATGGCAGCAGCCGTACAATGTTCACTATTTATTTATGGTTCTGAGTTCCAAAAAGGAGCAATCGGAATGGAAGGTCAATTGGAAGCAAATGACTTTATTTTTGAAAATTCACCAATTATTATCAAAGATAAGTATGCAGTATCAGGATCTGATATGGCACAAATTGGTTGGATTGAAGTTACAACTGAAAACGGAGCAACAGGATTCTTGTGGTATCTAAAATCAGAGCACGAAACAAGATTGAGATTTGAAGACTATCTTGAGACAGCAATGGTTGAGGCCGTACCTGCAGTAGCAGGATCAGGAGCAGCAGCAATAGCAGAAGGAATTGCTAGTGGTGTTGGTAACAAAGGATCAGAAGGTTTATTCTATGTAGTAGAAGAAAGAGGAAATGTCTTTAGTGGTGGTAACCCTACTACTTTAGCTGACTTTGATGCTATTATTCAAAGATTAGACAAGCAAGGTTCTATTGAAGAAAATGTACTTTTTGTAAACAGAGAGTTCGGATTTGATATTGATGATATGTTGGCTACACTCAACGGTTTCGTTGCAGGTGGTTCTGCTAACTCAGCATCTTTCGGATTATTTGACAATGATGCAGAAATGGCATTAAACCTTGGATTCTCAGGATTCCGAAGAGGTTATGATTTCTACAAGTCAGATTGGAAATACCTTAACGATCCTACTATGAGAGGAGATATTGTTGGTGGAGCTATTAATGGTATTTTAGTGCCAGCAGGTTCAACAACTGTATACGATCAAGTATTAGGTAAAAACGCTAAGAGACCTTTCTTACACGTTAGATATAGAGCTTCAGAAACTGAAGACAGACGCTACAAAACTTGGATTACAGGTTCTGCAGGTGGAGCGGCTACTACTAGCTTAGATGCTATGGAAGTTCACTTCTTATCTGAAAGAGCACTTTGTACTCTAGGAGCGAATAACTTCTTTATCTTTAAGTAAGATATAGATTATAAGAATGAGCGGGCCACTGAGTGAGCGTGGCCCTCATTCTTTTTAATAAAATTAAATTTTAAATTAAATACAATGAAAAAAAAGAAAACAAAATTTGTAGATAAAACCTACAAACTTACTAGAAATAAAGCTCCTTTGAGCTACACTATACCCTCTAGACACACAAAGAGAAAATCACTATTATATTTTGATGACACAACAGGTGTTAACAGAGCCATGCGTTATGCAAAAAATCAAAAAAGTATTTTTGAGGATGAACAAGATGGCAACATACTATTGGAGCCTATTGTTTTTGAAGATGGCTTTTTGAGAGTCCCAAAACAAAACCAAATATTGCAAGAGTTTTTAGCTTATCATCCAGGGAATGGGAATGAATTTGTTGAGGTAGATAAAGAAAAAGATGCTTCCATAGAAGTAGAAGATTTAGATATCGCACTGGAGGCTCAAATAGTCGCCAAGGATTTAGACATTGAAATGCTAGAAACAATAGCAAGAGTAGTTATAGGATTGAATATTGATAAATTAAGTTCATCAGAATTAAAAAGAGATGTAAGAATATTTGCAAAAAGATATCCTGGAGAGTTTATGGAATCCATTAATGATCCTTTGCTTATGCTTCAAAACAAATGTGCTAAATTTTTTAGCGAAGGTTTGTTAGTTCTTAAAAATAAAAAGGATGTTTATTACAACTTAAAAGGAAACAAGAACAAGCTACTTACTGTTCCTTATGGTGAAGATCCATTATTCATACTAGCTTCGTTTTTACAAAGCGATGAAGGGCTAGAAGTTTTAAGGATATTGGAATCTAAATTAGATTAGTCAGAGGGGCCTCAAAAAAATGAGGCCTCTTTTTTTTTCTTATCTTTGTACAAAGAAAAATAGAGGATGACATCACTTATTAACACAGTCCGAGCCACTGTGCTTTCCATTGCAAATAAAAATAATTTTGGGTATATAACACCTAATGATTTTAATTTATATGCAAAACAAGCGCAGTTAGACATATTTGAAGACTATTTTTATCAATACAATAGTCAATTAGTAAAACAAAACGTCAGACAATCAGGCTCTGGATATGCAGATATTGTAAAGGGTATTGAGGAAGTAGTAGATAGTTTTTCTCGAACCAAAGTGCTTGCAAACACAGGAGTATCAAATTATGATTTACCTGAAGATTATTACCTAATTAATAAAATAAATTACTACAATACACTTCTCGCACAAGGACAGGCAACTAGTATTGCTAATAACAGGTTAATTGATAGCAACGCTACGTTTACATCTACCGTTCAAGTTGGTAGCTTGGTAAGTAATATTGTAAGTGGTGATACCGCATTTGTTGTTGAAATTATTAGTAATACCGAACTTAGATTGACTCAAGATCTTTTTGGAGCAACGGATTTGTTTGCTGAATACGCAATAGTAAGTACAGCTTATAACACAATCAAAGAGGTAGAAAGAGTTTCTCAGAATAAAATATTCTATTTAAATTCAAGCCCTCTTACAAGTCCGTCAACCACATATCCAGCTTATGTTTTAGGTGGTGCAAATGACACTACATATGGAAACACAATAACCATATACCCCATAAGTTTGACACAACCAGGATCAATAGTGAGTCAATACATAAGATACCCTAAAGATCCAAATTGGACTTATGTTCAGTTACCTCCAGGTGGTGAGCCTGCATTTAATGAGTCGGCCTTAGATTATCAAGACTTTGAGCTTCCCATTTCGGATGAGCCCAACCTAGTAAATAAAATATTACAATATGCAGGAGTTTCTATAAGAGACAAAGAGGTGGCAGCTTTTGGAAAATTAGAAGAAAATGAAGCAACTAAACAAGAAGGATAATTATGGCATATATTAACGATTATACATATTACGAAAACACAGGAAACCCAAACACAGAAGATGCAAATTGGGGATCATATCAATATGTATCATTAGATGATATTGTAACAAATTTTATCTTGATGTATGTGGGCAATGATAAACTTATTAATAACGTAGAAAGATATAATATTTTATTTCACGCTAAAAGAGCAATTCAGGAGCTTAATTATGATTCTTTGAAAGAAATAAAAATTTTAGAACTACAAGTTTGTGATACTCTAAGGTTTGTTTTGCCACCCGACTATGTAAATTGGGTAAGGTTATCTTTATATAAAGATGGTCTTCTTATGCCGTTGACAGAAAACATTCAAACTAATTGGTCGGATGCATATTTGCAGGATAATAATTGTAGAATATTGTTTGATCACGATGGCAACATCTTGAAGCCTTCGACATCTACAATTGATATGCAAAGAATTCTAAATGAGAAAAAAACTATTTACTTAAATGAATCAAGTTGTTATCATGGACAAGAAGGATATTTTTATAATGGATTATGGTACTTTGAATACCCTATAGGCGGAAGGTATGGTTTAAATACGGAAACTGCAAATCAAAATCCTACATTTAAAATAAACAAACAAGGGGGTGTTATTAATTTTAGCTCTGACATGGCAAACGAACTTTGCGTGTTAGAATATGTTTCAGATGGAATGGAAAAAGGCGATGACTCTAAAGTAAGTGTTAACAAGCTTTTTGAAGAATTTATTTATGCATATATAAAATATGTAATACTAAATAGCAAAGTTGGAGTGCAAGAGTTTATAATAAACAGGCTTAGAAAAGAAAAGTCTGCGCTTTTAAGAAATGCTAAATTAAGATTAAGTAATATACACCCTGGAAGATTATTAATGAATCTGAGAGGGCAATCAAAATGGATAAAATAAGATGCCTAAAGTTCAAAGAAATTTTATAAAGGGCCGAATGAACAAAGGCGTGGATGAGCGCTTAGTTCCTAATGGTGAGTATGTAGACGCTTTAAACGTAAGGTTAGGTTCTACAGAAGGCACTGAGATTGGTGCTGTAGAAAACTCTAAAGGGAATGAATTGCTTGTTCAGTTAACTTATCAGGGACAAGAATTAAGTAATCAGGCTAAGTGTATAGGAGCTTTTGAGGATGGTGGCGAGGAAACAATGTATTGGTTTGTTAATGATCCAAACAACACAAACTCTCCAACAGGCAAAGTTGATTTAGTGGTTTCCTATAACACAAGAACATTTGTCTTAATATACCACTTAATATCCACAGAGGTTTTAAATTTTGATAAAGATTATCTAGTTAATGGTGTAAATATGATTGGAGATTTGTTGTTTTTTACTGACAACTTAAATCCTCCAAGAAAAATAAATGTCACAAGAACATATCCTACCGAACCCGTTTTGAACGAGCAAGATATAGGTGTTATTTTAGCACCGCCCTTGAATGCTCCTAAAATAAATCAATATCAAATTGGAGGGGGTGAAAACTATATGGAAGAGCTTCTTTTAAGTTTTGCGTATAGATGGCAATACGAAGATGGAGAGTATTCTGCATTATCACCTTTTAGTGAATATGCTTTTACACCAGGGCCTTTTCAGTTTGATTACAGTAATTACAATCAAGAGGGTATGAGAAATACTCTTAATGCGGTAGATATAGAGTTTGAAACGGGGGGCAAAAACGTAAAAGACATTGATGTAATATTTAAATTTAGCACGAGCCAAAGTGTTAATGTAATAGAAAGATTTAACAAAGTCAATGAAGGATGGGTTGACAACACTACCCAAACCTTAACATTTACAAACAAGAAAATATATACCACGCTTCCAGAAGAACAACTACTTAGGTTATATGATAATGTGCCACTCAAAGCGCAGGCTCAAACTATTATGGGTAACAGATTGATGTATGGAAACTACATTGATGGATACGACATAGTTGATGATAATGGCGCACAAATTTATTTAGATTACGATCTTGAATTGATAAGTGAAAGTTTATCTGCTGCTGAAATAGTGGCAACTCTTAGTGATGCGACCTATACTATTGATGGATCAGTAACAGTCCCTCAAGCAAAATTTAGCGTAGACTTTGGTGCTGATGAAGTTCAACTTGTAGAGGGAGCTCAAATAGGTTTTGCTTTTAATTATGTAAGCGCCATTTATAGTGGTGATGCGTCATATGATGACGGTACACAGCCTGAAAACATATTTAACGATACTTTTTTATTTCAATTACAACAAGACTATAATAGTGTATTTGAAATGGCATCAAGCCCCGAGTTTATAGCTGCTATTAGCGAGTTTGTTCCTTTGGTAGACAATCAATGTGTATTCAATCAACCTCCTGGGGCTGAAATTGGAACAAGTCTAACTGATAGGCTTATTTGTGAAGCAGTTCCAAAAAGCGGTTGGGAGAAAGTAGGATTTGGAATAACCTCAAACCCTCAAGGGTTTTCAATTGAAACATCGCAGGGAAGTGACGTAATAAGCCTTACGATTCCTGCAATAAAATATGAAGAGTATGATCAAACTCAAAACCCCCCTGTTCCATTTTCACCACCAAGATTTGCTTATGAATATTTGCAATGCATAACAGCTGAAGGTTTATATGCTCAAAGCGCATCAAAAGAATCATTGCATAGTAATAGAGATTATGAAGTTGCAGTTGTATACATGGATGAATATGGCAGAGCTTCAACAGCGCTTGTAGATACTGACAATACAGTATTTATTGCTTGTGAAAATTCTGTGAACAAAAATAATATTAGGGTAACAATGAATAGTTATCCTCCTTATTGGGCAACTAAATATAAATTTGTAATAAAAGAATCTAAAGGTTTGTACCGAACAATATATACAAATATATTTTTTAGAGAAGAAGGAACAGGAGATGTATATTATTTGTTAGATGGTGACAATAGAGATAAGGTAAAAGACAATGATACTTTGTTTGTAAAATCAGACACAAATGGCCCTGTATTGAATTGTGCATCTACAAAGGTTTTAGGTTTTGGTAGCGAAGCAGAAGATTTTTTATGTACAAAAAATGCAGATGGTGAGGTAATTGAAGGAACATGTGGACAGCCAACAGGAACATACATGAGATTAAAAGCAAATAATTTTGCAGCAAACAAACCACCTAATTCATTTTTTGATAGAAAAGATGGTGCTGGAGACAACAAACCTATGGCACAAGTTAGTTGTAGTATTGAAGATGAAGTCAATCAAGGACAATTTCTTGATATAGAAATACCCGCAGGATCTAGAATAAATATAATACTTAGTGCAAGCAGAAGAAAAAGAGGAAGTAAATGCGGAAGCAGAACGTATAACTATGACAAAAACTTTGTAGCTTCAAATGACTATGCTAGTTTGGCTGACTGGTCTATAGGCGATAATATAAATTTTACCAATGGAATAACCGCAGGTAGCGATGATACTATAAATGTTATAAATCAATTCAGTGATATAAAAAACTACAGAATCAATCAAGCAACCAACGGTCAGAGTTATATAGGTTTTCAAAGAGATCAAAACGATAATCAATTATTTTTGACATTTGCATCAGGTACACCTAAATGTGGATCACCTGACAAAAGAGGTTCTTATGTTAATGTTAGAATTGTACTTGAATTAGCAACCACATTGACTGTTTTTGAAACAGAACCACTTGACGCTAACGATGAATTATATTTCGAAAATAATCAATCTTTTGATATAGTTAACGGCTATCACATGTCGGGTGATGGTAATTTTGATCAAAACCAAACAGCATCTCAGCCCGCAATTATAGATTTAAGCTTTTTTAATTGTTATACTTTTGGTAATGGGGTAGAAGAAAACCATGTGCTATCGGGATTAACAAAGCCTTTTGTACAATTAGGTGAAAAAGTAACATCTGTGTCGGAGGAGCAATATCAACAGGCAGATAGATTTGCAGATATTACATACAGTGGTGTTTTTAATCAAGAAACTAACTTAAACAAACTAAATCAGTTTAACTTAGCGCTAACAAATTTTAAAACACTTGAAACTGACTTTGGGCCGATTAGGAAAATGCACGCAAGACAAACAGATATTCTTACTTTGCAAGAAGATAAAATATCCTATGTTCTTGTGGGAAAAAACTTACTTTCAGATGCAGCTGCAGGAGGTGCAATTACATCAGTTCCTGAGGTTTTAGGAACGCAGTTGGCTAGGATGGAAGAGTATGGTATAAGCAACAATCCAGAAAGTTTTACTGCATACGGATATGACGTGTTTTTTACAGACGCAAAAAGAAGCTCTGTTATACAGTTAAAGGGCGGAAGCGCAAAAACTGATCAACTTATAGTGATTTCTCAAGTAGGAATGAGGTCTTGGTTTAGAGATTTATTTATAGATTCTTTTCCAACGCAAAAACTTGGCGGATTTGATCCATATATGAATGAATATGTTATTAGTTCGAATACGACTGAAATACCTCAACCTCCTGTTGAAAGAGACTGTGGTTATGTGTTAAATGTAAATGATGCTACTAGTGAATATAACCTATCAATTAATTTAAGCACCATTATAGGCCCTGTTTCATTTTCTTTTGACATTATACAAGGAGAGATAGATGTGATTGTAAATTGGAACAATACAGAAGTAGTAAACCAAGTGGGCTTGAGTGGTCAAATACCAGTTAGTTTTACTAAGACACTTAATAATCCTACTAATGCTTTAGTAACTATAAGGCCTAATGCAAATTCAACAGTTGCTCCTAGCTATAACGCCATCTTTGGTTGTCCTGAAGCAGACTCTATAACTGTTAAACAAATTGTTATAAATTTTTCAGGTGATGCATCTTTAACTACAACAACTAGATATAGATGGCAGCTTGCTTCCGATACAAGCCCATATAGTTCAAATTCGGTTGTGTTAGAGGAGGATGAAGTTTCTTTGTTTAGTGAAGTAAATGGACAAGAATCTTTTGGAAGCATACCCGTTTCAGGAGCCACTGTATATATGCAAAATAGGCAAGAGCCTGGACAAACATTTGTGTTTGATCCAACAAAAGATAAATTTAAATATTTAGAGTCCGCAACAAATTATGATGAGACAGATATAGATACCTTGCTACCGTTATTAAACACCGCCACTCCAATTACTACTAGTGGCATACAAAACGAAGCGTCTTTTACTTATGTAGGTGGTGAAGAGTATTTATATTTAGTTTGGGATTTGAGAGAACCAACCCCTATTGAGTTGTGTTACGATAGTTCAAGTCCAACAGACGCATGTTGCGATTGTCAACCCCCAACAGTATAATTATGAGTTTAGTAAATAAATATATAGATTCAAATGATTTTTTAACTGCTACTGCAGTTTTTGAGGATGAAAACCTTATAACAAAATCTGCAGATGGATTTTACCAAGATAGTGGAAACTATCGACAACAATTAAATGGTTTATTAGGCCCTGTAGTTTTATGTGAAGAATGTGGTATCCCTTGTGGAGGAACAATAACTACTCCAGCGGGGACTAATGGGTTGTATCAATTATCATTTAGCGCAGGAACCGAGCAAGGAGACACGGGAGCTATTTTGGTTCATTTTAACCCTCGATCTGTGCCTGATGGTATAAGAGTTTTATATGATGGGCTGTATTATAATAGATTGATGAGCCCAACAAACGGTAATTTACAATCCACAAGTGGTGTGGCAGATTCTTTTACAATCATTGGCGCTTTGAATAATCCTTGTGTTCCAAATGCACCAAACACTGATAATTATACATTTTACAACGGCTATGACAATACAGGTTGGTTAGTTGGATCACCCAGCCCACAAAGTGTCACAATACAAACAGGAGATTATGTTGGTGGTGGGGTTAGTGAATATAGCACCCTAGTTGTTCCAAAACCCAACAGACTACCAGGTTTAGTTACTGTGCAAGTTTTAGGGCCTTGTAATAATACACAATGGGATCTCGAGGTTGAATGCCAAGCTCCATTACCTAGTTTTGCAGGGCAAGCATTAGGCAGTGGCACATCTTGTGGAGCTACAAATCAAACATATTATTTTGCTCAGTTTAGAAATGCTACAAATAATTATCCTGTAATTAATAACTTTGTATTTGACGACATTAATGGTCTTAGTTATGCAAGTGACGGAAACTATTTGATGGATGACGGAAATGTAATTACTGTTACAAACGGAGTTGTAACCAACATACAAACATGTACCTAAAATATATCTATGTCTCAAAATTATACATTAACATATAGCGAAACCGTAAAAGGATGGCCTTCTTTTTACAGCTATTTTCCTGATTTTATAAAGGGAATGAATCAGTATTTGTATACTTTCAAAGGTGGTAATTTATACAGACACAACACAGGAACAGTAAGAAATCAGTATTATGGAGTTAACTACCCATCAAAAGTTACAAGCGTTTTTAATCAAGAACCAACCACAGTAAAGGTTTTTAAAACAATAGAACTTGAGAGTGACGATAGATGGGATATTGATATAGTAACTGACTTAGGGGCAGGCGCCATGCCTTCTACAGATTTTGTCAAAAAAGAAGGAAGTTTCTTTGCTTTTATAAAAAGAATAGCAGGAACAGAAAACCTTGCACTAAGATCTACACAAGGCATAGGTGTTTTACAAAGCACCACAGGCCAATCACCTAACCTCATACAAGTTTCTTTTGATCAGCCTGTGCCTACAATGATTAGTTTTGGAGACGAGGTGTACTATAGCACTTTTATTGGCCCTGAGCCAAACGACTATAGTGATCCTATAGAAATAGGCCCTATAACCTCAATGAGTAGCGATAGAAAGACTATTTTTATTAATGCAATCAACTACCTACCTGCAGGCTCAGTTGTGCCTAATGACGCATTTATATTAGTTTTAAAAGATCCTGTCGCAGAATCTTATGGGGCTACAGGATACTTTTTAGAATTCACAATAACAAATTACAACACTCAGGCTGTAGAACTGTTTACAGTTGATTCTGATGTCTTTAAAAGCAATCCTTAGTTTTTTGTATCTTTGCGTAAATGAAATTTACTATAAGAAAATTAAATAAAAATGATTACGATACCATTTTGTTAAAATGGTGGAAAGATTGGCGGTGGACACCTCCATCAAAAGATTTTTTACCTGAAGATGGTGAGGGAGGAATGATAGTTTTTGACAAAAATATTCCAGTTTGCGCTGGGTATATGTATGTTACAAACTCAAAAGTAGGATGGTGTGATTGGATAGTGTCTAATTTTGAGTATAAAAACAGAAAAAAAAGAAAAGAAGCTTTGAGCTTTTTAGTTCAAGTTTTATCGCATACTTTGAAATTAAGCGGCTGCAAATACGGGTATGCATTATTAAAAAATGACTCATTAATTAAAATATACGAGGATAATGGGTATATCAAAGCAGACGCATATAACGCAGAAATGATGAAATTATTATAATATGGCAGGATTCACAGCAATAGCAACAGCAACAGTTGCAGTAGGAGGTCAAGCCGCTAAAGGATTTTTAGCAGGTGACGCAGCAAAAGACGCAGCAAGAGAAGCGGGAAGATTAGAAATTAAAAAAGAACAATTAGAGCAAGAGTCTATTGCAGCTTTGGAGCAAAACTTTTATGATGCCGTTAGAGCTACCACGGATGTTTATGATAAAGCTCTACAATTATCAAATGTTCAAGGAACTCAAATTTTAGAAGCAGCACAAGAAGGCGACCAAAGAGGTGTTGCTGCAACAGCAGGTAAAATCAAACAAATACAAGACATAGGAACAGGTAAGATTGCAGACAAACAAGCAATGCAAAAACTAGCAATTGATATGGCTAGAGCAAAAGCGGGTGAGGCGTCTGCAGAAGATATTGCCTCCTTGAAAGATGACAGAGCTCAAGCCGCAGGAATTGAGGCCGAAGCAAAAAGGGCTGAGGCGGATATGTTTGGCAGACAGGCTAGTAAGAGTTTTATTGACGCAGGAACAAGTGCTTTGACGAGCTTAGTTGGTGCATTTGGAAATGCTGAAGGTAAGGCTATTAAAAAACTTATGGAAGGCGACTCTAGTTTATCTGGAGACAAAGCGCTTGAAATGATTAAATCAGGTAAATTTGACAAGTCTCAATTAAGGCAAATTGCAAGAGGAAACTTCAGCACCGAAGGAGACGTGATTAATGTCCTACCAAAATCAACCGATGGTTTGTTTGGATCAGATGGTGCAATATTCGGATCAGAAGGGTTTTTCGGAAAAGATGGAGCTTTAAGAGGTGATGATGGATTAATAGATGATATCGGAGGCTTTTTAGGCATTGGCGAAGGTAATGAAGAAGGAGTATTTGGATCTGGTGGATTTTTTGGTGAATTGTTTCAATCTTTAGGTTTGAGTAAACCAAAATAAAATAAATTATGGGTAACGCAGTACAAGCAGCATTAGGTAAAGAGGCAGTAGCAAAGGCTAGAGTTGAAAGAGTAAAAGGTAGGTTTGACTTTATTGACGATGCGATAACGGGTGTAAATGAATGGCGAGAAAATATACTTACTCAAAGAAAAAACCTACAAGACAACAATCAACAAGAGTATTTAAAAATACTAAAACAAGCACAGCAAGAATTTCCTAGCACAAAAACAGGTCGTGAAGAAATGCTTGCCTATTTGGCAGAAGCTAAAAGAAGGCTTGACAATAATATGCGTTTAGTTCAGGGTGGTGTAATAACCATGGATGACAATACTCGTTTCAGAGACAACTTATCTCAAACTTTTACCATTGCTTCTCAATGGATGAAAGACGAAAGCAATGAGTTTGAAAAAACTCAAGCAAGAGCTGTTGGTGGAGACTATACAGTTACTAGTAGAAGTATAAGTCCTGGAGATGGCACCAAGGGGAGTAGTAGTCCAAGTGTTTCTAATGAACAGAAAACTATAGAAAGACCTATTTCTGGTAATTTAGAAGCTGCCCTTCAAGACATTCAAACGTCTATAGGCGCACCTGGATCTTATGCATTAGGCTTTGATGACAGCGGGCTAGGTATAATAACATTTTATGAGCAAGAGGTTGATTATATCACGGGTTTAACTAGAAACAAATTAGACGCAAATGGCAATCCTATACCTATAAAAGATGGGGCTATGAGTATTTTAGGTCTTAAAAAAGATGCAAACCAACGAGCAAACAGGCTTTATCTTTATGATGAGGCTAGTAAACTTGTAGGTAAGGATACTGCTTTAGGCAAAACATATGAGTTAATTAGCCGTGTTGGTAACATGAGTGGCGTAGTCACCGATGATGTGAGTCAAATGGAAGTGGAGCAGTTCAATAGTTTATTAAATGTTGCCGCACAAAACATTACAGCAACGCCAGAGAGGATCGTTAGTGTTTTATCTGAAAATGGAATGTTAACGCCTGATGGTCAAAGCGCTGATAGTATAGTAGTTCCATTTACTAAATGGGATGAATCTACTATGGCTAACGCAAAAGTGGAATACAGGTATTATGATCCTGTAGAAAAAAAATATAAAACAGGAACTAAACCAAAATATATTAAAGTTGGTGGGCCAAACGCTCAAAACAATGGCGTTCAAGTGCCTATTCTTACTGAAGAAGATAGAGTAGCAGCAGAAAGACACGCAAAAGGTGCGTTGTATTTATCATTAGACAGAGATATTACAGATTCAGGAGAGAGAGACGCACAATTCGATCCTTACAGACCTAATAAACTTGAGAGCAAATCTAAAACTGCAAATGGAGTTAGTGTTATAGAGGCCCTAAATAACTTGAGAGGCGCTAAGTCTGTTGAAGATATAGAGCTTTCTTTACAAAAACTTTCAGGACTTTCAGGACTGAAATATGATTCAATAGAAGAAGTTACTGCGGTGGTTGATGGAGAAGAAATAGTTACAGGAGTTAACATTAGTTTAGGTGGTCAATTGATACCTGTTGAGTTTGGTAAGGTAGTCGATGGTAAATTCCAAGAAACTAATGCTAAAGACTTTATAAATGCAAACTATGAGTTCTTTGCAA
>MDSZ01094781.1_pt1 | contig 17038 bp, 15 predicted proteins | sample 811201 | NCBI WGS metagenome assembly MDSZ01 (sample SAMN05326647, study PRJNA326480) | marine metagenome | isolation source: seawater | place: Indian Ocean: North | collected 2010
AAAATTATCAAATTTAAAAAATTGGATGATTATACATTACCAAAATGTTGGAATATTCAATTTTCTTATTTTTTGTTTTGCAATACCATATTTATATATTACAAAAAGAAATGCCCTAGTATTTAAGATATTTTCTATTTTATTCATTCATTTTATCTTAAGTATTTTTGCTGATGGTTTTATTTCTTATCATATAAGAACAACTCTTTATTCAACTTTCATTATTCTCCTGATTAATTTTATATTTGTTTTTCAATTCTTTTCAAAAAACAGTAGGTTATTTTATATTTTGGTATTTATGTTAGCTATAAATTTTTCAATTCAGTTAAATTCTATTAACAATTTAGAATCTATTAAAAATAACAGAGCGGATTATTACAATTTTTATTTTAAAAACATTAATCACAAAAATTATAATAGTATATCTGAAATACTAAAAAAAATTGATAGAACCACAAAGGGGCATAAAATTATCTTTGACTCAAATTTAAGTGAAGATATTTATTACGTTTATTCTAAAAATAAATTAAGAAAAATTAAATTTGATAAACTACGTCCTATTAAAAATTTAATCTATTATCAAAAAAACAATGAATTAAAAGATTTTCTAAAAAAAACAAATTTTAAGAAAATAAAACCAAATGAAGTTTTTTTGATTTCAGTTGACAACTCAAATTCTAATGTAATTGATAATTTTACAATACTGGAAAAATCAAAAATATTTGAAAATCAATGCAAATTAATTTATAAACCTATCTTCAGTGAAAATGTTTTCATTTCTGGAGAAAAAAAAATTTTTTTACATAAAGTTTCTTGTTCTTTAATTTAATTTATTAGATGAACATTATCACAAATTATTTTCAAATTTTTTTTTTCTACGCTAAAAAAATAGTCCAATTCGTTAAAACGTTTTTCAGGATCATCTATATTGCACATTTCAGAGATTCTATCCAAATTTCTAAAATCTTTTACTTTATGCTTATTTGTCAAGAATGAATAATTAAGTGTAACATTTATAATAAGTAACGATGAAATAACAAAAAAAACATTTTTTCTTTTTTCAAATTTTAATGATTTTGCTAATAATAAGTAAAGACAAGGCATAATGTATATTCCATATCTCAAAAAACCTGACCTTATAGAAAACAATATAAACAATAAAATTATTGCAATAAATATTATAGTGATATTCTTCTTGAATTCAAATTGCCCCTTACCCAACAAGAGGAACACTAAAATAAATAAAAATATGGTAATAAAATTTCTGTAATTTCTTAAAAAATTTATTACATCAAATTCACTCAAAATTATTTGATAAGTTCCCAATTGAGACCACCTAAGGGAATTGTCAATAGGATTTAAAATAATTTCTAAATTTTTAATATCATATTGTAGGTAAACTATTAAAAAAATTGAAAAAATTCCTAAATAGAAAAAATATATTTCTGAAATATTCACTTTATCTAAAGACACTAAACAGTAAAAAAATATATTAAAAAAACTAAAAAGTAAAAATATTACAAAACTATCTATAACATTACGATAAAAGTAAAAAGTAAGTATAAAAAATAATGAATTTAATAAAAAAAAATTAAAATATTTTTTTAAAAAGAAATTTTTAATAGAGAAAAATAAATCTTTTTTTAAAAAAATTAAAATATATATAAAGATTACTAAAATAATCTGTATTTTTGAAAGTAATGATAAAACCATAAATGCCCCAGCTAAAAATAAAGTGACTTTATTTTTCCTATAACTCAAGATAATCAAAAAAATTAAATTTAAAAATAAAATTGATATAACTTCAGTTCTAACTGGAAAAAAATTAAAAGATAGAAAGTTAAAGTTTATTAATAGAGATAAAGACAAAATTAATGCTAATATTTTATTCTTTAGAAAAGATTCAAATAATTTAAAGAAAGTAAAAACTAAAAAAATTATGGAAATAATGTTAAAAATTCTAAGCTGTACAATTAAATCTTTAATATTTTCAAGGAAAAAATCTTTAGCATAAAAGTTACTCAAATCAAAAGGTAGATTATTAAAATACTCATTAACTCTTAAAAAAGATGAAAATAAAATGAAATTCGTTAAGCCAGGATGATCAAAATATGATTGATAATTCCTTTGAAGCAAGGATAAAGAATTTGAAGAAATTATCAAATCCATATCAAAATTAATCCACCAATCAGCAAAAAAAATATTTTTATGAAAAGCTAAAAGAATTATTAAAAAGCTTAATAGAATAAAAATAAAAAAATTTTTTTTTAATTCATTCACTTTTTTATAAATGTTTTTCCAATAAAAATTTCTTTTAACAATGCTCTGATAAATGTTATTCCTGTTGGAATTGAGGGAGCTTGAGAAATACCAGCTATTCTTGGACTTTCAATTGTTGGAAATTCTTTAATTTTTAAATTTAATTTCATGGACCTTATTGTAATTTGATATTCTATCGCATAGAACTTTTCATCACATTTTAACATCTTGAATGAATTTTTTTTTATTCCTCTAAATCCATTAATAGAGTCAGTAATAAATACTTTGTTTTTATTGAATAAAAGGTTGGCAAATAAGTTGAATGCATTGTTTGCCCATTTTCTAAATCTTAAAAAATTATCATCTTCTTCATTTTTTCCACCCTTCATCATTCTCGATGCAATAACTAAATCATAATCATTATCTAATAATTCTAATATTTTTTTAACATCGTTAATATCTTCATTTCCATCAGGAGAAAAAAATATTAATGACTCACTTTTAGTCAAATCAAATGACTCTATTATAGCAGCTCCCCTCCCCGATGTTTTTTGATTATAAAATTTGATATTATTTTTTTGATAGAATTCTAATGATCCATCAGAGGAACCTCCATCTAAAATAAAGTAATTTAAATTATTTTTTCTCAATTCCTCATTTAATTTTTTATAAATTTTACTTAAAGACTTCAACTCATTCTTACATAATATGCATACCTCTGTGCTAATCATAAATCTTAATTACAAATTACTTGAATATTAATTAACAAGTATATAATAACAAAATCTACTTTATATGAAATACAAAGTTCCATTAATGCAGAATGCTTTTTTTTCTGAGGAATTGACCAAAAAAAAGCTTTCAAAATTTATCATTAAAAGCAAAAAGTTAAGCATGGATAAGAATTGTATAAAATTCGAAAAACAATTTGCAAAATTTCATAAGTCTAAATACGCAGTTTTTTTTAATAGTGGAAGTTCCTCAAATTTAGCAATGTTACAAACACTGCTTAATTTAAAAAAAATTAAGATAGGTGATAAAGTTGCTTTTTCCTCTTTGACTTGGGCTACAAACGTTATGCCAATAATACAGCTAGGTTTTAAACCTATTCCTTTGGATATCGACACTAATACTTTAAATATTTCTTTATCCGAACTTAGGAAAATAGATAAGTGTAAAGTATTATTGATTACGAATGCTCTTGGTTTCTCAAGTGACCTACCAAAAATAAAGAAAATTTGTAAAAAAAAAAAAATTATAATAATTGAAGATAATGCCGAAGCTTTGGGAACATCACTTTATAATAATAACTTAACAGGTTCATTTGGGGAAATGTCAAGTTTTTCATTTTTTGTTGCGCATCACATGTCAACAATTGAGGGTGGTATGGTTATAACAAATAATTTTAAAAACTTTGAAATGTTAAAAATGACTAGATCTAATGGATGGAATAGGCAACTTTCAGAAAATACTAAAAATGTGTTAATGAAAAAATATAAAACAGATCAATTTTACTCAAAATATACTTTTTATAACTTGGCATATAATATGAGACCAACAGAAATTAATGCTTTTATAGGAATAGAACAATTAAAGAAACTAAATAAAAATCTTAAAAGAAGAAATAAATTTTATTTTCAAATTTATCAAGAATATAAAAATAATAATAATTTATTAAATTTTGATTTTAAAAATTTCAAATTTTTCTCCCCCTTCGCATTTCCTGTAGTTTGCAAAAAAGAGATTTACAAAAATAAATTACTGAAAAAATTTGTTGACAATGGAGTAGAATGTAGACCAATGATAGCAGGAAATATTACTTCACAACCTTTTTATTCAAACTTATTTAAAAAAGAAAAATTAAGAAATTGCGAATTCGTTCACAAAAATGGGTTTTATTTTGGTATCCACCCTGAAATGAGTAGAAAGCAAATTAGTCTTCTTAAAAAATTATTTAAATAGATCATAAAATAATATCTATAGATTATTTTTTCTCATTATGGAAATTTATATTAATTAGTGAGATTATAAACCAAAAAAAGGAGGCATTTAAATTGGTAAAAAAACTTCCTGTTGTGCTTATTGGAAACATGAATACACAAATACAAATAAACGTTAATTTATTATTAATTTTGTATTTTTTTGTAAAAGCTGATTTATATAATATATATAATAGATAAGTTATAAAACTAACGAAACCAAAAGTTCCTGTTTCAGATAAAATTTCAAAATAATAGTTATGAGGGTGTGTTGAGCAAAAATTTTTATTAAGATTTTTCTTTTCAAAAATGACGATATTTTCATTATTTGAACAGACTTCTCTAAAAGTTTTAAGACCACTTCCAAAGATTACATTATTTTTATAAACCTGTATTGCTTGCTTAATTAAATTGAGATGCGGGTTGTAATAAACACCTTCTTTTTTGGCCGAAATTTGTAATTGAATACTTTTTAAACGTTCATGAATGCCTTTGTCATTAATCATCATAAGTCCTGCAGAAGATAAAAATATTACAAAAATCATCAATACATGCTTTCTAGAATTTTTAAAAAAAATAAATATAAAAAATATTGAATAGAAAATTGCTATCAAAGCCATTCTATCTCCTGTGATTAAAATAATTATCATAGAAAATAAAATTAAAATTTCGGTATAGTATTTTTTATAAAATTTATTTATATCCGAAAGAATGATAATTGCTAAGATCAGGAGAAATCTTTGAATATATCCACCTGCTATATATTCCTCTCCAAAAAAACCAGAGTATCTGTAAGAAAACTGGCTTGTAGCTACTGGCTCAAATCCTAAAAAATTATATCCAAATAAATATTGTATAAATATATCAAAATTAATTAATAAAATACTTAACATTAGAGATTTATAAAAGATTTCTACTCTAAATTTTTTATTATTTATTATTAAAACTGAAGCTCCAAAAAAAAGAACAAATCTTAAGTAACTTATTGATTTTAATAATGAGAGTGATTGATTTGAAGAAAATAAAGATACGAAAACAAGTAGAAGCCAAAAAAATAAACTGGCTACAAAAATTTTATTTTGTAATATTTTAAAATCTTTCCTTATAAGAAAATTAATAATAAAAAAACTTAAACCAAGATATGTTATTGCAAAGTCGACTAAAGATCTACCTATCAAAAAAAATACTGGCAAAAAATAAAAGAGATATAAAGTATGGTCAATTTTTAAATTTTTGAAATTATTTACTAACTTCATTTAACTGACAATTTTCTTATTAAAAAAGAATAAATAAAGAATTCAATTATTATTAAATATATGACCAGTTGCGTAAACTTTAAAAATATAAAAATCGGTATTAACATTAAGCTAAAATAGATTAATAACGTATGTATTAAACTAAATTTATTGATTAATAAGTGATGAAAATGATTTTTGTCTGGTGTAAATGGATTTTGACCTTGCCAAATTCTCAAAAAAAATACTCTCATCATATCCAATCCAGGTATCATAAAAAAAAGAAATATATATTCATATTGCAAGATTTCAGAATTATTAAATGTATATACAGTAACAAAACATATATATGTGGAAATGAAGTTTATTCCAGCACTACCAAGAAAAATTTTTGACCTTAAATTAAATATTAAAACTACAAAAAGATTTATTACTAAAAAGAAGTTAAGTTTTTGAAGAATTGGTGGTGAAAAAATTGAAATTGACGTTAACCAAGTAATAGAAATCATAATTGCAATGCCATTTATTCCATCAGATAAATTCAAACTATTAATCAATAATAAATAGCACAAAACAGTAAAAATATATGCAAAGTTTAGGTTAAGGTTTATTTCTTGGTTAAAAATCAAAGATCTAACAGACTTAATAACCAATTCTTCATTCAAAGAGATTGATAAAAGTAATATAATTATAAATAGTATAATTCTTGAATTTGCAGACAATGATGTTTTATCATCTATAAAACCAATTACAGTAGCTAAAAAAACACCAAATGATACTGATATTAGGAAAGATTTTGTAAAATCATTTGTAAAAAAATTTCCAATTAATACAAAAAAAAAAGTTAATAAAAAATAAAAAAAACCAATAAGTGGTGTTGGAAATTTATGTATTTTTCTTTTTTCTGAAGGATGATCAATTATTTTAAATTTTTTTGAAATATATATAGAGCAGAATGTTATTAAAACTGTATAAATAAGATAAAATGCATAAATATATATGTTTTCTTTTAAAATTTGATTAAATTCCATAAAAGTAAATAGAATGGTTACTATAATAATAGCTAATAAATTTGTAAACCTAAAACTTTTCAAAACAATAAAAAATATTTCTCTTCAAAAATTTTCAAACAAATTAGAAATTATAATTATCAATAAAGATAAAAAAAATAATTTAAATTATTTAAAAACAAATTTTTTAAATCTTAATTTTGTGATTATAAATGAAAATGACAAAAATATTTCTGATGCCTTTAATAAAGGTGTAAAAATTGCTAAAAATAATTTTTTATTCTTTATGGGTGCCGGTGATACTTTTTACGATGATAAAGTTTTAAAGGACATTTATAAGGATCTTGCAAACCCTAAATTAATGATGATTATTGGTAAAGTAAATGTTTTATCTGAAAAAAAAAGTATCGTCAGTAAACGATTTAAAAATAAATATTCACTTCTAACTAGACTAAGTATTCCCCATCAAGGAGTTTTTATGAATATTAGATATTTCAAAATGTTTGGTCACTTTGATACAAAACTCAAATTTGCAATGGATTATGATCTTATTTTAAGAAGCTTCAAAAAATTTCAAAAATTTAAATCAGTAGATAGGATAATTTGTAATTGGCGTTTAGATGGTATTGGAAAAAACAAAACCTCTAAAATTTTGGAAGAATATAATTATATACGAAAAAAGAATAATATCTTAAATCCTTTTTTGAGAAAATTAATCTTAGTATATTCTAAAATAAAACTAAATTTTAAAACTTATTTGAAAATATGAATTTATGAAAAATTTTATTTTCTCTCCAATGCAATCATTTTATAGAAATAATCTTTACAACTCTTTATCAAGTAAAAACCTTTTTACTGTAATATATTTAAGTGACAAACAAGATCATTTTAGATCAAAAGATTTTATAGATAAAAAAAATTTATATAAAAAAATTATTTTTCCAAAAATGAATTTAACAATGAAAATTTTATACATTTTAAAATTAATATTTAATATCAAAAAAAAAAATATTTTTGTCTGTGGTTGGGATAATTCACTTTATTGGTTTCTAATTTTATTTTCAATAAATTCCAAAAAAATATTCATTTGCGATAGTTTTGAAAATTTTAGTAATTTTTATTTTTTAAAAAAATTTTTTTTAAATCAAGTTGATCAAATCATTGTTCCAGGAAAACTACATGAAAAATTTATTAAAAGTTATGGAATAAAAAGAAAAATACACGTTACAAAATCTGTTGGGATACTCAATAATTTAAAGAAAAAAAAATTAGAAGAAAAAAGAACAAAAGATATCAAAAATGTAATTTTTATAGGTAGAGTATCTTACGAAAAAAATATTCATCTATTAAAAAAATTAATTGATAAAAATAAAAAAATTACTTTATCTATTTATGGGGAGGACTTTATTAATTTTAAGAGCGAAATTAGTCAAAAATATGAGGGCCGGATTTTTTACTATGGAAGCACAAAAAATAAAGAAATAATTTCAAAAATTAGAAATTATGATTTACTGATACTTCCTTCAAAATTTGAGCCATGGGGTTTAGTAGTTGAAGAGGCTATTTTTTCAGGAGTTCCAGTTCTAGTCTCAAGTAAAGTAGGTTGTAGCAAAGATTTAGTCGAATATTATGAAGTGGGAAAAGTTTTTAAAAATAATTCTTTTAATTCGTTACAAAATAAATTTAAAGAGATTAGCAAACAAAAAAATCTAAACAAAATTTACAAAAATCTGAGTAAATTAAATTACAAAACTTTAAAAATGAGGCACCTTAAAATTTATAATGATTTATTAAATTTATGATAAAAATTACCCATATATCTTACTCTTTTGGTAAAGGAGGGGCCTCTAAAGCAGCCTCAAATATAATTAATTGTTTGGCCAGGAAAAATTTTGACATTAAAAAATATAGCATCATAAATTTATGGAAAAATAGCAAAATAAATTTTATAAAGTTTTTATTAATAAACTTATTCTTTAGGTTGATAATTAAAAAAAAAAAAAATTCTTTTAATTTGTTTGATTTATATCACAAAGATACTAACATTGAAGATAGTGATATCTTACATTTGCACTGGATAGGGAATGAATTTTTTTCATTAAAACAAATAATTAGAAATAATAAGAAAATAATTTGGACGGTTCATGATGATTGGTTAAGAAATTATACACAACATATCGGTACACAAAAAAAAAGATTTAATTTTTTAGAAAATTTTTTTATAAAAAAAGTTCAGAGAATTAAAAATAAAATTTATGCAAAAAATATAACTTTTGTTGCTCCATCTAAATATATTCAAAAAAATTTAGAAAAATTAATTAAGAAAAAAATATATCTAATCCAACATCCTATTGATGAAAAAATATTTAAATTTAGAAAAAAAAAAGAAAACAAAGATTTAACTTTTAATTTTGGTGGATCTAACGTTTTTTCTGATAAAAATAAAGGAGCTGATATAATTAATAATATCATCAAAGTTACCAAAAACAAAACAAATCATAAATATAAGTTTATATTCTTTGGCTCGAATAATTATGATTATCAATATCAAAATGATAGAAATATAAAATTGATGAGTTTTAAAAAACCCTTTGAGGTTGCTAATATCTTCCACAAATCTAGCTTTTCATTTGTATTATCTGAAATTGAGTCATTTAGTTTAATTGCAGCCGAATCTTTAATGTGTGGATGTCCAGTAATTTGTTTTGAAAAAAACGCTGTTTCAGAATTAATTACTCATAAAAAAAATGGCTACATCTTAAAGGATAAAAATTTGGGAGATTATCAAGATTTTATAAAATGGATATATAAAAATCCTAATCATTATAATAGAAAATTAATTGCGCTAGATGCAAAAAAAAAATTTTCATTCAAAATAATCTCTAAGAAATATGCTGAGCTGTATAATGCAAAATAAAAAAATCTCGATAGTCACAGTAACAAAAAACTCTGAAATTAACATTGAAAAATCAATTAATTCTTTTTTTTCACAAAATTATGACAATAAAGAATTGATTATCATAGATGGTTTGTCTACAGATAATACTCTTAAGATTATAGATAAATACAAAAATAATATTTATAAAATTGTTTCAGAAAAAGACAGTGGAGTATATGCTGCTCTAAACAAAGGATTTAAATTTGCAAACGGAGATGTGATAGGGATATTGCACTCGGACGATTATTATTATGATGATAATTCATTATCCAAAGTTATGAATATTTTCAATAATAATAACTTATCAATAGCTCATACAAATGTTAAGATAAATTATAAAAAATTCTCGAGAGAATTTAAATCATCAAAAAATTTTAATGATATTGATTTTTCAAAGGGTAGAATGCCTCCACATCCAGGAATTTTTTTTAAAAAAAAAATTTTAGAATTGGTAGGATCATTTGATCTAAAATTTGATTTCGCATCAGATTTCGATTTTATAATAAGATGTTTTAAAAATATTCCCAGGGAAGAGATTAGAAATTTAGATTTTTTTTCAGTTGTAATGAAAAGTGGGGGTAAATCTACAAGTAATATCCTCAATATTTATAAACAAAATATTGAATGTATGAATATTTTAAAAAAGAATAATATTAAATTTAATAGGTTAGATTTTATTTTATCTAAAATTTTGAATAGGATTAGACAAATAAAATGAGGTATCTTATAACAGGTGTATCAGGATTTATTGGCTTTCACTTAGCTGAAAAACTTTGTAAAAATAAAAAGAATATTATCTATGGTATTGATAATCTAAACAGTTATTACTCCATAAAAATTAAAAAAGAAAGACTCTCCTTATTAAGAAAAAACAAAAATTTTAAATTTTTTAAGATAAATTTAGATTCAAAAAAAAATACAGAGAACTTTTTTAAAAAAAAAAAAAATTTTCAAGTAATTTTTCATTTAGCTGCGCAACCTGGTGTCCAGTTTTCTTTAAAAAATAGAGATAGTTACTTTAATAATAACTTAAAAGTTCAATTTAATATTCTAGAGTCTATTACAAAATATAAATCAACAAAACAATTTATTTATGGAAGCTCTTCATCTGTTTATGGAGAAACATCAAACAAAAGAGAAAATTACAAAATTAATTTTCAAGAATCTTTCTATGCAACTACAAAAAGAATGTGCGAAATAATGACTGACAATTATTCAAGGTTGTATAAAATCAAGTCAACGGGTTTGAGGTTTTTCACTGTATATGGACCTTATGGTAGACCAGATATGTCACCATTGATATTTTTAAGATCAGTTAATAAAGGAAAAATCGTTAAACTGTTCAATAAAGGTAATTCATTAAGAAGTTTCACTTATATTACTGATGTAATTGACGTAGTAATTAAATCTTCAAAAAATAAATTTTTTCTCAAGAATAAAAAAAAATATCACAAAATTTATAATATCGGAAATGACAAAAATATATCTACATTAAGTTTTCTAAAATTAATTGAAAAAAATTTAAAAAAAAAAGCGATTTTCAAAAAGGTGAGAAATAGAAAAGCGGATATTAAGAATACTAAAGCTAATATATACCTCGTGAAAAAAGAACTAAAATTCAAACCAAAAGTTAATTTCTCGCAGGGAGTAAAAATACTCTGTGACTGGTTTAGAAGTTCATCAACTAATTTTAAATAACTTATTTTTCAAAATATAATTTGAGACTCTTAAATCATTTTCATTATGAATATCTAAATAATCAAAATCATGTTCATAATAAATTGGTAAAATTTTTTGCCCAATTCTTTTTTCACTTAGTATCACCTTGGGCCTTGTAGCACATGCAATACCTGTATCTTCTCTAAAATATTTTTTTTTTGTCTGTCTTGGTAAACCATATTTTTCTTTCGTTATTCTCTCAAAAACATTTTTCTTTTTTTTCCAAATATTTTTATAAAATTTTTTAGCCATAAAAGATGTATCTAATTTCTTATTTTTTTTAAGAGCCTTAATACATTTTTCTATCATCCATAATTTTCTAAATGGTTCGGTAATTTGAACATACATAATTATTTTTGGATAAAATTTCATTTTTTTGTTCACAAATAAAAGAGAATGTTTAAGCGCTTTTTCTGTTGTAGTTCTATCTGTTGATAATTTTTTTGGTCTTAAAAATGGTGCCTCTGCCCCATATCTGATGGCAATTTTTTGTATTTTTATTGAGTCTGTTGATACAACAATTTTATCAATCATTTTACTTTTTTTTAATAAATTAATGGTGTGATAAATAAGAGGTTTACCGTCTAAAAATCTAATATTTTTATTTTTGAGCCCTTTAGAATTTTTTCTAGCTAAGACTATTGCTAATACGCTCATTATTAATATCTTAATGAAATTTTTTGACTATCAATTTTACTAAAGTGATAATTACCTTTAATTAAGTCTCCATCTTTAAGATTAGTAAAAGTTGTTATTGTGCCTAGACCAAATAATGCCTTTAATAAAGGCTTTTTTAAATATCTATTTTCATAATTTTTAGAAATCGGCCTGTAAACATTTAAATTATCGTCATACATCCAATTAATAGAGTAATCTTCGATTACTGGAATTAAAGTATCATAACCATTAGTTACTAATTTTTTTAAGTTCTCTTTTATAATTTTTATAGATAAATATTCGTATGTTAAATTACAATAAAGAATAAACTCTGGTAATATCCTATTTCTATTACTAATTTTTTTATACGCAAACTTAAATTTTTTATCTAAACTAAATTTATTTAATGAATTGGTTTTATAAAATATTATTTTTTTATTTTTCAATATGCCTTTAGATCCAAATATATGAAATTTTTTAATAAGTGGATTTTTAATTAAAGATATAATTTTTTTTTTATATTTGTTTTTAAATTTATTTTTATTATCTAAAAAAAAAAGAGCGTGAGTTTCTCTCTCTTTTGAATATAGAAAAAAAGGCTTCTTTTTTCTGAAACTATCAATTTTAGATAAAACTTTTAAAGTAGAAGCAGATCTATCTTCATCCAAAGAGTGATGGATACCATGGTAATGATAAACAGATGCTCTATGATTATAAAAAATTTTATATTTTTTTTTTATAATTTTGCTTGCCCATAATCTATCTTCAATATTTGTCACCCTATTATCAAACTTAAACTTTTTCCAAAATTTCCTTAAAATACAACTATTAGCATTGTGGAAAAAGGGGTCATCAGATTGTATTCTATCTTCATTTCCAAAAGTGATTAACAAGTCTCTGACATCATTGGCATTAGAATACTTTAGTGGAAGTTGTCTTCCATAAGCGGCTATAATACTTTTTTTTTCATCTATTTTAGATACAAGTCTTTCAAGCCAATATTTTGAAGAAGGTATACAATGTGCAGATAAAAAAACTAAATATTTTCCAACAGCATTTTGACACCCCCTATTCAATGCCTGACCAGGAAAAAAGTTTTTAATATTAAAAATTTTTCTTAAGCCAAAAGATTTTGCAATTTTAACAGTATTATCTGAACTATTATTATCTACTAAAATAATCTCGAAGTTTTTTATTGTTTGCCTTAATATACTTTTTAAGGCTAAACTTATCCACTTTTCCTCATTCTTTGATCTAATAATTATAGAGACTAATTTTTTTTCCATCTTCCTCTGTAATTTTTAAAGGTATCCAGCTCAGATTTTTGTAAATTTTTTCCTTTAAAGATACTCATTTTTTTTGATAAATAAATAAATTTAGATAAATCCTTAAGTTCATTGGGTAAAATTGCAAACTTATTATCTCTACCTGGTAAACTTTTATTTAATGTAAAATGTTTTTCTATTAATTTAATATCATACTTACAAGCATCTATTGCATCCATAATCCCTTCACAATGTCCACTATAACCAACATTTTTAAAGATTCTTTTAAGATTATTTATTCTTGGCAAGTTAGCATTTTCATAACTGCAAGGATAGGTTGATACACAATGTAAGACACAAATATTTTTTTGTTTTCCATATTTAGTAACTAATTTTTTTATTTTAATTATTTCACTCCATTTTGCTGCACCGGTGGATATTATAACAAATTTGAATTTTTTTATACATTTTGTGATAAGATTGGTGTTATAGACTTCATGACTTGGAATTTTGATTACATTATTATAGAGTTTACTAAGCCAATTGACATCATCCTCATTAAAAACTGACGTTAAAAATTTTATCTTATTTTTTTTACAAAATTTTAATAATATTTGATGTTTTTCTTTAGTAAGTTCAGCTTTTAGATATATTTTACGTCTTCCATCATTATCCCAAGATCCATTTTTAAGTTTAGAGACAGACCAAGTTTGAAATTTTACATAATCGGCACCATTTTTTTTTGCCATCATAATCATTTTTTTTGCTAAAGCCATATTTCCCATATGATTCCATCCTATTTCTGCAATTAATAACGGTCCTTTACTAAACATTTTTTTTGTACCAAATATAAGTTTTGAGTATTCCGCTTTTAAGTTTCACTTTCGGTGTCCAACCAAGCGATTTGATCTTATCAACGTTTAATAACTTTCTGGGTGTTCCATCTGGATAATTATCGTTAAATTTGAATTTTACCTTAATATTCATAATTTGCTTTATCATTTCAGCATAAAATTTTATAGTATAGTCTTTTCCTGAGCCAATATTAAGGAAACTATATTTTTTTATTATAGAAATTAATTTTTTGTCTTTTTTTATTAACAAATCAATTATCTTTTTAATTGCATTAGCTAAATCATCAACATGTAATATTTCTCTTTTAGGCTTCCCTGTTCCAAATATTTCTATTTCAGATAAGTTTTTCTTTTTTGCATTGTGCATTTTATTTATTAAACCTGGAATAAAATGACTAGTTGCTATGTCAAAATTATCATTTTCTCCATATAAATTACAAGGCATTACAGAAAAATAGTTTCTGTTAAATTGTTTATTTAAATAACTGCAAAATTTAATGCCACAAATTTTAGCTAGTGCGTAAGCTTCATTGGTAGGCTCCAATTTTCCATTTAATAAATACTCCTCTTTGAGTGGTTGTTTCGCTTCTCTCGGATAAATACATGAGCTTCCAAGAAAAATTAAATTTTCAACGCCATTTTCATGACTTTGTTTTATCAAATTATTTTGAATCTCTATATTTTCATAGTAAAACTCAGTGGGATATTTAATATTTTTTAAAATGCCACCTACTTTAGCTGCACAAATTACTACAATATTAGGTTTATTTTTTTTTAAAAAATTTCTAACACTCTTCTTTTTCATAAGATTAAGACTTTTTCTATTCGCAGTAATAATCTCAAAATTTTTTATCTTTTTTAATCTCTTTGTTACAGCGGATCCTACCATGCCAGTATGGCCAGCAACATATATTTTTTTTTTAACCATTATTTTTTAGAGAATCTAATTCAAATTGACACATTTCTTTTATCAGCTTTTCTAAATTATATTTAGGTTTCCATTTTAGTTCTTTTCTTGCTTTAGAACTATCTCCTTTTAAATTTTCAACATCAAGCGGTCTGAAATACTTTTTATCAACATCTACTATTATTTGATTCCTTTCATTCAAAATTTTTTCATTGAGACCTTTTCCTATAAATTTGTGCTTAATATTCATGAATTTTAAACATTTTACTACAAATTCACGAATTGTAGTTTGTCTGCCAGTTGCAATTACAAAATCGTCAGGATATTTATGTTGCATTATTTTCCACATGCCCTCAACATAATCTTTTGCATGACCCCAATCTCTTTTTGAGTCAAGATTTCCTAGGGATAATTTTTTTTTTCTTCCATATTTTATTTCAGCTAATGCTTTTACAATTTTTTTTGTTACAAAAGTTTCACCTCTTCTCGGTGATTCATGGTTAAAAAGTATTCCAGTACATGCAAATAATCCATAAGCCTCTCTATAAATTCTTGTTATATTGTGCGCATAAAGTTTAGCTGCGGCATATGGAGAGTCAGGTTTAAAAAGAGTTTTTTCATTTTGGGGAGCTTTCTTACAATTTCCATACATTTCAGAAGTTGATGCTTGATAAAATTTAATTTTTTTTAACTTTTTGTTTGATCTTATAGCCTCTAAAAATCTTAAAGTTCCTAAAGCGTCTGAGTTTGCAGTATATTCTGGAATTTCAAATGAAACTTTTACATGCGATTGAGCAGCTAAATTGTAAACCTCATCTGGTCTTAATTTATTTATTAAATTAAAAATTGATGATCCATCATTCATATCTGAATGAAACAACCTAAAGTTAGTTTTTTTTTCTAAAGGATCAATATATAAGTGATCTATTCTATTAGTATTAAATAAAGAAGTTCTTCTTTTCAGACCTATTACTAAATAATTTTTTGACAATAATAATTCAGCTAAATAAGAACCATCTTGACCAGTTATACCTGTAATTAATGCAATTTTTTTTTTCATTTATTTATAATCTCTTTATAAATTTCGTTATATTTTTGTGAAATTTTTTTTGGGTGAAAGTTATTCATAAAATTTTTATACTCTATTATCTCAAGATAGTTAATTTTTTTTTTTATATCTATTTCTAAAAAGAATTTTATTCCCTCATAAAAATCATTAAAATCATTCTCTAAAGCTAAATATCCATTTTTCTTATGTTTTATTAAATCGTTTAATCCTCCTACACCAAATGAAATAACAGGAGTACCACATGACAAGCTCTCCATAACTGTTAAAGGTAAATTGTCTATTAAGGAGGGTGACAAAAAAATATCTGAAGCACAATAAATATCCCTTAATTTATTTTCATCTTTTATTTCTGGGTAGTTAGTAATATTTTCGATATCTTTAAAATAATTAGAAAGTTCTCCAAAGAAAATGAAATGTATATTTTTAAACTCATTATTTAACTTTTGAATAACTTTATAGATATGACTAAAACCTTTCCTTTTTTCAGAAAATGCAGAAGTAGCTCCAAAACTTATTATAAAACTTTTATTTAAGTCTTTTCCAATATTTAGATTTTTTAAAGCTATGTCTTTATTTTGTACATAAAAATTATTTTCATCAATTGTGTAAGGAATATTGACAACTTTAGTATTTTTAAAAATCAAACTTTTTTTTGCTAATGTTTCTATCCATTTACTGGGAGCAATTATGCAAGAAATTTTATTTTGAAATATTTTTTGTTTTTTTTTCCAAATAAAGCTTTCTAAATGGGATGAATTATCTAAACTATATCCTTCCTGAATTCTTTTGTCAGACTCCTCAATGTAATGTTCAATTGAAGAAAAGGGCCAATTATCATGTATCGTCCAAACAATAGTTTTGTTGATTTTAGATATATCATCTAAAGAAATCATTTCATGATTTATCCAATGAAAATTAATAATATCATAATCAGAGTCATTAATCTTTTTAGACAAATTAGAGGGAATAATATTTAAGGAATAGACAGATTGTTTTTTATAGATTTTTACTAAGAAAAAATTAATTACTTTTACAATCAAATTATTCAGATTTAACGAAAATTTATTTTTTACTGAAAAGATATTTCTGTTATTAGAAAATTTTTTGCAAACCATCATGTCACAATTCATTTTTAATTTTGATTGA
>MDSZ01271100.1_pt1 | contig 17036 bp, 16 predicted proteins | sample 811201 | NCBI WGS metagenome assembly MDSZ01 (sample SAMN05326647, study PRJNA326480) | marine metagenome | isolation source: seawater | place: Indian Ocean: North | collected 2010
ATTTTTCTAAAGAAATTCCTATATGATCTAAAATTTCTTTTAGTGGTTTTCCTAGGTATGAATTGGGAAATTTTCCTTCAAATTTTTTCACTAATTTTATTGCCTCATCTCTAGTTATTTTTTTTCTTCTAATTAATAAACTTAACTGATCTGTTGCTCTTCCAAAACCATATTTAAGATATTTAAAGTAATCATGTATTCCATGTTGATAATTATCTAACTTTTCAGAATCTAAATAACAATTTTCAACTGCTGAACTAAATACATCAAATCCATTTTTTTTTGCGACATCTGCATTTCTAAAATTATCCCAAGGTTCAAAAAAACCCAAAAATAAACTTTCGATTTTGAATTGATCTAATTCTTGTTGGTCAGGGTACTTATATATATACATCTCTTTTTCAGAAAAACCATAATTCTCAATAAAATCTGTAACACGCAAACCTAACAAACCTCCAAATTCTTCAAGCCACTTTCTATCTAATATTTGATTTTTTAACTGCTCCTCTGGACCTCCGTATTCCATTTGAGGGTTTTCTCCATACAATATTAAAGGTATTTTGTATTTAAGGGCAAATTTGATAGGAAAAGTAAATATACTTATATGCTCTGGCCAAGATATATCACCTATTTCTTCAAGACATATTCTGTTTAATTTTGCTCTGGTTCTATGATTAGGTGTAATTTCAACAGTATCAAAACCGATTTTTTTTAAATTATCAATATTTTTTCTTCCAATTAAACTAAGGTGACATGTAGAAGCAGTTACCAAAACAGGATTCAATCCAATCTCTCTAGCTTTTAAAGCTTGATATGTGCTATCTTTACCACCACTAGAGGGAATAACACAATTCCAGCCATCATTTTTTTTTTTTAATTTTATCAATTTTTTCTAAAAAAAACTCCCATCTTTTATTCCAATCTATTTTCTCTCTATTTTGAAAAGACTCACAAGCATTACAAATTTTTTTTTCTGTAAAACTTTGATCAGGTCTAGACACCGGTATTATACAATTTGAGCAATAATCCATAGAAGAAAAATTTATTGATGTTATAATCATAACAGAATTAATTAATAGTAAAATTTAAATTTTAATATAAAATATTTCTTGAAATCATTAACTTTTTATAATTAATCTTAATTTTTTATTATGAATAACTTTTTAAGTACCAGGACAGACGGTATTTACAGTATATTTACTGCCGCTTGTAAAAAAAACCTAGAACAAAAAATAAAAAATAAATTAAATATAATAAAAATTAAAAAACAATTTCCATCATCAAGTTATATAATTTTTATTTTAATAGAATTTGTTTTATTGAATCTTTCAAGATCAAGATTAATTAATTTAAAATATAAAGAAATTAGATTAGGGCGATATATTTTACCATCAATTTTGCAAAACTATAATTCGTATTTTAATTTTTTATCTTATTATTTCGAGCTTTTGAAACAATTATATCAAGCAGGTAAAATTATAAATTTTTTAGAACTAAATGAAAATATCAGAGGAGCTTATGTAGATCATGGTATTTATCTTAATGGAATTATTATAGAGTTTTTTCTAAAGAAAAAAAAAATAGTTTATAGCAACAATTACCCAAGAACATTATTTTCTATAGAAAATAGTAGATCCTTAAATTATGAAGATTTATTAAAGATAAATAAAAAACAGGATGCATTTTATAAGAAAAGAAAAAACTCTCTATATAAGACTAAAATTTTAAGTAATCCAAATATTTTACCTTGGATGAAAAATGTTAATTTTAAAAAGATTGAAAAGAAGACAAATTATACAAAATTTGATTATATTATATACGCACATTCATTTACAGATGCTCAAATGACTTTTGGGTATGATGGATTTTCAAATGTTTATGAGTGGCTTACTTTTACTATCGATTATCTAAGAAAAAAAAATAAAAAAATTATTATCAAGGCTCATCCAAATTTTTATGACTCAAATAATAAAAAAGAATTTGTAGACCCGTTGTTTTTTAATGATAATTTAATTTACAGAAGAATAATTAAAAAATATAAATCAGATAAAGATATTTTGTTTATAAATAAAGCTTTAAACAATATAGAGTTTTTGAAATTACTAGATAATAATAAACATATTTTAATTTCTCATCATGGTACAAGTATAGTTGAAAATGCATACTTTAAATTTAAATGTATATGCTCTAAAGCTTCCCCTTGGGAAACAAAATTTAAAATAGCAAACTATTTTTCGAATAAAAAAAATTACAGATTATTATTAGATAAATCAATTAATAGTTTAGAAAATGCCAACAGAAAAGATTTAAATAATTTAATTTATGAATTATATTTTGCAGACTTTTCGCTTTTTGGAAAAAAATCATATTTTAATTTTCTTAAAAAAAATTTTAATTTTACCAAACCTTTAAATAGAAAATATAGCCCAATATTTTTGAATAAACTAAAAAAAATGAACAAGGCTAAATCGAAATTAATTTTAGATTTGTCAAAAAATATTCAATTAATAAAATAACAATCTATCTTTTGTAAATTTTTTTATCTTTTAGAGCTTTTATTACTCTCTGAATACCAGTCTCTTTTTGCGAAATATTAATTTCTTTAGAGAGTATTTTAAAAGTTAAAGATTTGTTTTCACTTAAAAATTTAAGGTCTTTAATCGAATTATAAGGTCTGGTAATGTCTAAGTCTATATAGTTTAATTTGAATTTTTCTATTAAACGATTTACCCTGTACGAGTGAAAATTACCTAGTAATTTAGATTTTATCAAAATAATATTTTTTCTAAGATATATTGATTCAGAAATTAGAGTTGAACTAAGATATATATTCAAATAAGATTTTTTGATTATTTCTGATGTTTTGTATCTCTGGCATCTTATTCCCTTAAAATAAATATTTTCTTCTTTTTTTGAGGTTTTTGGGTGTAAACATATAAATAATTTCATTTTGTATTTCTTTGAAAGAAGTTTCAAAAAATTTCTTAATTTTTCATAAAATATTATTTTTTGTTTTTCATTGGGCTTATGTATGGAAGATATTTTACCTGGTTGATTTAGAGTTGTATCAATAAAGGCTATTATTTTACTAGTTTTAGAATTTTTGTGTTTATAGTTTAAATCATAAGTTTTATCATTGATTTCAATAATCTTGTTATATAAGAAAAATTTATTTGTATTAAATAATTTATTTAAAAATTGATTTCTTTTTGAATGGTAAAATATTTTTTTAACTTTTTGAGATATAAAAAGTATTTCATAGTTATAAATAAATTTAAATATTATTAAAATTTTGAAAAATATTTTTCTTAAAAAAATAAAATAAAAATTTAATCTATTATTTTTTTTAATAAATAAATCTTCATTCATCTTGATTGTGCCAGATCTCATAAGATAGAAATGTTTAATTTCAAATTTTTTTAACAAGAATAAAAGTCTTAAATTTGAGTAATTAAAGGCCAAAAAGTTAAAACAAAGAAATTTTTTTTTTGAAAATATTTTTTTTACATCTTCAGTATTTTTAGGTTTTAAAAAAACAAAATTTTTTGGAAGTTTTATTTTTTTTTTATTCTTGAAACTTAAATCTATTATATATATTTTTTTGAATTCTTTAGCTAATTTTATATATAAATCTCTATCAAGATTTATCTGGACTTCAGGTGATTGAGTAATTATTCCAATTCTTAGCATTCTAATTTATATGTAGAATATTAAATTTAATTGTATATAGATATTATTAGTTTTCGATCAATTAAAAAATATTTAAGCAAATGAGTATATGCGTTATTGTTCCTGCAAGAGTTAAATCAAGAAGAATTCCCAACAAACCCTTAGTAAAAATCTCAAAAAAAGATTTCTTGTTATTAAGAACCTTTAAAAAGATAATTAAGAAATTTGCCCAAGAAGATGTTTATATTGCAACTGATAGTAAAAAGGTACTATTAACAATGAGACAGTATAGTAAAAATGTTATATTAATAAACAGAAATTGTCTCAATGGAACAGAAAGATGCAGTTACGCATTAGAAAAAATAAAAAAAAAATATAAATATTATTTAATCGTATCTTGCGATATGCCATTTTTAAGTGGTAAAATTTTTTCTTTTTTTAGAAAAAAAATTAAAATTTTAAAAAGTTTTGATGGAATAACAATTCACGCAAATATTACAAATCCAAAAATATTAAATAATAGAAATGTTGCAAAGATTACTCTTAAAAAAGATAAAATTATTGAAACTATCTCTAGACTGGAAATAAAAAACAATAAAAAAAATTTTACACATCATGGACTTGTGTTATTAAAAAGAAAAGTTTTGTTAAATTATAAAAAAATTAGAAATACGCCTTTACAACTAAAAGAGGATAATGAATGGCTTAAATTAATAGAAAATAGTTACAAAATTTTTTCTTTTTTAAATTATTCAATTAAACCTGAGATAAATACAAAAAATGATTTAAAAAAATATTTTCCGATTAGATTTAAATATTATAAAAATATAAATAAACTTGAATATTAAAATAAAAAATTAAAGTGAAAGCTAAATTAAAAAATGTTTAATTACAGATTAATAGATAATCCAAAAAAAATAAATGCAAACAAATTATTGATTGAAATCAAGAAACTATTACCTAAATACTTAAATTGTATTCCAGATAACAGTGCCCTATCAATTCTTGAAGTAGTGAAAAAAACTAAAAAAAATAATTTTATGTTAGAAACAGGTGTTGGTGTATCAACTATAGCTTTATTTTTAGGCTCATATTTAAAAAAAAAATTTTTTTACTCTTTTGATTTAAATCAAGACAAAATATCAATTATTAAACAAATCATTAATGAAACTATTTGTGAAAGATTAAAAATAAATATAAGTGATTACTGGGTTGCAATACCTTCTGACAGTCTCTGTCCATACTCTGGCATACTAGCTTTGAAGGAATTAAATAAAAAATTTGATTTTGGTTTTTTTGATTCTAGCCATACATTAAATCATTTGAATAACGAATTAGATCATTTTATTCCATTAACAACAAATAATTTTTTTATTGGAATAGATGATGCTCATATGAATTATAAAAAAGTTAATCTTGATTACATAAATCTAATAAGATTAAAGGCTAATTTAAAAAAAATAAAAGTTAAAGACAATCAATGCAAAGAATTCAATATTGAAATTTATGATAAATTAAAAAAACTTTACAAAAAAACTATAATCATTAAACCTTTTAAAAATCTTAATACCAATGGTGACATTTATTTTAAATATTACGGAAATTTAAGTTTTAAGCCAGGAGAGAGAAAAAAACATAAAACAGTTTTCTATAATGTTGTGCGTGATTAATATAAAGGTTTAGTTTTTATAATTAATAAATAGGTCAAATATATTTTTATTTTTTAAATATATTTCTTTATTATTTTTAATTTCTGAAAATTTTATGGGTGGAATTTTAGGGCTTCTTCTACTTGGAAAAGTTGACAACAAATAGCACAATACCAATCTATCTTCTTTGATTGGACGAAGTCCTCTGTGAATAGCATATGTATTAGCTAAAAATGATTTTCCTGCATTACCATCAATTGTACAGCAATCGTCTTTATTAAATTTAGAATAAATCTCACTATCTGAAAATCTACTTATCTTGTAAAATAAATTAATTTTATTTGAAGATCTAATTATTTGATGGGAGCCATCTTCACCTTTTACATTTGTTAAATAAATAAATAACTTTAAAAAATTTAAACTCTCATAATCTCTGTGGAATAGTTGAGGACCAATTGACTCATTTTTTTTATCAGCGTAAGACCACCATGACCATATCCAATCTAATTTAAAATCACATTTGAAATATCCTCTAGCGATTTTTATCAATTTTTCATTATTTATGACGTTTAAGATTTCATGATTTTCAATCAATTCTTCGGTAGAATAATAATCCATCGGCATTTTTTTATTTATTGATTTTTCATAAATACTAATTTTTTTTTTATTTTTTAAAAATTCTTTTATTTTATTTACCTGATCAAAAGATAAAAGATCTGGCATATTAAGTGATGAGTATTTTTCTAAATGTTGAATGTTTTTTAGATCTGAATCATTATAAAGCAAATCTTTTCTTTTGGAAAAAAAATTGATTATCTTAATTTCAATAAATGCAAATTTATTTCTGATGCTAGGTTTGATTAAAATTCTTTGAATAAATCTATAAATATTTCTTAAAATTTTTTTTATAAAAACTAAAAAAAAAATCAAGTGAGTATATTTGTATTGATTTATTTGATTTTTTAAATCTATCTCTAAAAATTCTCCCTCATAAACAAATTTTTTAAAAATTTTAATCATTAATATTGTTCTAAATTTAAATTGTATGTCTAAAATTTATTATGTCGTAAAATTTTAATAGCTTTATCTTTAAATTCAATTTCTCAACTATTTTCGATCTTTTAAATAAAAGAAATTTTGTAAAAAAGTTAGTTACACTTGGGTATGTGATTTTTGAGTAAAAATTAAGAACTCCATTTAGATTTTGTTTTAAAACAAGACTATCTACTCCCTGATAAGATATTCTAAGAAGTATTCTAGGATTTTGAATACAATGACCACCTCTGTGGTAACAAGAAAAACTATCAATAAACATTGCTGAACCACTTTTTCCTTTCAATGAAATAATTTCTTCTTCTTTTTTAAATTTTTCAAAATCTTCTAATTTAATTTTAGATCTTTCACCTTTAACAGGATTTTTAATATCACTATCAAATTTTGATAAAACTCCTAACTTGTTTCTACTTCTAATAGCATGAAAGGGACCATTTAAATCATCAATATTTGAAACTGCCATAAATAAGTCTAGACTTTTATATCCTAAATCGTCTTTATGCCAAAGCATAGCTCCTCTAATATTATTTTCATTTCTTGGTATATTATAGTTTAAACTGATGTTAGCTAGTATTGGAAAGATGCCTAAATATTTCGCAGCAGTTGAAATAATATAGTCAGATGTCGCAAATTTAAAAACTTCTTCTTTTGTATTCTCATCAAGATTCTTAAATATATTTGTTGTATATTTATTATCTTTAGAATTTGTTACATTTAATTCATTCTGATTGGCATTTAAAATTTCTTTTTCAGCATTATTAATTATGCGTTCATCAACCCCCTTTAAAATTTTTTTTGAGAGATCGTTAAATAGTTCATTATCTTTAATTAATAATTTATCATTATTTTTTATTTCAATAAAATTTCTCTTCTTAAAAAACCATAGCAAATACAATATTCTTCCATGAATATTTAAAACATATTTCCATATAAAATCTAAAACAGGTTTTATTAAAATTAATAAAATATTTTTCCAGATTATAGATCTTTTAAATTTTCTAAAAATATGCATATTAAAAATTATATTAAATATTTTTATAAGAGCAATTTTATTCTTAAATTTTAGATTAATGAAAACTATTTATTTTCATATTGGTTATCCAAAAGCTGCTTCAACTTTTCTTCAAAAGGGTATATTTCCAAATATCAAGAATTTAAACTTTTTAAATAAGTCTTATGATTATGAATTTGAAAAGCTTCTATCATTAATTTTTTATTCAACTGATGATGAATTTATAAAATCATATGAAAAATATTCTGAATTTTTTGAAAATATTAATGATAGGTTTACTAATATTTTTTCTTCTGAAGGTTTTACGACTTTTGGTGGAAAGAAAAATTTTCAAATATCTTATATATTTGAAAGATTAAAATTAGTTGCAACTAAAAAAAGTATTAAAATTAAGATATATTTGGTGATTAGAAATCAATGTGATTATTTGTTGACTAGATATGCCCAGGGCCATGGTGAAAATAGTTTTTATTCAGTAAATAAGGAATACGAAAAATTTAAAAATGTTATTAATTTTTTTCGCTTAGAAGAAAATGAAAGAAAACCAGAGGAAAAAAATTTATTTCAAACTTTTAATTATTATAAGGAAATCATTAATTTAAAAAAAGTTTTTGGTGATGAAAATGTATTTGTAGGAATTTTTGAAAATTTAAATGAAAATATGGATTTATTTTTGAAAGATTTATTTTCTTTTTTGAAATTAAACTTAAGTGAAAATTATGAAAATTTAGACTTAAGAAAAAAAAATCCTGGAAAAAGATCTTCTCAAAACGAATATTTTAGGAGAAAACATCTTTCAACTAAACCAATCAAAGGATCATTAAACATAATAGCTTCTTTTTTACCTTTCAAAAAATTTTTTTTTAAAATTTTTAGTAGAAAATTAAAAGATAAAGTTAAGATTTTATCTTATCAGTTAGACAGAATTCTGCTAAATCATGATAGGATAATTCTAAATCAAGAAGATCGTAAGATGATTAAGAAATATTATGAAGTTGATAATATCAAATTATCAAGGTTATTAAATATTGATTTAAAAAGATTTAATTATTAATTGAAATTCCCTAAAATTGCTTCTTTTTAAAAAATTCGTTTAATTAAATACTTATAAATATATTTTAATTTATAAGGAAAGAGTAAATGTATTTGATCATTTTTATGTAAATTTGCCATATTTTAATTATAAGACGTAACATATAAAGGTTAATGAAAAAAAAAAATATTGTTTATAAATCCAAATAAATGGGGCAGAGGTATTACTACAATTTGGATATCTAGCCATTCCGGTTGTCTTAAAAGATTAGGGTATGATGTCAGATTATTCGATTGTACTTTTTATGAAAAATGGACTGATTTAGAGATTGAATTAAACACAAAAAATAAACAGTTCAAAAAAACAAATTATCTAAAAAAAATAAAATGGAATAAAAATAATGTTATATCTGATTTAAAAAAAGTTATTGAAACTTTCAAACCTGACATCATATTTAGTTCTGCAATCTCTTCTCATATTCATGGAGAGGGAGAATATATAAATTTTGAATACACATATGATTTAATTGAAAAAATTAATTATGAAGGGCTGATTATTTTTGGTGGTTTACAGGCTACAGCTGATCCAGAAAGAATTTTAAGGTTAATGCCAAAAATTAATTTTTTAGTCTCAGGTGAGTCGGAATTAGTGTTAGCTGAAATAGCTAAAACATATCCAAAAATAAATGAAATTAAAAAAATTTTGGGTTTATCCTATATTGAAAAAGAAAAATTTATTAAAAATCCTCCACAAAAAATAATAAGCGATCTTGATAACATTTCTCCATACGATTATTCTGTTTTTGATAAACAGGTTTTTTTAAGACCCTATAACGGGAAAGTTGTAAAAGCAGTTGACTATGAATTATCAAGAGGCTGTATTTATACATGTAGTTATTGTGTAGAAACAGTTATTCAAAAATATTATGGATTTAATAAAAAAAACCAAAAGGGTACTTTAATTTCGGCGAAATCATATTTAAGAAATAAAAGTGCAAAAACAATATTTAAAGAAATAAAATATCTTAATCAATATCACGGTATCGAATTATTTAGATGTCAAGACACCAATTTTCTAACAATAAATCATAAAGTTTTATCAGAGTTAGCTGATTATATTCATTCATCAAAACTAAAAATAAAGTTGTACATTGAGACTAGAGCAGAGGGAATTAATGAAAAAACAATTACATTTCTAAAAAAATTAAAAGTGGATGGAGTGGGGATGGGTTTGGAGTTATCTAGTGATGAATTTAGAGAACATAATCTTAATAGATTTGTTGACAGTAAGAAAATTATCAGAGCCTTTAAAATTCTCAAAAAAAATAAGATAAATACTACTGCTTATAATATTATTGGTTTACCAGAGCAATCAGAGGACTCAATTATAGATACAATAAAATTAAACAGAAAAATTCAACCTAATGTTTCTTCAGTAGCGTATTATTCAGCGTATGAAGGAACTTCTTTAAAAAAGAAATCATTAAAATTTTTTGATAAAAATCCAGTAGGAATGGATGCTCAAATAAGAGGAAAAATTTTAAATCATAAATTAGACATAAAGGTTTTAGATTTTTATAAATCAAATTTTAGTTATTTAGTTGCGAATAAAAATTTGAATATAGATAAATTGAAAAAAGAATGGCTCAAAAAAAGAAGTTAAGAAAAATTATTTTTGGTACTTGGCCAATCAGTGGTGATTATTCTAAGGTTGTTAATCAAAAAAGTATAGATTTATTAAGACTTGCTTATAAATCTGGAATTAATGAATTTGATACCGCACCTAATTATGGTTATGGAAATTCAGAGTTTTTATTAGGAAAAGCATTTGAAAAATATAAAGTTAAACCAAAAATTAATACTAAAATTGGTAATAATCATAAAAAACTAAAAAATTTTGATTTAAGTTTTCTTAAAAAATCTTTCCAAAATTCTATGAAGTTATTAAAGATTAAAAAGATTAATATTCTATATATTCATAATCCTATGTATCTTTCTAATTATAAAGAAATCTTTGGATATTTAACTTTATTAAAAAAAGAAAATAAAATAAGAGATTATGGGTTAAGTATATCTAAAAGTTTTAATTATAATGACAAATTTATAAATAAATTTAAGATAATTCAATTAGATCATAATATTCTATATTTGAAAAATATTCTTAACAAACAATTTAAACAAAAAGAAATTCATGCAAGAAGTCCATTTGCTTCAGGGACTATTTTTCTTTTAAATAAGAAAAAAGTTTTTTCTAAATCAGATTTTAGACTAAAATGGTTGTCCTCTGAAAGAAAAAAAACAATAATCAAACAACTTAAAACAATTAAAAAAAAATTTAATGAAGATATTTATGATTTATCATTAAATTTTTTATTTTATGATAGTTTTATCAATAAGATAATTATTGGGATAAAAGATATCTCTCAACTAAATGATTTTTTAAAAAGAGTAAAAATTGTTAAAAAAAACTTTATTAATGTTAAATTTTATAAAAAGTTTTATTTTTCAGAAAAAATATTTGAAAAAAAAGGATTTTAATTATGTTGAAAAAATTAAAGAATATTTTTTATCCTTTAAATCTTAGAGACTATTGTAAGTTAATTTTATTATTCATTTTGATATTAATAGGAACAGTCTTGGAACTTGCAGGAATATCTTTGCTGATACCTGTTTTGACAATATTTGTTGGAGATGACTACTTAAAATACTCAAAATATATTTTCTTTGTTGATATAAATGATAAATCACAAGTGCTTAATTTTACATTAAGCTTATTTTTAATTATCTACTTTTTAAAGTTGTTAATTATGACGACTTTGATATATCTTCAAACAACTTTTTCTTTTTCTCTTTATACAAAAATTTCCCAAATACTTTTTAAAAAGTATTTGTATGAAAGTTATCTATTTCATATGAACGCAAATTCTTCCAACCTTTTAAGAAATGTAACACAAGAGAGTAATATGTATTCATTTGGGTTGATCTTACCAGTAGTAAAATTAGTTACAGACTCTATAATTTTTATTTCAATAAGTGTTTTATTAATAATATACAACCCCACAACATCTATAATTGCGATAGTATTATTTTTGATAGCATCTTATATAATTTTTAAATTTACATCATTTAATTTAAAAACAATTGGTAAATTAAGACAATTTCATTCAGCAAAAATGATCAAACAAGTAAATCAGGGCTTAGGTAATATTAAAGAATTAATTCTTTATAAATTACAAAATCTTTTTTTGAAAAAATTCTCAACTCATAATCAAGAATACGCTAGATCTGGAAAACTGAGAACTATAATAGTGGATTTACCCAGAATTATTCTCGAGTTTGTGCTTGTAGTAGTGTTTATATTTGCAATTTTTTTATTAAGAAAACAAGGAATGAATATATCAGAAATATTAGTAGTCTTAGGAGTTTTTGCATTTGCTTCTTTTAGATTATTACCAAGTATTGTGAAAATAATTAAATCATTTCAAACTATCAAATATAATTTACCAGTCTTAGATTTAGTATTTAGAGAATTAAAAGATGTTAAAAAGATTAATGAATCAAAAAATGAAAAAGCCGAAAATAATTTTGAATTTCAAAACTTAAGATTTAAAAATTTGAATTATTCATATTTTTTTGAGCAAAATAAGAAAAAAGTTTTATCTGATATAAATTTTACTATAGAGAAAAAAGATAAAATTGGAATACAAGGAAAAACTGGCAGCGGAAAAACAACTTTAATAAATTTGATGATTGGATTATTAGATAATTATGAGGGAGAAATAATTTTAAATAATCAAAAGTTCAAAAATAATCTCATAAATTTACAAAATAAAATTGGTTATGTCCCCCAGTCAGTATATTTAGCAGATGAAAGTTTATTATTTAATATTACTTTAGATGATGAAGAAAACGTAGATTTTGAAAAACTTAATAAAGTTTTAGAGAATGTAGAATTAGCAAATTTTACAGATAGTTTACCTAATAAAGTTAATTCAATTATTGGTGAAAGAGGCAGTAAATTATCTGGTGGGCAATGTCAAAGAGTTGGAATCGCTAGAGCTTTATATAGAGATTCCTCAATTATAATTCTAGATGAAGCAACAAGTGCTCTAGATGAAGAAACAGAGGATAAAATTTTAGATACAATTTTCAAAATTAATTCTGATAAAACTATTATAATTATTTCACATAGAAAAAACTCTTTAAAATATTGTAATAAGATATTTGAAATTGATAATAAAAAAATAATTTTAAATTTAAATGATTAAAAAAATTTTTAGAAACCTTAAGATTGTTTTTCAAATTTTATTTAATAGAATTATTTTAAGAAAACCAGATTTTTCAGAAAAAAAAATTTTTTTAAAAGGTCAAATTTATGCAAATGAAATAAAAAAAAAAAAGATAATTAAAAATTTTAAAGAAGTTGAATTTTCTGCATTTTCTCAATTTGGTGAAGATGGAATAATATCTTGGTTAATAAGTAAAATTCCTAATTTAGAAAAAATTTTTATTGAAATAGGTACCGAAGATTATTGGGAGTCAAATACAAGATTTTTGTTGAAATCTATGAATTGGAAAGGATATTTAATAGAAGGTTCTGAAAAATATGTTAAAAAAATAAAGTCACAAAGGATTTATTGGCAAAACAATATTCAAGCTATAAATGAATTTGTATCTAAAGAAAATATAAATAAAATTATATCAAATAATATTAAAGAAAAAAACATTGGCCTTTTGAGTATTGATATTGATGGAAATGATTTGTGGATACTAAAAGAAATTGATACGATATCTCCAGATATTATAATCTGTGAATTTAACACTGTATTTGGAGATATACATAAAATTGTGGTTCCTTATGATGAAGAATTTAATAGAGATACAAAACATTATTCAAAAATTTACTTCGGATGTTCGATTAAAGCTCTGATAGATATAATGAGTAAAAAAGATTATTATTTTTTAGGCACATCCTCAACAGGGATAAATGCATTTTTTGTTAAATCTATTCATAAAACTATTTTTGAAAAAATAATTATACAAAAAGATTATTTTCCCTCTATAGTAAGAGAGGGTCTTAACAAAGAAAATGAATTATCTTTTGATAATACTTCTAAAAATCTAGAAAAAATAAAAGATATGGAAATTGTAGATTTAGAAACAAATAAGATAAAATCGATTTCAGAACTAGGTGAAATATATTCTGAAAACTGGAAAAGAGAATTGGGTGAAAGTAGATAAAAATCTTTTTGCTGAAAATAGTTCATGGACATTTGATAAAAATGTACCTAAACATTTTGACAAACATATTGAAAAATCAGTTCCAATGTATAATCAAATGCATTGGCTTTGTGAACAAATATCAGACTTTTACATTAAGAAAGATTCAGTTGTTTATGACATTGGGTGCTCGACAGGAAGTTTATTATTGAATTTGGCAAAAAGACATAAATTAAAAAATAAAGTGAAATATTACGGTATAGATATAGTTGATAAAATGATTAGTTTTGCCAAGAAAAAAAATTCACATAAGCAGATAACTTATCTTAAAAAAAATATTATAAATTATAAACTTAAAAAAAGTGATTTTGTTATATCTTTTTATACTTTGCAATTTATAAATCCAAAATTTAGACAGTCACTTATCAATAAAATTTATAAAAATTTAAATTGGGGTGGAGCTTTATTTATAACAGAAAAAGTAAGGTCTTATGATGCTAGAACTCAAGATCAAATGAGCACTATTTATGAAGAATTTAAATTATTTAATGGTTTTAATGAACAAGAAATATCATCCAAGAAAAAAAGTTTAAAAGGTGTTTTAGAACCTTTCTCCAGTCAAGCAAATATTCAAATGTTAAAAAGAGCCGGTTTTAAAGATGTATCAACGGTTGCGAAATTTGTATGCTTTGAAGGCTTTCTAGCTATTAAATGATATCTATTTCATATGAATCTTAATAATTTTTTATCAAAAATTTACGTTTTTATATTTAGTTTTTTTCCATCAAATTTAAATATTTTTATTTCAAAATTGTTTAAAAAACTTTTTGATTTGAACTTAGAGTCAGGTTATGCCAAAGATTTTTTGGCAAATTTAGATATACAAGGAGTTAAATTTAGCCTTCTGTTAATGGGTGGAGATAAACAAGCTCAATCAGTTTATAGACCATTACACAACAAAAAAAAAACTTATGAGGTAATAATAATAAAATTGTTAATGAATATAATTGATAAAAAAGAGTATAGAAATTTTTTGGATATTGGCTCTTTCATGGGTTACTATAGCTGTTTTTTATCAAAATACTCTAATTCAATAAATGTTTCTTCCATTGAGAGTAATTCAAAATATATAAGCTATATCAAAAATTCTCTAAAGATTAATAACTTAACTAATGTAAATGTTTATAATGAAATTCTTTCAGATACAGTTGAAGATATGTATTTCTACAAAGAGGGAGTATACAAAGTGCAAAATGAAAAATTAAATTATGAACATAAAAAAAGTAAAACCTTAGATGATTTATGTTCTGAAAATAATATAAAACCAGAAGTTATTAAAATAGATGTACATGGAGCTGAACGGAAAGTTTTTAAGGGTGGTGAAAAAATTTTAAAAGAAAAAACGAAAATAATTTTATTAGAATTACATTCAGATGAATATATTAAAAAGTTTTCAGACGGTGGATCAAGAAAATCAGTAATTGAAAACTTGAATTCTTTAGGATTTAATTGTTATTTAGTTTCTTCATTTAGAGAGACTGATAAAAAACAATTAGAAAATAAAGATCTTGAAAAATTTAAGATTAAAAAAATCGATGATCATAATTATGAGAATTTATTTTACAATAGGTCTAATTTAGACGAATTAATTATAGCATTGAAAGAAGATATTGACTTAGAAAATTTAGGCTGCGCTATATAAAAATTTTTTTTAATTAAAAAACTTGAGAAATCTCTTTATAAGACTATTAAATAAAATTATGATTATTATTAAAAAATTTTGTTTATTGTCTATTCTTATTTGAGTTTCTTCCAATAAATGTTCTAAAAAACTTACTTTACTAGAAAATCCACCAGACATTACTTCACCCACTAGTTCATTTTTTTTTGTAAATCCACCATTTATTTTTTTAGTTATTAAAAGTCTATAATAAAGATCGTAATCTGCAGAGCATTTGTATTTTGTATTAAAAAAACCATATTTCAGAAAAATTTTTTTTTTAAGAAAAAAACCAGTTGAATGAGCTGTAGCAAAATCAAAGTTATATTTTAATCTATTTAAATTAAATCCTTGTTTAAGAATTGTTGATGTTATGTAATGTCTCTTTACTGTACCAAAAACAAAATTAATTTTCTTATCTTTTTTGAAAGTCTTATTGATAATTTTTAAAGAATTTTTGAAAAAGAGATCACCACTATTTATAAAAATAATAATTTCTCCTCTTGAAACTTTTATACCTTTATTCATAGCGTAATAAATACCTCTATCAGCTTCACTGATTAAATAGTTAATTTTTTTTTTGTATTTGGATAATATTTCATATGTACCGTCAGTTGATTTTCCATCAATAACTATATATTCAAAATTTTTATACGACTGACTTAGTACGCTTTTAATTGTATTTGAAATATTTAACTTGTCATTTTTCACAACAGTTATTACAGAAAATTTTGGACTTGTCTTTTTAATTTTTTTCATTAATTTTTTGTAAAATATCTTGAATTCATTATTTTCTATACAATTAATTTAATAAATATTAAACAGTCATAAATGAATTATAAAATTGGACTTACAGGTTCGACCGGTAGTTTAGGCAAGATTATTTTAAAAAATAATAAAAAGATAAATTTTAATTGTTTTAAAGGAGATATTACAAATAAATCAGAGGTATTTAATTGGGTTAAAAATAATGACCTAAATGTTATTTTACATCTAGCTGCTATCGTACCTATAAAAGAAGTTAATCGAAAAAAAAGTAAGGCAAAAAAAGTAAATTTCTATGGAACTAAAAATATTATTGATGCATGTGTTGAAAAAAGAATTAAATGGTTTTTTTTTTCATCTACATCTCATGTTTATAAGTCGTCACAAAAAAAAATTTCAGAAATATCAATTAAAAAACCTATTTCGTATTATGGACAAACAAAACTTTGGGCAGAAAATTACATTCAAAAAAAACTTAAATTTACTCACACCAAGTATTGTATAGGTAGAATTTTTAGTACAACTAATAAAAATCAAAAAAAAAATTATTTAGTTCCTGATTTAAAATATAAAATAAGAAAAACCAAAAAAAAACTTACTCTTAAAAAATTAAATCATTATCGTGATTTTATATCCATGGAAGATGTATCTAAAATTATTTTCATTTTAATGAGAAAAAAGTTTTCAGGAATTTTGAATTTAGGGTCAGGAAAAGGAATATTATTAAAAGACATTGCAAGAATAATTGCTAAAAAATATGATAGAGAGGTTGTTTTTTTGGATAACAAAAAACCAACATATTTAGTCGCCAATATAAGTAAATTATTGAGGATTTATAAGTTTAAAAAATCAAACAAAATCGAAAAAATAATTTTTTAATATGATAAAAGTACTTTTTGAAAGTAGTATTTTTTTG
>MDSZ01232562.1_pt1 | contig 17034 bp, 20 predicted proteins | sample 811201 | NCBI WGS metagenome assembly MDSZ01 (sample SAMN05326647, study PRJNA326480) | marine metagenome | isolation source: seawater | place: Indian Ocean: North | collected 2010
CATCATTTCTTGACACCAATCCCAAGTACCATCATTTGAAAAATCATCCGCAACACAAATTTCTACTTCATGATTGCCTTGGTTTTTTCTTATTGAATCATAAGACCATTTTAGGTACTTAAGATTATTTCTACCTGGTTGAATTAAACTTATTTTCATGTTAACCTATAATTAATTTCGTTACTAGTTCAGCTATTATTTCCATTAATAATACTAATAAAAAAGGTATACTATATTCCCACCAATTTGTAATACCATCTTGGTTCCAATCAAAATATTCTAGCCACCATTTTTGCCACTTACTTTTTCGCTGACGCGTCAGCGGTCCACGCTTATTTTTTTTATCCTTCATTTTAAAGGAGTTTGATTGTTTCTAATAACTCACTGTAGTCGTTTTTACCGGTAGTATTTACTTTATGTTCATATGGCTCAGGAGTATAATTATCTTTAATATTATGTATGACATCAAATATAGGAGTTAATTTATTATCAGATAATTTTTGGAAATAACTATCTTTTCCAAAATATCCAGGGCGTAATTCTTTTCCAGTATGAATATATAAAATAGTATTACCCCCAAATAAACTTGATAATATACCATTACCCCCGCAAACAGAAATATAATGTGTGCAATTAGCCATTACTTTTAATTGGGTTTCATTATATGAATAATTAGATGTCTTTAATAAATCATCAAATAATATTACATCATCATAATATTGGGTTAGTTCTTTATCGGTTATAGTGCCAATTCCTTCTACATTAGCTCTAATATCAGTATAACCCGAGATAAGGGATTTTTGTTCATTTTGGTCAAATGTTATAGATGGAGATTTATTATCACATCTTTTATATATTACAGTATAGCCTTTAGATGTTAAAATATTAAAAATATTATATAAACACTGAATGTCAAAATAACCATATGGGATGTGATCATGTTCCCAATTATATTTATTTATTATAAAAACGGTTTTATTTTTAAATAAAAATTCGTTATTACTGAAATATTCCTTGTAAGGGGGGCATATCCATTTAGAATAATCTAAAACACCCTTTCCATTATCACCATGTATCCAATTATTAGGTAATTCATCTAGTCCTGCTGCTTTGTTGTCAATTGTTCTATGGTTATACTCTTCTCTTACATCATCGCAAAAATAATAAAAGGGTTTCATACCTTTACTGGTAATTACAGTTTCTAATTGGTCTTGTTTATGCAACCAATAAGCATAGGGAACCGATAATGCTAATTCTATACCAAACTCTGCGTTATTTTTTACTACCATACTTGTTTAATTACTTTAAATGCTTCTGCGTATTTACATTTGGCCTGAATGCCTCTAAACTTAGCTATAGTCTCTAAATTTTCTTCAACATTAAACCCGTGGTGTTTATATTTTTTTATTTGACTTTCATGGCATAAACTAGCTAATATTTTATCATTAAAGGTATTTGTTATATCAGAATAATAATTTATATCCATTTGATTTTCACTCATTCTAGGAATGGGAATTTGTTCATAACAATACACATTTGGCACATATCGAGCTGCAGCCATTGTTGTTTTAAATGTTGAAATATGATCTTGGTTAGCGTCCCCGGCCCAATGAGTGTATATAGTATCAATATTATATTTCATAATTAATGATTCTAATTTACTTACGGATTCAAAACTAAATGGGACCTTAAGATCTGTAAAAGGTAAAAATTCAATTGAATCACATTTTAATATTTTTGCGGCATTTAATACTTCTTGTTTATTTTGTTCTGCCGTTCTTAAAACTTTACCGGTAACTCCATCTGTGGATATTGTATTTGTCATACACACATATACAATAAAGTCTCCATTCAACTTATGCTTTATTAACGTTCCTCCACACCCAAATTCAATATCATCGGGATGTGCCCCTATTGCCATTATTGTTTTCATGAATTAAATAAATTATAAAGAGTTGAATAATAATTTGGTACTTGTGGTTTGTAATATAGTATTTCAATATCTCCAAATAAATTTACATCTAAGTATTGGTGTGCTAAAGGACCTGCTATATACTTAGTTGCATTTAATTTTTTACATATATTTACTAATCGTTGAGTAGATGTGCCTTCTACACCTAATGATGAGGAAAATATAAGTGGAGTTGAAATATTCAATTTTTCCATACAATATTGTATACTAGACATATTAATATCTAATAATTTATCAGAAGAATATATATCAGAAAAATCATTTTTAAATCTTAAATCTAATTTACGTAATAATTTCTTTTTCCATAATCTAGGTTCTGCTACTTTTACTTCATTTATGAGTTTACGATGTGCGTTTTTTTCAACAGTTATAGAAAACCATTCATCATTACCAGATTGATTTTTAAATTTATTTCTATGATAATATTCATTTTTACAATATTTAACATCGTCTAATATAACAAATACATCAGACATAGACATTTTTTGAAAAAACCCTAAATAGGGAAAATGTATCGGTTGGTGAATACTTATTGTCATTTTACAATAAAATCTTTAATGGTGTTGCATACAATATCAACTTGTTCTAATGTCATTTCAACATACATTGGTAATGCTAGATGTCTATTTAAAATATCATCAGCAATAGGATATTTATTAATTAAATATTCTTTAAAAATTAATTGTTTATGACAAGCAGGCCAATAAGCATTAGCTGTTGGGATTTCTTTTTGCAATAAAAATTCTGCTAGTTCTGTTCTATTTATGCTTTTATCGACTATGATCATATATTGCCACCATGAATGGATATGTGATTGTGATAAGTGTTCGTTGGGGCAAGTTAATTGATTTATATGTTTTAAATTATTAAAATATCTATCTGCTAGAATGTTTCTTTTATTTACAAATTCATCTACTCTTTTCATTTGAGACACACCTAGTACTGCTGATATTTCTTGCATTCTAAAATTATTAGAAATATATGAACAATTAATTCCATAATCTAATCCAGTGATTTTTCCTTCTATTCTAGAACACCCATGACTTCTTATAATCCTAGCTTGTTTAGCTATTTCATCATTATTTGTAGTGATGATTCCTCCCTCACCTGTTGTTATTATTTTAGTAGGAAAAAAAGAAAAACAACCTATATCCGATATAGATCCAGCTTTATTATTTTCTATACTAGCACCCATTGCATGTGCCGCATCTTCTATTAATAATAAATCATTTTGTTTACATAATTCTTGAATTTCTTTATAATCACTTGTTATATGTCCCGCCATATGAACTAATATAACTCCGGCTGTATCTGAGTCTATATGTTTATTAATGATATTAGCTGTTAGGCCTTGGGATTTTTCATCCATATCTACTATTACAGGTATATTTCCAGACCTAATAATAGTGCTTACACTGGCCACAAAAGTCTGAGTACATACTATGAACTTTTTATTTTTTATTCCTGTGGCCATTAATGCTACTTCTAAAGCAGTGCCCCCTGAGCTAGTTGCAATAGCATGCTTTACACCACAATATTCGGCTACAATTGTTTCTAATTTTACAACGTTTTTACCTTGTATAAACATATTTGTATCCAATATATCTTTCCAACCAGATAAGATTGCTTCTTTATCTTCTTGTGGGATGAATGGTTTAGCTCTATATAACTTAGTACCCGTATTGTTCATTTCCTTTTGTTTTTAACCATTTATAATAATTAGGTAATATATCTTTTAATTGTTTAAAATCATCATGAGTTTTATTAAAAATAAACTCTGTATTTATAAAAGGTGATTCGCCATTTGTTGTAATACTATAGCTAGGGTTATTTAAAAATTTACTTATATTAAATATTATATCTTTGATAGATAAATTTTCTCCATTAGAAATAATTACTGTTTCATTATCATATTTTGACATAGAGGATTTTATTAATTTTACTACATCACTTACATGTACTAGATTTATAAGAGATTCTCCATTACCTTCTATCGATATGGGTTTTTTATTTAAAATTTGATTAATAAAATAACCTAATCTTGGTCTATGGCTACCCTCACCCACAACATATACAGGCCTAAGTATAGTATAATTTAAGTTAGATTTTTTTATTAAATTTTCTACTTGTTCTTTTTCTAAAGAATATTTCCCAAAATCACTATTGCCAACGGCAGCACTGCTCATAAAAATATATTTTTTAAGATTTGATCTAATTAAATATTTTTCTATTAACTTATATTGTTTAGGTTTAAATAAACACATATCAAATATATAATCATATTCCTTAAAATTAATTTTTTTAATGTCTTTGGGGTTATTTCTATCTCCTTGTATAATATTTGTTCCTGAAGGTCCTGTGCCACTTCTATTAAATAGAGTCACATCACGAAATCCAAGTTTTATTAGTTCTTTAACTAATAATTTACCCATAAATCTATTACCACCAAATACAAATAATTTCATTATATTAATTTCTTAATATCTTCAACTGTATATTGTTCGCATTCATTTGAATAGGGTCCTTCTTCTAATACTTTTTCATGTAAATTTTCACCCGGTTGTAGACCTATTTCTTTTACTTTAAGTGTAGATCCTTCTGGTAAATATTTTTGTGACATTGCTTCTAATAGATTATTAATTGTCATAGATTTCATTTCAGGACAATATACTTTAGTATTTACAGCATTTTTCATACAACTTTCAATTAAATCTAATGCTTGATCTACTGTCCAAAAAAATCTAGTTGCTTTACCATCTGTTACAATAACTTCTTTTCCCTGTTGTAGTAATTCCTTCCATTTACATAAAACCGAACCTGTTGAGTATAATACATTTCCATACCTTACTAATCTATATTTAGTATCTGGGTTAACTCTTTCAAACTGTTCATGCAGCCTTTCCATTAATAACTTTGTTGCACCATATACTCCTGATACTTGGGCTGCTTTGTCTGTGCTAATCGATAGGATAAAATCGGGTTTTGTTTTTAAGGATTCTTCTAGGATATACATAGAACCTAATGTATTTGTTTTTATACATTCACGTACTTGTGTTTCTGCCAAACCAACGTGTTTTGAGGCTGCTAAGTGGAATACACCATTAACATCTTTCATAGCTTGGTGAACTTCAAATTTATCCGATATATCTCCTGTTAGTATTTCTATATTAGGGAATTTTTGTTTAAGGTCTACCAATTTACCTTCATCTCGGGCAATAACTCTCACTTTGCCTCCTGCTTTTAAAATTCTTTCACATAAGGGAATTCCTAAAAATCCACTACCCCCTGTTACTAGGTAAAGTTTATTTTTACTAATTTTAATCATTTGTTTTTGTATTGTTTATATTCTTGTTTTTGTATTTGTCCCATATATAGGTTTAACGAATGTAAATTCATCTTCATCAGGTAAACGCCCCCACTTTTTAATAAATTTTTGGGCATTACTTTGTTCTGATTTAATTTGTCTTTGTGATTTATGGTTGAAGTTATCTTTGGCTTCATCTCTAAAATGACTACCTCTAGCAGAAAAATGCCATACAACTGATTTAGAAGTCATTTTAAATTGATATCCTTCAAGTTGCATTCTAATGAATAGATCTTTATCTTCCCAACTAGCTGGGGCAAATAAAGGATCATTTCCTCCTATCCATTCATAATCTTCTTTTCTACAAAAGAAACCAGCTCCCCCTCCCTTTCTAACAATTAATTCATTTTGGATTGAAAATTCATTAGCCCAATTATCAAATGATTTGCTATCAAAATCATGATAATAAGCACCTAGAGTATCTACAGGAAAAAACACTGTGCCGGGTCTATAATCAGGATCATTGGGAAATATTTTAGGTTGGATTCTAAATGATGAAGCTATTAGACGGGTATCTTTATCTATATTATCATATAATTTTAATAATTCAATATCTTGATTAGGAGCAACCCACATATCAGAGTGAATAATATTAATAAATTCGGTTTGAGTCTTATTAACACAAAAATCCATTCCCCCACCAATTCCTTTTTCTATATCATTTTTTTCGATATAATACTCAATATTGTAAGGATTATTAGCTAACCATTCATCAGTTCCGTCAGTACAATTTTCGGCGTATACTATAATAGGCATATCCTTATAATATGCATTTTGTCTAACAGATTGAACTGCTAATTTCAAATACTCTAAATTATTATTAGAGGAGATACATGTTGTTATTTTATGCTGTTCCATACGTCTTTCCAAGTAAATGATTTGTATTGGGGATTAAATAAATTACGATAATTTTGTTCACACATTTTATTAGCTAATGTGTACCATCTATTTGATCTGCGCATTGAACCTGGATCTTTTGCATCAAATTTATCTTCACCTTTAATATATTTTCGTTTATTTTTATGTTTCCTATTATGAACTAATAAAATATTCTTAATTATATATTGTGGTATATTACCTAATACTTTATTTGTCATCCACATAAATGCAGAGTCTTCATGGATGAAAAATACTGATTTAGGTATATTTACTCCTACCTTGATAACTTCTGATGATATGACTAATCCACATCCATTAAATTTATGGGGAGACACTACACGAACATCTAATTCATCTACATTTTCATTTATTTTGTTCATTTCTTCTTTAGTCATATCATATCTTAAACTCCACCAGTTTTTAGTATCATCCTCTATAAAAGGTTTATCTGTAAAGTCATTATGTTCAATAGATTTCCATGTATCGTCCCACATCTTACATGTGCCAAAGAAAGCTAAATACTTTGGGTTATTATTTTGTAATGACATTTGATGTAAATTATCTAAGATTACAAATGTTTGTTTAGGTAAAATAGCATCACTTTCCCCCCACATTAAAACATCTGTTTGGGTACAATATTTTTCATTAAATTCCCTTCTATAATCTGCTATTGTATAAAGTTCATTATGATAATGGATATTTCCAAAACTACAGATACTAATTATTTTAGTGGCGCATTTTCTTTTTTGTTCTTCCGATATACATTTTTCAAGGTCTTCATTTAGTGAAACAGCAAAATCAACTATAACTTCGCCATCATATGCTGCTATAGCGTCTTTCAGTGAATCTACATATTCTTCAATAATATCACATTCATACCACTGAACTAAACATCCTATTGCTAATTTAGTTTTCATATGCTATATATCCTAAAGCTGGGTTATTTTCTGGAATCATATATGGTCGGCCTAATTGATTTGATACTTGAGTCATAAGATCTAAATCAGCAGGTCTATTAATATCATCAAATAATAAAGGAATATTTGTGTTAAATTTATCTAAATATTTAAGGAAACCTCCTCTACCAAAATGACCCCCAGGCCCATCTACAAGAATTAAATCGTATTTTTTAGGTAAATTCGGAAATAAATCTGCGGGATCATACCAAGCTGTTTGTGGGCCTATAACATTAGGGGGTGTAAAGGCCGTGTTTACTTCTAAATTTTCTGATTCTATTCCTATAGTAGGTATTTCATATCTTTTTGTTTTACAATTAATATATGTAGTAGACAAAGGATATTTATCCATCCATTCAGGCTGGTTTTCTACGGAATACATTGTATAATATTCACTTAATATAACTGTACCTGCTCCGCTCCCAAATTCCAATATTGTGCTCCCCGAGGGTAATATACTTTTTATAAATTCTACTGTTTTGTCACTGATGTTTACGCTTCCTAATCCCATTATTTATTTTTTATATAATTTATTGAATGTACTCTCCATCCAATGGTATGTTAATTTATCATCTTTGTTATTTGGTATTGAATTATATTGATATATCCAACCTATTTTAGTGAATGGTAAATCATGTTGTAGTAATTCTTTACGATGTAAATCTACCATATTATACTCGTAAGGTAATACTTTATAATCTATTTCATTAATATGAGTTAAAAAATTAACAGGTGTTTGATCTGTGCCTACATGCCATGATTTTTCGGCTTCTAATAATCTTTCTCTATTATTATCAAAAAATGTGATTATATCATTAAAGAATTGTTTATGATCCTTATTAAAAATTAACATTCCCGAATCAAAATAATGTTCCCATGGGATCATATATCCATCAAAAAAATATTTAGAATAATTTTCTATACTACGTAATACCCAGTCATAGCTACCATCATTATGTACGAAACAAAATTTTCTATCAGATAACTCAAATATATTAGGACAATCCGGATGTACTATTGTATCAGCATCAACATATAAAATTTGATCATACTCAATTCCATTAGCCTCTAATAAATCAAATATATAATATCGTTGCCACGAAATTGGCATATCCTCATGTGGTCTAATTAAATCATTAAGTATAAAAACTTCACAATTATTTTTTTTACCCCAAATTTTCCAACTATCAATACTAAATTTATAGGGAGTACTACGACTTTCAGCCCAACGACCTACTTCCTGTTGTTTTCCAGGTAATTTAACATCAACTAAAAATATTATATTTTTCATAATTTATTTTATATTACAAATAACACCTTCTGATGTTATAAATTTAACCCCATTAGCAGTTACAAAGCCAGCATTTTCACCTATATAACGATCTATATTGAGTTTATTTATAACACTATGTAATTTTCGGTCAGGTTGACCATAATCATCAAATATCATAATAATATCTCCATATTTTTGGGTGATTCTTTTAATATCAAAATCTAATTGCTCAGGTGTATGACCAGCATCTATAAAAGCTACGTGAATTTCTTTTTCAGGGAGTTGAAAATCATTACTATACACATCTGCTTGTGTTAATAATACATTATTACAATTCTTAGTTATTTCATGGGCATCTATTAGATTTTCAAAATCTTTTTCATAACCATAAACATAGTTAAAACATTCTGATAGTATTCTTGTAGTATCTCCTCTACAAGATCCTAACTCTAAAACATTCATTTGTTTATATTTAGGGTTAGAAAAATAATAGAGAATATCTTCTTTAAATTTTTGGCTAGTAGTATACTTTTTATCCTTTTTATTGTTTATTATATTTAAAGGGTGGTTTAGATCATAAAATGATTTATAATGATCCCATGCTTGATTCATTAATGTGGATCTTTGATCTTTAGAAATTCCTGTAAAAAACCAAATATATCCATATTTTTGGAAAAAGGGTCTTAGATCTTCTTTTAGTTGCCAGTTATAACTAAACATATCTTTTCTATTCATATGAGTTAACTTCCAAGCAGGGGATAAAAATTTTACTTCTATATCATGTTTTTGAACCCAATAATTTAAAGGAGTTTGTTCAGTTCCCTTTTTAACCGTAACGTCCTGCATATTAACAAATTTATCTACATTATCAAGATATAATTTTTTAAATGAGTTAAATAGATTCTTATGTTGTTTATTAAATATTAAAAACCCACTGCTGAAATACTTTATAGGGTCTAATTTAAAATTAAAAAATTCTTGATACCCCTCAATACTGTCTAACATCCATTTCATGTTGTCTGTTTCTTTTACAGCACAAAATTTATGTTCGGATAGTTTAAAAAAATTAGGTGCGTCCCATTTAATAATAGAAGAAGCGTCTACTAAACATATTTGATCATAATCAATTCCTCTTCTTTCTAATTCATCAAATACAAAAATAGATTTTTGCCAATTAATTCTAAAGCGTCTTACATCTTGTTCTATCGGTTCTTCAAATGCTACAAATTCTATATCATTTTGTTTACACCAAAACTCCCATGATTTTTTAGATGTATTTATCCAATCATGCCCACCATATTTTTCGTTAAATTCACTGGTTTTAACCCCAGCCCACCATACTACATTTTTCATAAAAAGTCTATTATTCTAATTGCTTCAAAAGATTCAACATATTTTTTACCTACTTGTAATCCTCTGGTTCGTGCTATATCATACACATAATCTTTACACATAAACGCTCTTTCTTGTTGTGTTTGATAACAATCAAGCATTTTAATTTTTGCATCTAAATCATCCTCATCTACTGAAATAAACACATCTGTTCTAAATGTGCGATTATTCCATGGTAATTCATAACCTAAAATAGTAGAATGTTTAAATGCTCTAAAGACTTCTTGGTACACTATTTGGTGATCTTGGTGATGGTCATAAGATGAAGGGCAAAATATTATGTCGTACTTATTTTTTTTATTTAAATTCCAAAAATAATCTAATAATTTTTGTCTTTGTTCATTTAAAATTCTAGGTGTATAACCCAAAAAAGTTACATTAGCCCTTATAATAGACATAGCTTCATAAAATTCTTGTATAGGATCACCTGTAGCTAGAGGTTGAGCTGAAGTGATTCCTATAGTGTCTATTTGGTAAAGGTCTTTAAATTTGTGTAATGTTGCCCCACATCCTAATTCTATATCATCAGTATGGGGGGCTATAGCTAAGATTTTTTTCATTTTTAGTTTTTATATATTTCTAACCAATGATTTATCATTTCATCTAACATACTTTCAAAAGTATATTCATGTTCCCATTTAAGTAAAGTACGTGCTTTTGTACAATCCCCCTTTAGGTTATCCAACTCTTCTGGCCTATAATATTTTTCACTTTGTTTAACATATTTTCTCCAATCAAGTCCTAAATAATTAAAAGTATATTCTACTAAATCTCTTACAGTATGAGAAACCCCAGTTGAACAAACAAAATCATCTGCTTCTTCATGTTGGAGAATCATCCACATAGCTTTAACATAATCTTTAGCATGCCCCCAGTCTCTAGAAGCATCTAGATTTCCTAAGGTTAAGGAATTACTTAATCCTAATTTTATTTTTACTGCTTCTTTTACTACTTTATTGGTAACAAAATTAGTACCCCTTCGTGATGATTCATGGTTAAATAAAATCCCATTAGAAATGTACATATTATATGAATTTCTATAATTTCTACATATATTATAGGCAAATACTTTAGCACACCCATAAGGTGAAACTGGATTCATAGGGGTAGTTTCTCTTTGATATCCATCTTTATCTATATTATTTCCAAACATTTCTGATGAGGATGCTTGATAAATACGTGCTTTAGGGCAAATTAAACGAGTAGCTTCTAATAAATTTAACACTCCTACTGCAGTTACTTCAGTAGTATATATGGGTTGGTCAAAACTAATTCTTACATGAGATTGAGCGGCTAAATTATAGATTTCATCGGGCCGGCATAGCTGTAGTACTCTAGTGATAGAAGACATGTCAGTCATATCAGCATATTCTAAAGTAATTCTACTAAAAGTATTATCATCTATTCTAGAAGATTGGTTTTCAGAAACTGAGTTTCTTTTAAGTGTACCCCAAACTTCATAACCCTTACTAAGAAGGAACTCAGCTAAGTATGAACCATCTTGTCCATTTATTCCAGTTATTAATGCTACTTTACTCATATTTATTTATTACATTTATTATTAAATTCATATCTTCTTGTGTAAGATCTTGATGGTTTGGAATATAGAACCCATTTGCCTCTATTAATTCACAATTTTTTAATCCTGCTTTACTTCCTTTCCACATTGGCTTATTCGCCATATTACCTGCAATTAGTGGTCTTACTTCTATGTCTTTATCTTGTAAATCTCTAACAATACTATCACGTTGGGGATGTACAATTGGTATTGCAAAACTTGAAACAAAATCTTTATCTCTTTCTGTTAAATGTAGTTGATTATTTATTATAGAATTTGTATAAAAATTAAAATTATCTCGTCGTATTCGTGAATAACGATCTAACTTATCTATAGCTCGTAATCCAATAAAAGCTTGAAGATCTGTTGATCTTAAATTCATTCCAGGAACATAAAAATTATATAACGCATCAAAATCTGAAGATGCATGATCTTCTCTTAATTCTTGTTGCTTCCATTTGGGTAAATCTCTATCCCATCCATGACTTCTCATCATTAGTAATAGATGATAAAAATCTTCATCATTAGTATTTATGAATCCACCTTCTATTGTTGATAGATGATGACCAAAGTACATTGAAAAAAATGAAGCAAAACCAAATGAACCTAAATATTGTTCATTGTATTTAGACCCCATACTTTCACATACATCTTCTAAAAGCAGAACATCATATTGTTTACATAATTCTATCACTTCTTTCATTTTAGGTACTAAACCTAAAGGTGATACCAATATTAATGTAGATGGATTTTCTTTTTTAAATATTACTTCTAGTGCTTCTAAATCACAAGATAAATCACTTAAATTACAATCACACATTGTAACATCATAACCTAATAACATAGGTGAACTTACATCAGTAGCCCAACTTAATGCCGGCACTACTATTTTATTGTTTTTTAACTTACCTGACTCTTTTAATGCTGCTAATGTTAATAAGATAGAAGATGATCCAGAATTAACAAATACTGAGTATTTTGTTCCTATTTTTTTTGCCCACTTTTCTTCTAATTGTTTAGTTAATTCACCTTTAGTAAGTCTTGGTATTGGATCTTGTTGTAACCATTCGACAAGAGCATTAATATCTTGTCTATCTATTGTATCGCTAACTAATTTTATCATAACTTAATATATAATAATTCTTAATCTAAGAACCTAATTTTTTGTATTAGTTCTTAAACCACTCTTTATTGAAAAAATCAAAGTTTTGCTCATCTTTAAAAAATTCCATTACTTGTTTAATACAGTGATCTGTGTTGAAGTAAGACCACTGACCCCAGCGACCTAATCCGTATAAATTATACTCTTTTGTAAAATTAACTATCTTCTGAATTGATTCTTTGTATGTAGTTGTTGGTAGAGGATATGACCATATGTTAACGTGTTCGTCCAGTGGAATTCCAGCCTTCCACTTTTTGCCATGTTCCAACCATCTCTTATAATTTATATCTGTCATTACTCCTCCCTCCTTACTGTGGTTGGCTATATTTTTGAGATAAAACTCTCTATGCTGCTCTATTTCAGGATTTGGTATATACATCCAATGTGCATCATGCTCATATGGCTCTCTCTCCCATAACGATATAACATTACTTAGTACTTCGAGGTTTTTGAATTCTGATTGGAAATCAAAAGTTGGTAGCCCTTTTATGTTTAATAGAGGCCATGGGATAGTATTTATGATTTTTTGAGCTCTATATTTACCGTTAATTAACCAGGTGTGTGTGTCTGAATCATACACTAAAGATTTCACTTTTGTGTTTAGTTGAATATTGTCTTTAATATAGGTTACAATAGAATCTACAATAGTTTGGAATCCTCCCTTTTTAGGGTACATAATAGTTGAGTGACTTACAACATCCTCATTAAAATTAGAATTTCTCTCTATAATTGTTTTAAGAATTAACTTAATATCAGTTTTAGGCACCTTACTTAACCAATCAGTGTTCAATTTTGATATGTCGGTACACCACAGTTTTTTATTGTACGGTATCATATAATTATCTGCTATCTTATCACCTAAATAGTTTCTGACCCAATCTTCAAAATCTACATAATCTATATCTCTACTAGCTGCTGTTAGATAAGAATGAACATACTCTAATTGTTTATCATGTGGTAGTTGCCATAAATTTAATTCAATTGGAAAATTAATTTTATGACCTTCTATATCTATCATAACTTTCGTTTGCATTTCATAAAAATCATCTTTTGGTATGTGGGAAAATATCCAATCTAATACTTCTGGGTATTTTGAGTGTAGGACGTGACCACCTCCTATATCAAAATGATGACCATTAACCTCTCGCGTTCTAAGTAATCCTCCTATCTGGTCTTCAGACTCCAATAATAAAAAGTTATTATTTCCTTTTTGTTGTAATACTCTACCTGATGCTATACCTGTTATGCCTCCGCCTAATATGATATAATCATATATATTTTCGTTAGATTCCATTTTTTATATATTTTCGTTAGATTCCATTTTTTACTATCTCTACTAATTCATTAGTACTTGGTAAGTAATTAATAATATTTTTATTAACATTTGTAAAATTAATACAATCATTGTACCATGATGGGTCATATCCATACTCCTTGACTAAATTTAAATTATCTATTATAACTAAATTTATTTTATCAGTTCCACAAATAAATGCTGGATATACTCCTCCTGTGATTGTACTTATAATTTGTTTACAATTACTATGATTGACAATAGAACACCAATCTCTAAAGTTTTTTACATATTCTGTTTTTTTGGTGGCATATTCTTCAGTCTCTTTTCCAAAAACAAATACTTTAATATTTTGGTCTTCTAATATTTTAATTAATTTTTTCCAATATTCTTTAGATAAATTCTTTTCTGGCCAAGCACTTCTTGTTCGTATAAGTAAACATATAAATTTATTTGAGACATCATATTCTTTTAAGGAACTAAAATGTATATCTTGTATATTATTCTTGTCTCTATCCCAATTTTGATAAAAAGGTAAATAAGGAATCAACCTGTCTTTTACTTGGCCTGACGATAATGATTTGAATGTAGATGGAGATAATAAATCTATTACTTCATTGCCCATATGCTTCCACCGCCATGATGCTTTTAGAGATGTGTATGTATTCCAGTCAATAACATTATCAAATATATTTTCATAAAGACATTTTCGTTCTGATGTTGTTACAATTGTATCTGTTTTACTTATTGTTCCATCATTTAACATCATTAAGCAATATAATCGTGTAATTACCAATTCAGTTGCAATTTCGGTTACTTCTAGAGGATTTTCTATATCATCTATAGATGTTCCTGAGTGTATCTCTTTAGCACATATTATATAGTTACCCATTATTACTCATGCTATCCTTTAATATTATTTTCTTTTTTATAATCCTTATAAAGTTTAGGATTTTCTACAGTAGGGTTAAATTTTCCTTTACATAAATTGACTATCATTTTATCTAATGATTTCACTAACATGGGGCGTTTTTCTTTAAAAGTAATATCAGCTTTTCTTTTTAATTCTGCTATTACGTATGGGTCTGTTTCTGCATTAGTGGCATCTTCTAAATACCATAATCTAGTGTGTACTATTATTAGTTTATCAATTAATTCTGAGAATGTATCACTGTGAATATTATCATATTCTGGGAATTTAGTTTTATCTAATATTTCTTTAACTTTTTCTTGTATATATTTATCTAATTCTGATCCTACCATTTTTGTTCTTTTAATTCTTTAAGGCTATTAACATAATTTATTTTAACATTTGTAAAATTTATACATGGATCAAAATATGAAGGATCATGACCATATTTTTTAATTAGTCCATGATTATCTATCATCGTCAAAGTGCAATTACCATCTACATTTCCGAATTGCTGTACATAGTGACAAGGTCCGGATATTGTACTCACAACATGCTTGCAGTTTTTGTGATGTAAGTAACTACAATAATCTTGTAATGTGTTAACATATAATATATCATTACCATTATCTAATGCTTCATTACCTTTCCCAAAAACTATAACTTTATCAAAATTTCTCTTTACATGATTAATAAAATCTTTCCATTCGCATTGTGGTAAATTTCTACGCGTATCGGAATTTTTTAGTCTGGGTATGCATATTAAAAATTTTCCTATATCTGAATTTAAAATATTATCATTATAAGGTATATTAAATATAAGTTCTTTATCTCTTTCATAATTACCATAAAAAGGTTTATAAGGTAATTGTTCATAATACTTACCGGCAACAATGTCAATGCCAGTTTGCCCATCCCACTCCTCAATATTATCAAATATGTTTTGGTAAAGAAACTTTCGTTCTGGTAATGTAACTATACAATCACTTTTAGATATGGTACCTTGTTGTAATAGAGAAATAACAGTGAGCCTGTTAATTATAAGTTCTGTAGCTGCCTCGGTCTGTGAAGTTGGTGTGCCCATATCATAACTACCGTTACCATTATTAACATCGCGAGAACCTTTTGCGCATATAATATATTTAGTCTTCTGAAAACCCCAAGGCGTTGTATGCTTACCCATTATTTCTAAAAATTATTTCTTTGTTTTTTATTTTGCCGTAAGTATGAGCAATTCCGGATGTTAATGTCGTAAATTCGAACTCCGGAAAGATTTCATTAAATATATCTGACTCAACATCTTTTCGATATTGTCCATCTGGTTTTGATGTATCATATTCAATTTCTAGATCATTTTTATCACATGCTTTAATTGCTATCTTTGCCATCTCATCTATCGAATATACCCACGGTGGCGCTACATTCATATTTTCATACACATCACTATCAATCATATGCTTAATTACTCGAGCCAAATCTCCTCCGTATATAAACTGTCTTAATGGTTTGCCTGTTCCCCATAATGATATTTTATTTGTTGCATCATGTATCTTTTTAATCAATGCTGCGACAAAATGACTATTATGTTCTGTATACTTATCATACTCTCCATATAAATTACACGGAATAAGATAACACCATTTTTTACCATATTGCTGAATATATGAATCAATATGAGATGCCATAGTTCGTTTCGCTAATCCATATGAAAAATTACTAGGTGTTGGTGGTCCATTAAACATATCCTTTTCTTTCATTGGATATGTATCAACTTTATCTGGATATATACATGTACTTAATATTGCAATGACATTTTCTACATTACGTTCATGACATACTTTTAATACATTTGTATTCATTAAGATATTCTCTTCAAGATAATTTACAGGATATTTTACATTATCAAGAATACCTCCTACTCTAGCTGCTAAATGTATAACAATATTTGGGTTATAAACATTCATCATATCATATACTTCATCAATTTTTGTTAAATTAAAGTCTTTCGAAGATATGTAGATTGCAGATGGTAATATATCTTTTAGATGGTTACCTACCAGTCCTGTGCCTCCTGTTACTAGTATTTTTTTCATAATAGTTTTCTTTTAAAAAGCCATCCTTTTATAATAACATAATCCATTTGTGTGTTATCTAAACAATATAAAGCATCTTTAATTGTAGTTAATATAGGTTTACCTTTTATATTAAAAGAAGTATTAAGAATAACAGGTATTTCTTTTTGGTTTTTTAATTCAGTTAAAATTTTGTAAAAGG
>MDSZ01042381.1_pt1 | contig 17032 bp, 14 predicted proteins | sample 811201 | NCBI WGS metagenome assembly MDSZ01 (sample SAMN05326647, study PRJNA326480) | marine metagenome | isolation source: seawater | place: Indian Ocean: North | collected 2010
TCAAGAAGACTTTCCTGAAAAAAAAAATATAAAGATGATGGCTCAAATTTGGGGCGATAAATACATTATTGACTCGACTGATAAAGCAATTAATTTTTTAAAAGATGATAATAATTACAAGCATCCCTATCTATCCTTTGATTGTGATGGGCATTTCTCTGAATATGGAGCATCTTTTATGTCAGACTTTGTTGTAGAAAGTTTTTTGAAATTATAATTTTCTTCCGATCATAATAAAAAAGCCACCTTCTTTAATTTGATTTATATCAAAGGTCATAAAAAACTCTTTTATTTTGATTTTATAACTATTAGGTAACTTGTTTTTAAGAAATAATTTAAAGTTATCATCCATAATATTAAATGGCATTGAGGATAAATACTCTATATTATTATCTCTAAACCAATTTAAAACCTCAGAAAAATTATGTGAAAATTCTTTTGGATTTTGATATTGATCTTTAAACCAAGCGTATCTTTTTGAGGCAGAAATACTTTTACTTTCATTTCTTGGATCTAAAAATTTAAATCTATTTTTGAATACTTTAAAAATAAATTGTCTTAAATTAGTAAATATTCTTCCATTTTTGTGATATAGACCAATTATTATAATTCCATTTTTTTTTAAAATTTTTGATACAGTTGAAAAAGCTTTTTTAGGATCACTTGTATGGTGCAAACATCCATTAGATATTAAAACATCAAAAGAATTTTCTTTAAAACAAGGTTTAAATAAATTCATTTTAACAAAATAAACATTTTCAATTTTATTTTTTTTTCTAAATTCTTCTGCTAATTTTAGTGATGGTAATGATAAATCTACACCAATAATTCTTCTATTATATCTTGATAAAAAATTTGCCATTTGACCTGTTCCACACCCTATTTCAATTACACTTGCACCATTTGGGATTTCTTCATCTAATTTTTTTGCAAATATTGATTTTTCAGATTTTTCAATCAGACTAGAAAAATCTTCTAAATCATCATAATTTGGAAATTTAACATCTTCATAAAATTCTTTTTGTTTTAAAGTAGTTTCATCAGTTTCTGCTTCGTTGCAAAAAATATCTAAAATTTCATCTTTAATAAAATATTTCCTACTTTTATTATGAAAAAAATTATTATCTAATTCTAATTTTTCTTGATTGACTGGATCAAAAATTAATTCACTAATATTTTTAAATCTCATTTTTACTCGCTAATATTAATATAGAAATTTAAATGTTAAAAAAACAACTAAATATAATATTCTAATAGCTATTTGTCACAAAATAGACATTTAGTAAATTTAATTTACATAAAAATAAATTACTATATAGAAATGATCTCAAATGAATTTTAAAAATAAATCTATATTAATTACAGGAGCAACCGGATCTTTCGGTAAGGCTTTTATATCAAAAATATTAAATAATAATAATTCATTTAAGAGAGTTGTAATATTCAGTAGAGATGAATTAAAACAACAAGAAATGAAAAATGATCCTAAATTTAATCCAAATAAATATGAAAATTTGAGATATTTTATAGGAGATGTGAGAGATAAAAATAGACTTCTTTATGCTTTTAGGGATGTTGATTTTGTTGTTCATGCTGCAGCATTAAAACAAGTCCCAACCTCTGAATATAATCCATTTGAAACAATAAATACAAATATTTTTGGAGCTCAAAATGTTATAGAGGCTGCTTTAGAAAGAAATGTAAAAAAGGTTATAGCACTTTCTACAGACAAAGCATCATCCCCAATTAATCTCTATGGAGCAACAAAACTATGTTCAGACAAGCTATTTATATCAGCAAATAATTTTTCTGGAAAAAATAACATAAAATTCTCAGTTGTAAGATATGGTAATGTATTCGGAAGCAGAGGTAGCGTAATTCCGTTATTTATTAATCAGTTAAAAAATAGAATTTTAAAAATAACAGACAAAGAAATGACCAGATTCAACATAACTTTAGATGAAAGTGTTAAATTAGTTGAATGGACTCTCAAAAACGCTTTCGGAGCTGAAATAGTTGTTCCAAAAATTCCTTCTTACAGAATAATGGATGTTGCAAAAAGTATATGCAAAGAATGTAAAATAGAAATAACCGGAAAACGTCCTGGAGAAAAATTGCATGAGGAAATGATAAGCTCCGAAGAAATCTCAAATACAATATCAGTGGGAAAATATTATTTAATTCTTCAACCAGGAAATTCTAAACAACATAAATACTATAAAAATAAATTCAAGGCAAAAAAAAATACTTTGAAATCAAATTATAACTCAAAAAATAATGAGAGATTTCTAAATGAAAATGAAATTAAATATTTGATAAAAAATATTTTTAAAAAAAACAGGTAAATTGTTAATTAATAAATCAAACTTGTTATCTAAATTATGCAAAAAAATTTAAGTAGGAAATTTAATTTAGGGGCCCTATTTTATTTGATAATTTCAATTATTATATTTGTCCATACTGTATACAAGCATGTATTCATCTGGGGAGGTGATAAATTTGACTATTATTTTCAATATTACTTATTATCTTTTTTTCTCTTCATTTTCACAATAATTTATTTTTTTTTAAAAAAAAAAATTAAAATTTATTTAAATGTTATAGTTTTTTCGATTATATTTTCAGCTTACCTGGTTGAAATTTATTTAAGTAATTTTAATTATAAATATACATTTGGACATCTTAATGAAATAATTAAAATATATTACGATAATATTAAAAATAAAAAAGTATCGATTGTAACTTCTCCAAGATCTTTGTATAAAAATTACAATAGTGAGATCCTCCCACTAGGAGGTGTTGCAAATGTAAAAACTATTTTTTGTAATGAAAATGGATATATGGCCCATTATCAAAGCGACAGGTATGGATTTAATAATCCTGACTTTGTCTGGGACGACAAAAAGATTAGCTACTTGATACTAGGAGATTCATTTGCTCATGGTGCTTGTGTAAATAGACCAAATGATATTGCAAGTGTTTTACGTACAAAATTAAATAAAAAAGCTATAAATCTTGGATTTGCAGGCAATGGACCTTTAACATCTTTAGCAGCATATAGGGAGTATGGAAAAAATAACGATTTTGAAAATGTTTTGTTATTTTATTATGAAGGAAATGATTTAATTAATCTAGGTGTAGAATTAAGGCATGAAGTACTTAGTAAATATTATAATGATAAAAGTTTTTCTCAAAGTTTAAAAGATAAACAAAATAAAATAAATTCGTTAGGATCAAACAATATTAACATTATTCTTAAATATATTGAGAATAAGAAAAATAGAAAAATAATAGATATTATAAAATTAAATAGTTTAAGAAATTTAATACAAATAAAAAAAATTAATTATAAAGACTATTATTCCAAGGAACAAAATATTAACTTTAATGAATTAGAACAGATTTTATTAGACTTTAAATTAGAAACATTTCAAAATGAATCTAATTTTATTTTAATTTATTTGCCATCATCTGAAACATTCATCAAAAAAAATGATAATAGAAAAAACTATGAAAGATTAGTAAAAATTGTAAATAAACATGAAATAAATTTTATTGATTTTAGAAACTTATTTATTCAAAAGAAGCCACTAGAATATTTTTCTAAAAAAAATGGTAATTTTGGTCATTACAATATTAGTGGTTACGAATTTATTGCGAGAAAAATTTTAAATGAAAATTAAATATAATAGTATATAAAAATAAAATAATTACGTATAGCCAATAAATTAATTTAAAATAAATAAATGAACTTTGACGATAAAAGAAAATTTTTTATTGAAAATGGTTATATTGTTCTAAAATCTTTCTTTGATTCTCAAACAATTATAAATTTGCGAGACACTTTTATTAAAAATGCTAATTCTAATAATGAAATATTTAATTTCAAATTTGTAGAAAATTTATTTGTTAACGAAAAATTTGTTCAAGAAATAAAAAACTTGCTAAATAGCGATAAATTATTGTACTTTTCAGACAGCAACATAGTTAATCACAAAAAACCTTTAACAGAGTCGAATGGATGGCATAATGATTCAAGATTTGAGGATGAAAATATACCTTACAATCAAGAATATCCAATTTTAAGAATTGCATTATATTTCGAGGATCATAAAAATTTTAGTGGTGGCTTAAAAATTAAAAAAAAATCACATAAATATTTTTGTTTTAATTGGAGAGCTCCAAAACAAAATTTAGGAAAATTATTTAACATTTTTTTTAAAAAAACTAAGTATAATTTATCATCTTTAAAAAATGGAAAAGGTATTAATCTAGATTTGCAGGAAGGAGACCTTGTTGTATGGAATTTAAGAACGCATCATTCTGGGATGTGCAGAAGACTTAAATTGTTTCCAGAGGTATGTTTACATCCTTTAATTGAAAAAAGGCTTCCATTATTTTTATTTAAAAAAACTAAGTACATATCTGACAGATGTTCATTATTTTCTACTTTTGCAAAGAACGATTTAGAAAATAAAAACATTTTAGGATATGTAAAGAATAAGATTAATTTAAATAAAATAAAGGAGTTAAAAAATAATTCTGAATTAATAGATAAATTTAATAGATTAGGCATAAATATACCTGAATTTTAATTCAGAAATTATGAATTATTTAATAAAAGGATTTAACGTTTTACCACAACCTTACAAAAATCAAACATGGTTTGTAATAATTGTACAATTTATAAAATTTTTTTTTGAAATTTTAGGTTTAGGGCTAATTATACCTGTAATATATATTTTATCTAAAGGACAACAGGCATTTATAGACTTATCAAGAGAATATAAAATTCTCCAAATTTTCGGAGAAGATATTTATGCATCCAATTACTTTGTAATTTATTTATTAATTTCAATAGTAGCAATATTTTTAGTAAGATTTTTATTTCTTTTATTTGCAGCTTATGTTGAAGAAAAATGGCTGCAAAAAGCTACAGCAAAATCTGCACATGAATTATTTAAATATTATCTTGGTTTTATCAATGATTTATCTGAAAGAAAAAATTATGAAATACTAACTTTAATGACACAAGAGTTGGCTGTTTATTATAAATTTTTTGTTAAGTCTGTTTTGACAATATTTACTGAGGCTTTAAAATTTATTGGTATTTTAGCAATATTATTCTTCGTAAATCCTTTCGTATTAATTTTTGGTATACTAGTTGCATCAATTATCTCTCTAATTATCTTAAAATTAATAAAAAAAAGAGTTGAAATTTATGGAAAAAAAAGGCTTTCAAATTCAGAGCTATTAACAAGATATATTTCTGAAGGTCTAAATTCTGTCAAAGAAATTAAGCTTTCCTCAAATTCAAACTATTTTACTGAAAAATTAAAAAATTACGCAAATGATAATGCAAATATACAAGTAAAATTTTATATTTTAAGTATTCTTCCACGACAAAGTATAGAGTTCGTCACAATTATTTTAATAGTAATTTTAATTTATTATTTAATGCTAACTAATCCCAATGATTATAATTCATCTTTATTTGTGATAGGTGCATATGTTGCGGGACTTTCACGACTTTTACCTTCCTTAAATTCAATTTATTTATGCGTTCAAAATATTATGTATTCGACAGCATCTGTGGAAAAAATGAGTAGATCTATACATGATATGAATAAAAATATTGAAAAAGTTGATGAAAGCTTCAAATATAAATTTACTGAAAATTATTTAAATCCATCAAATATTTATATTAAAAAAATAAATTTTTCTTATAACAAAAATATTAAAATTTTTGATAATTTAGACCTATTTCTTGAAAAAGGTAAAATCTATTGTTTGACTGGGGACTCTGGCTCTGGAAAATCTACTTTTATAAATATTTTGATGGGCTTTATTAAACCAGATACAGGATCTATAGAATATGACAATATAAACATATTTAAAAATCTCCCACAATGGCAGAAAAGCATAAGTTACCTTCCCCAAAAAGTTTTTTTATTGAATGATAGTATAAAGAAGAATGTTGCATTTTCTCTGGAAGAAAAAGATATTGATGTCAACAAAGTAATAAGGAGCTTAGAAGAAGTAAATCTTATGAATTTATTCAAAGCAGATATGAGAAGTATTGATTCTGAAGTTGGTGATGATGGTATTAAACTTTCTGGTGGACAAAGACAAAGAATTGGTATCGCTAGAAATTTATATTTTAATAAAAAAATATTAATTTTAGACGAATTTACATCATCACTTGACTCAGTAAATGAAAGTAAAGTATTTGAAGAAATATCCAAGATTAAAAAAGATAAAATTATAATAATGATAACACATTCAAAAAGGATTATGGAAATGAGTGATGAAATTTTGTTGATAAAAAATAAAACTATAAAAATATCAAATTAAAAAGATATTTAAGATAAATGATACAAATTTTTTTGATTTAAAGTTTTATCGATTAACTTCTATGAATATATATATTTTATTAGAGATTAAAAAAAGGGAATTATATTCCAAAGTACTATTGTCTGCAGAAGCAGCAATGAATGGACATGAAGTTTATTTTGGTAAATTAACACCTTTCCTTTTAAAAAATGTGTTCAAACCAGGAATTGTACATTTTAAATCAATTACACCGGGTATTTCAAGAATAAATGAATTAAAATTTTTAAAAAAAAAAAAATTTTTAACCACAAGTTTAGATGAAGAACATGGCTTAATTAATGATTATAATGATTATGGAAACTATAGATATTCACCTAAATCTTTTGATTTAATATCAAAAGTTTTTACATGGGGAAAATTTGATTTTAAAACACTACTAAAGAAATACCCAAAATATAAAAATAAGTTAGTAAAATCTGGAAACCCAAGAGTAGATTTTTGGAGAAAGGATTTCAAAAATTTTTTTTCAAACCAACCAAATTTAAACTTAAAAGATTATATACTTTTAAGTGCTAATTTTGAGGGATTTGGATATAAAACTTTGAATGATAGAATAAAATTTCATAGTAAAACAGGCTATTTTCAAAGAGGTGTTTCCAAAACTAAAATGATAAACAAATATAAACAAAGTATAAGACTTTTTAAACTTTATGAAAATACAATTAAGAAAATTTCCAATTTATATAAAGATAAAAAGATTGTCATAAAAACACACCCCAAAGATAATCCATCTTTATGGAAAAAAAAATTTAGAAAATTTAAAAATATTTTAATCGTATCTGATGGAATTATTTCAGATTGGATAAGTAATGCTAAAATTGTTATACATGCTGGTTGTACAGGTGGTCTTGAAGCATCTTTAAGAGAAAAATTTACAATTTCTTATTATCCTTTAAAAATTAATCATGGCCACAAATTTGCAGATCTTTTCTCACAAAAAATTTATGAAGAAAGAATTCTTTTAAAAAAAATAAATGAGGTTTATAAAAATTTAAAATTTAAAAATAAATTTAAACCTACTAAGATAAATGAGAGAGCTTTCAACTATTATGGAAGAAGATCTTATAAAACTATTATAAGAACTTGGACGGAACTTGGAAAAAAAATAATTTTTAAAAGAAATAATATTTTTTTTTTAAAAATTTTATTTTTTCTTTTAGATATTAAATTAAAAATATTAAATATTAAAACTGAAAATCATAAATTTGATAAGTTTGATAAAAATGAAATAAATAAAATAATTTCTAGATTAAGCAAGATTGATAAAAAATATAAAAATATTAGAGTTGATTTTTTGAGAAATGATATAATTAAGTTCACTAAAATATGATTAAATTATTAATAAAATTGTATAAAGAAAATACAAAAAGGAATCTTACTAAAGATAGATATATAATGAATACTTATGTGCTTATGAATGTTCTACTCAAGTTTTTAACTTTTTTACCAGCTTATTGGTTAAATAAATTTAAAGTCTCTCCTGATAAAATAACTTTATTAAGCTATATTTCAATCATAATTGCTGTAGTTTGTTTTTTTAAAGGCGATTCAGGACTTGGTTGTTTTTTTATGATTTTTTTTGGTTTTCTTGATTCATTGGATGGAGACATTGCTAGATTGAAACATACAAAATCAGATCATGGACAAACTATGGACATAATAGGTGCAGACCTATTCTATTTTCTTATTCCAATTTCAATTTGTTTTAATGTTTTATATTATGAAAATATTGATCACTATCTTAATGAGTATCTTATAATTTTTGTTGGTTTTTTTATTTCTTTTAGCTTAATTTTATACAGATTAATTGGATTAAGAAACTATGTGTTATTTCTAAAATCAAAATCAATATCCTCTAGAAAAAAGATAGTAAAAAAAAAATTAAATATAATTAATAAAATTTTTAAAATCTTTGAGCATGATATAATTCGAGGAAATTTTTTTAGTGAGCCAGGATTTATTTTAAATTTTTCAGTTTTAATAATATTAGATAAATTTCAAATATTATATTATTATATGTTTATAATTCTTATCTATAGTGTGATCAGGATCCTTAAATTATTTATTGGAAGCAATGTTCTTTATTTAACTAAATAATGTTCAATTAGTTATTTTCTTATAATCAGAAATCCAATAATTTATTAATTTTAATTCCTCTTTTGGAATATAATTTAATTTTACTAATTTTTCATAAAGTAAATATAAACATTCTAACATGTTATTGTAACCAATAGGTAATCTTGTATTATATAAACTTTTAACTATATTTTTTGTATCGGTGTATAGCATTATTTCATCTTTAAAATCGTCAATTAAATTATGATGATTTCTAATTTGAAAATTCGATGAGCTAAAATATCCAAGTGATAAATTATTTAAGTGAAGTATTCTTAAAGCTACAAAACCTCTAATTATATCTGAGGTACGGAAGGGACAATGTGAGGGTAAATATAATAGGGGAAAAGCTTTGTCAAACCATCTTGTATTTTGACTATTAAAAGAGCAAAATGTTCCTTTCGATAAAGCTAATGGTATTTTTTTAGAAAAATTTAAACTTTGATTTTTTAGAGTTAAACGATAGATTGCGTCAACATCAGGGTCAATTTCTGTCAAATATTGCTGTATTGGAACATTAGTAATTTTTTTAATTCCTTTGAATTTACTCTTATTATCAATTTCATCTAAAGGGAAACCTCTTGGCCAAATATTTTTACTCTTTTTAAGAAAATAATTATAAATATTTACCCATTTTTTATTTTTCAAATTTAAGCAAATTTGATTTTGATTAAAGTTTTGGAAAAAATTTTTTTTTGGAATGTTATCATCATCTGTATCGATAATAATTTTTGCCCCCTTACTTATAGCAATTAAATACCCTATGTTTTTTCTTGAATAGCTATTAATTGGACATCTCTTTGCTAATTTAAATTTTAGATTATTTTGTTTGATAAGGTCGTAAAATAATGAATTATTTAATTTAAATTTTTTCGGAGATTTTTTATCACCAATGATAATTATATTAAAATTATTCTTTTTACACAAAAGATCAATTCTTTTTAATGTTTTATTTGGTTTGTTTATTGATGTTATAACAAGATATTTTTGATTCATTATTTATTTGTTTTTTTAAAATTATTATATAATTAATCTACTGTCTAAAATTTTATTGCACAATTCTTATGAATAGTAAAGATACAACTCTATGTTTATTTACATTAAATGAGCTGGAAGGACTTATATACAGTTTAAAAAAAATAAAAAAAAATTTTAAAATTATTGTTATTGATGCAGGAAGTACCGATGGCACAATTGAGTATTTAAAAAAAAACAAAATTAAATTTTTTATTCAAAAAAATAAAGATTATAATGATGCTTATTTTTTAGCAGTATCAAAATCTAAGACAAATAAAATTATTATATTTCATCCTAAAAAAACATTTTCTACATCTATTATATATAAAATACAAAATAAATTAAAAAAAGGATATGATTTTGTTTTTACATCGAGGATGACTGCAAAAGCGTATAATGAGGAAGATATTAAGTTTCTTAAACCTAGAAAGTGGTTCGGAAATTTACTTTCTTTTACGACTAAATTATTTTTTAAATCTAGTAATCAAAATAATTTAACAGATCCTTTGTGTGGTGTTAGAGGTTTTAGAGCAGATAAATTTAAGAAATTAAATTTAGAAAAAAAAGGTGTTACAGCAGACCTTGAATTTTTTATAAAAGTCATGAAATATAAATTTAAGTACATAGAAATTCCAATAAAAGAAAAAGCAAGGTTGTATGGAAGTACAAACTTTCCAGCTATTAAAACTGGTTCTAGAATTATTTTTTATTTATTTAGAGAAGTTTTAAAAATTATCTTCTGATGTTAAAGTAAACTATTGAGAAAAATAGGATGAAAATAGATAGAATAGATATTATTTTAAGAATTTTTCTGTTATTTTCTTCATATTCTATTTCATATTCAATTTTATCATTAAAATTACTTTCTTTTTTGAATAAAATTCCAAAATTATTAAGATTATAAAACTTACCATCTAAAGAGTACCAATTTTTATCGTATAAAAATGGTAAATATATATATTCGTTTTCCTGTAATTTTTTAATTTTAAATTTTCCATTACTTTCTCTAGTCAACGTATGTTTACTTTTTTTGAAAAGATTCTCATTATTTAATAAACAATCAATTATTGACAATTTACAATCCTCCATATTTTTTTTAACTGAATTTAAATTATTTTCAGTTATTGAAAAATTTGAAAATTTTCGTTTAAATAAATAAAGAATTTCATTTTTATTTTTAGGAATATTTGTTGTGACACCATTTATTTCTTTCAAACGTCTAATTTCAAACTCTGATACTTTTTTTTTAGTTTTTATTTTGTCAATTATTTTGAAATTGACATTAGTTAGATTCCCTAATTCTTTTTCAGTAATTAGCAGATATTCAATTTTGAAAAGGTCTAAAAAAAAATTATTGTTAATATATTTAAAGTGTGAACTAATAAATCCACTCATTTTATGCTCTAAATCGCCAAAAAAGTGCATAGAATTATTTTTGAAAAAGCCATTAAATGGTGAAATATTATATTTAATTAGGTCAGTATTTGCAAAAATACCATCGTTCTCAAATCCTTTCTGAATGTACGGATATAATCCAGGACTCAAGTATAATCTTTTATAATCGTTTTTATTTAAATTTAATTTTTCTAATTTATTTATAAATTCACTTTTATTTATTTTATTTACAATGAAGTTATTCTCTTTTTTTATATATGCCGAGTTTATACTTAATATCAAGAATAATACTGTGTAAATAATAAGAAGCAAATTTATTATATTTGAATTCAAAAATTTAAATTTATTATAATTATTGAAAACTAAAAAAATTCCTACGTATAAAAAAATATCTCTACACACCCATACACCAGACACTAAATAAGTGTACTTTAATAGAGGTGATAAACTAAAAAAAAGAAAAATTAAAAAAATTAAACTTAATTTAAGATTAATATCTGTTGAAATTTTATTTATAAATATTTGAAAGTTATGTTTTATAATATTCTTACTTTTAAATTGATTTATGTTTGCAAATTCTTTTAATTTTAAAAGTAGTGTGAAAATAGAGATAAATAAACCCAAATAAATTATTATTGGATTTCCAGGTAGTCTATTTATTGGTGTCCAAGAGAGCAAACTTTTAAAAGGTAGGAAAATTTCAGCAAAAGGTCTTTTGCTATAAGGACCCTGTATATATTTTTCACTAACAAATTTGTTACTTTCACTAATTAAATAGTAGCCATGTTCAAACAAAATTAAAAATAAAAATATAAAACAGATCAATAAATTTTTATTAAATATTTTTTTTAAATGGTTTAAGTCTTTTACTGAAAAAATAAAATAAATTAATAAAAAATAAACATAAACCATAATAATTCCAATATGACCATTTAAAATCCATAAAGAAAAAAACAATGATATTTTAAGATAAGATAATAAGCTTTGCTTTTTAATTATTTTAATCAAATAATAAAAGATAACTGGTAATAAACAGTAAGAAAAAAAAGCGGCTATAAAATCTTCAGATAGACCATAATGAATATTTGGAAGAGAAAAAATTAATATTAAACCAAGAATATGATCTTTGAATTGAATATTTAAGACATTTAAAATTTTTTTTGTAAAAAAAAATTGTATAAATAAATGTAATAAAAAAAATAAAAAGTAATAAATTTTGATATTAAAATGAAATATATTTAATGGATGAAATAATGGCCCATTACCAATTGGTAGTCTAATGCCAGGTCCATAAAAGTCGTAAAAAAATAAAAAGTAATTTGAAATGTTGCTACTATATATTTTGCTTGTAAACAGTCCGGTTGAATAATCCTCAATATCATTATTACCAAAAAATATGATTAAAGTTGAAAAAAATAAGATACAAACATAAGGGATATATTGAGATATATTTTTTTTTAAATTCATAATTAAAATTCTTTTGTAAATATATTAAATCAATATATTTTGTTAACTTAAATTTTTAAGTTTTTAATTCAATTAAATTTAATAAAGAAGAGAGAATTTAACTTTATTATTAAAATCTTACCTATATATTGATATCGTATCTATATGCTAAGAATGAACATATTTTTATTTTATGTAATAGGATTTTTACTAAATTTATTTTTTTTTATTTTTTTATTTAATATTGATATCGGAATAAACACATTTTTTTACAAGGGTTTATTAATAACTTTTTTAAGCCTGTTTTTCCAAATTTTTATTTTGATAATTCTGGTTAAATACAAACTTTTTTTAATAAATAAACTTCATGTTGTGATTTCAGGCTCATTAACTCTTTGTTTTACTTTATTGCTTCATACTTTAATATTAACTTCTTTAGATAGGGCTATTAGCGTATATTTTATAAGTATGATGAATGATAATAATATTAGTTTATCCAAAGAAGAAATTAAAAAAAAATTTTTTATTGAATACTTTGAATCAGATCAAGCAATAGAGAGAAGAATAGAAGAGCAACTTATAACTGGAAATATAGAGGAGATAAATAACAAATATATAATAACTCAAAGAGGCGAAAGAATATTTGTTATGTTCAAATATCTTTCAAAAATATTTAATATTAAAAATAATTATGTTCCAAAATATAATTTTAATTAATTTTAAAATTTCCTAAATTATAATGTTCTTTGAAAAATTATTTGATTATTTAGATATTATTCATCAAAACAGAATTTTATATTTTACAAAAAAATTAGATTTAGATATTTTAATAGATGTAGGTGCTCACAAAGGTGAGTTTCTAAGTTTTCTAATTAAAAATAAAAAATTTAAATCAATTTATGTTTTTGAACCACAGAATGAACCCTTTAAAATTTTAAAAAGAAATTATATTAGAAATACTAGAGTAAAACTTTTTAATTTAGCCTTAAGTGATAAAATCTGTAAAAAAAATTTTTATATAGGTAAACTGACAGGCACTTCAACTTTAGAGAGTTTAAATACCAAATCTACGTACTTAAATTTCAAACAAAAATTACTTAACACAAAAAAAAATTATGAAAAAAAAATTATTTTAAAAACAAACTCTATTGATAATTTATTTAAAAAAAAAAATTTATCCAAATCTCTTTTAAAAATTGATGTCGAAGGTCACGAACTAAAGGTTTTGAAAGGATCAAAAAAAAAATTGAAGCAAATTCCTTATCTTTTAGTTGAAAATCATTTTTTAGATTTATATAAAAATAATGAAAAAATTAAAAAAGAAAAATTTTTAAAAAAAAATAACTTTAAAATTGTCAAAAAATTTATTCATCCATTATTAATATTTGAAGATAATCTATATATTAATACAAAGCTAAATAATTAAATTATCTTTAAATCTTTTCTTTCATTGAAAATTTTAAAAAATGCTTATAGGTTAAATCAAATCCCTTATGTAAATCAAATTTAGGCTTCCAACCATATTTTTTTGCTAGATTTGTATTTAGTATTTTTCTTGGTGTCCCATTTAATTTTTTTTTAATAAATTTTATTTTTAATTTAATTCCTATTTTTTTCATTAGGAAATTACAAAAACCAAGAATTGTTTTTTCTTGACCACTTCCAATATTTATTAAGAAGTGCTTAGTTTTTTTTCTTAAAAAAAACTCACAAGCATCTGCTAAGTCATCAACAAACATCAATTCTCTTTTTGCACTTCCATTACCCCAAATAGTGATAAATTTCTCCCTCTTTTTTTTTGCAATATATAATTTTTTTATAAAAGCTGGATAAAAATGTCCTGTTTTTATGTCATAATTATCGTTTGGACCGTAGAGATTTGTTGGCATTAAACATATGTAATTTGTTTTGTATTGTTTATTGTATGACTCACACATTTTAATCCCTGCAATTTTTGCAACAGCATATGCATCGTTAGTTTCCTCAAGTTTACCATTTAATAATTCATTTTCATCAATAGGTTGTTTAGCAAATTTAGGATAAATACAACTAGAGCCTAAGAAAATTAGTTTTTTCACATCCGCTTTATATGAGGCGTGTATAAGGTTTGATTGAATCGTTATATTTTCATAAATAAATTCTGCTTTAAAATTTTTGTTAGCTAAAATTCCACCTACTCTGGCAGCTGCAATAATTACATAATCTGGTTTAATTTTATTTATGTAAGATTGTGTTTTTTTTTGATCAAGTAAATCAAGATATCTTCTTTCTTGTACATAAATTTTTTTATATCCTTTTTGTTTAAATATTTTTAAAATAGAGGAGCCCACCATGCCCCTATGGCCAGCTATAAATATTTTACTATTTTTATTTAATGGCATTTGTGTATTGAGATTTAACTGCGATTATCTCCTCGATTAAAATAGTTAGTATTTTAATCATATTTAAATATATCATTTATTCTTTATGGTAAAGAACCTTTTGATTAAAACTTTATTTTCAAATTTATTTAAAATTAATTATGCCTATAGAAGATGAATTTTCTAAATATAAATATAATTTTCCATCATCATAAATCATATCTCTTATTCTTTCTCCTATTTCAATTCTCTCTAAATTTTCTAATTTATTTTCATCATTTACATTAAAAGTAAAAAGTGATCTTTTATACATTGATGAAGCAACATACTCTTTGTTAATGTTCTTCAATCCAATTATCTGAGATGGACCTATAGTTTTACCTTTAGAATCTGCTTTGAAATATTTAATTGGTTCATCGAATCCATTATCTGAGTGAGATTTAAGTAAAGGATATCTTTTATATTTTTCTTCATCATAGCCACCATAATGTTCAGCATATGCTGCAATTGGCCAACCAAAATTATAAATTTTTTCTTCATTTGTGTCTATTAAGTTAAATTCGTCACCACCTTTAGTTCCGTGATCTGTGAGTAAAATTAACTTGTTTAAGTTATCATAAAACAGACCTTGTGGATTTCTTAAACCCATTGCAATAACTTTGTGTGAGCCATCGATTAAATTTATTTTTAAAATTTTTCCAAATACGCTTTTTAAATCTTGAGCAAGTTCTCTGGTTCTGTATTCTCCTGTAGAAAATAAAATTTCAGTATCACTATATTTATAAATTCTACCCCCGGTTTGATGCCATGAAAATTCATTATTCCAGGCTTTGTATTTTTCGACACATTCATTATCTGGAAAAAGTCTTTTAAATTCTAAATTTTTATAATTAAAATCTGCTTTTAATATTGAAACAGTCCAACAATCTTTTTTAATTTCGTCAGTAATAGAAATATAGATTTTGTCATTGATAAATTTCATATCTTTTACAGATACTCCCGTATGTTTAATCAACAAGTTTTTAGGTAAAAATGTCTCAATGTTAGATTTAATTTGATCAAATTTTAAAATATCCTCATTTAATTCTGCATACCCAATAGTACCTGTGGAAGAAATAAGAAATAATTTGTCATCATATATTTCAATATAACCACTTCCTGGATAAACTAAATTAATACCTACAACTATATCATTTATATTTGTAAACTTTTTCATGAACAGACCTTTTTTTCCAAGGTTTATATTTTCGTCAGTTTTGTAAAATATTAAAGGGTGTAAATATTTTCTAGTCTGAATATCTGCATCCAGCATTCTTTCACGCTCTTTTTTTTTTTGACTTTCTAAATGATTTTTTTGCTCTAAAAGTTGAGTCTCAATTTCATTTATGAACTTGTAAGGAAATATATATTTTTTTATAAAAACTATTTGATTGTGTGTAAGGTACTTTCCGATAAATTGAATTTGTTTTGTTCCAAAAACTACAACAAGATAACCAATTAAAAAAACTGATATTAATAATAAAATATATTTTTTCATTAGCGTTTTAATCAATTGCTATATACTATAAATTTATTATTATCTAACAAAACTCTTGCAAATTAATAACAAAAAAATGCAAAGTAGAAGTTTTTAGGAAGTCAAATATAATGTGTGGTATTTTTGGTCAAATCTCAATAAATAAAAATTTGTTAAAAACTAACAAGTTTGAATTTAAAAAATGTCTTTCTTACTTAAACCATAGAGGTCCAGATGATAGCGGAGTTTACTTCGATAATAAAATATCATTTGGCCACAAAAGATTGAGCATACTAGATCTTAGTAAAAAGGGTAAACAACCGATGTTTTCAAAAGATCAAAAACATATCATCATTTATAATGGTGAAATTTATAATTTTAAGGAATTAAGGAAAAACCTTAAAAAAAAAGGTTTAATATTTAATAGCCAGACAGATACTGAGGTACTATTAAAAGGATTAATTACAGAGGGACCCAATTTTGTTCAAAAATGTAACGGTATGTTTGCATTCGCTTATTATGACATTGATAAGGATATTGGATATATATTTAGAGATAGGATAGGTATAAAACCTTTATTTTACTGTAATTATAAAAACAAACTAACTTTTTCATCAAATATTAAATCTATACATAAATTTAACAAAATTAAAAAAAAAATTAATAAACAAGCGGTATCTTCTTTTTTATCATTCAGACAACCAATAAATAATGAAACTTTTTTTGAAAATATTTATTCTTTGGAACCCGGAAATTATATTGAAATTAAAAACAAAAAAATGAAAATTAA
>MDSZ01231357.1_pt1 | contig 17031 bp, 16 predicted proteins | sample 811201 | NCBI WGS metagenome assembly MDSZ01 (sample SAMN05326647, study PRJNA326480) | marine metagenome | isolation source: seawater | place: Indian Ocean: North | collected 2010
ATTTTTTTGATTCATATATTCTATAAAATAATTTATACATTAAATAACTATGTCTTTTAATACTTTTGGAAAAATATTTAGGTTTACAACATGGGGAGAATCTCACGGTCCAGCAATAGGCTGTGTTATTGATGGTTGTCCCCCAAATATAAGGTTATCTGAAAAGGATATTCAAAACGATATGGATAGACGTAGACCTGGGCAATCTAAATTTACTACCCAAAGGAAAGAACCAGATAAGGTCGTTATACTTTCTGGTATATTTGAAGGTAAAACTACTGGTACTCCTATATCTATCATAATTTATAATGAGGATAAAAAATCAAGAGATTATGAAACTATAAAAAATAAATTTAGACCTGGTCATGCTGATTATACATATTTTAAAAAATATGGAATTAGGGATTACAGGGGTGGAGGTAGACAATCGGCGAGAGAAACCGCATGTAGAGTTGCGGCTGGTGCTGTAGCTAAGATAGTTTTAAAAAATATTATTGGTAAAAGATATAATGTCGTTGGTGCAGTAACCCAATTAGGTCTAATGTCATGTGATAAAACCAATTGGAATGATGCTGAAATAAGAAAAAATCCATTTTTTTGTCCGGATAAAAAGTCAGTTAAACTTTGGGAAAAATATTTGTTGGCAGTTAGGAAGGCTGGATCTTCGTGTGGAGCAATAATAGAGTTAAGAGCAAAAGGCATTCCTGTTGGATTGGGCGCTCCAATCTACTCTAAATTAGACACTGATATAGCTGCTGCACTTATGAGTATTAATGCAGTTAAAGGGGTAAATATTGGAGCTGGAATGAATGCAGCATTTTTATCAGGAGAAGAAAATTCAGATGAAATAAATCAGAGATTTGGAAAAACAAATTTTGAAACTAATCATGCTGGTGGAATCTTGGGTGGAATTTCGTCTGGACAAAATATTATCGCTTCATTTGCAGTTAAGCCTACATCTTCTATTTTAACAAGTAGGAAAACTATTGATAAAAAAGGAAAAAATACAAAAATTTCTGTTAAGGGAAGACATGATCCCTGTGTTGGTATAAGAGCCGTTCCAATTGGAGAGGCTATGATAAATTGTGTAATTTTAGATCACTATTTATTAAATAGAGCACAATGCGGATAATTTAAAATTTACTAGTATTTTTTGCTAAAATAATATTTGAGTTAAGAGTTTCTTCAACTTTATTAGCAATTGATAAACAATCTAAACCTGCTTTTTGATACATTTTTTCTGGCGTATCTTGATCAATAAATATATCAGGTAAAATCATTGACCGAAATTTTATTCCTTTGTCAAATGCACCTCTATTAGATAATAATTGCATAACGTGAGAACCAAACCCTCCTATTGACCCCTCTTCAATTGTAATTATTACTTCATGGCTATTTGCTAACTCTATAATTAATTTCTCATCTAAAGGCTTAGCAAATCTAGCATCCATTATCGTAACATCTATCCCTTTTTTTAATAAAATTTCTGATGCTTTTTTACACTCTTCTAATCTAGTTCCAAAATTTAAAATTGCTGATTTTTTTCCCTCTTTAATTAATTTTCCTCTACCAATCTGAATTGTTTCTTTAATAGAAGGTAGTTGAACTCCTAATCCAGTTCCTCTTGGGTATCTAAATGCACATGGTCTATCATTAATTTGAATTGATGTATTGATCATCTTAACTAGCTCAGATTCGTCACTTGCACCCATTACAATAAAGTTAGGAAGTGTTGAAAGATAAGTAATATCAAAAGAACCTGCATGCGTTGGACCATCTGCGCCGACTAGGCCAGCTCTGTCTATTGCAAACCTAACCGGTAAAGATTGAATTGCCACATCGTGTACTACTTGATCATAGGCTCTTTGAAGAAAAGTGGAGTAAATTGCAGCATACGGTTTATATCCCTCGGTTGCTAAACCAGCAGCAAATGTCACTGCATGTTGCTCTGCAATTCCTACATCAAAATATCTATCGGGAAATTTTTTTTCAAATAAATTTAATCCTGTGCCAGATGGCATTGCGCCAGTAATACCAATAATTTTTGTATCTTGCTCAGCATGTTTTATCAATGTTTCAGCAAAAATTTTAGTGTAAGAAGGCGCGATTGATTTTGATTTTGATTGTTCTCCAGTGATTACATTAAATTTGGATACTCCATGAAATTTGTCCCCTGAGTCTTCAGCAGGTTTATACCCCTTTCCTTTTTGAGTTCTAATATGAATTAAAATTGGTCCTTGATGATTTGAACTTTTCACATTCTCAAATATTTCGACTAAATTTTCTACATCGTGACCATCCACAGGACCAATATAATAAAATCCCAGTTCACTGAATAATGTACCGCCAGTCACTATTCCTCTTAGCATATCTTCTGCTTTACCAGCTTTTTGGCTAAATCTTTTTGAAAAAGCAGAAATAACCATTTTTATTGTTTCTCTCAAACTGAAATATAATTTACCTGATAAAAGTTTTGCTAAATATTTGCTCATGGCACCAACTGGCTTAGATATTGACATGTCATTATCATTTAATATTACAATTAATTTTGATTTAAGTGCTCCAGCATTATTCATTGCCTCGTAGGCCATTCCAGCACTCATTGCGCCGTCTCCTATCACTGCTACAACATTGTTATTATTGTTAGACAATTTATTTGCTACAGCCATACCAAGGGTAGAGGAAATTGAAGTTGAGCTATGGGCTGCTCCAAAAGGATCATACTCGCTTTCAGTTCTTTTGGTAAATCCTGACAGTCCTCCTCCCTTTCGTAGCGATTTAATTCTATCCCTTCTACCTGTTATAATCTTATGTGGATAGCATTGATGGCTTACATCCCATACTAATTTATCTTTAGGAGTATCAAAAACGTAATGTAAGGCGATTGTTAATTCGACTACCCCTAATCCAGCACCTAAATGACCACCAGTTTCTGAAACTACATCTATTAATTCTTCTCTTAATTCTTCTGACAATTGTTTTAACTGATCTTTTTTAAATTTTCTTAGATCTGCAGGAAAATTAATTTGTTTTATTAGATTAGTCATTAAAATTTTCTTTTAAGTATAAACTCTATAGTATCTTCTAAATCTTTTGCTTTTTTTCCATGTTTTTTAAGTTTAAGCAATATTTTTTTCTTAAGATTATAGGCATACTTATTCGCCTTTTTATAACCAATTAAATCCACTAATGTGGATTTTCCTTTTTTTTTATCTTTTCTAATAAGTTTGCCTACTAACTTTTTTGATCCCTTTATATCTAAAAAATCATCGGCTAGTTGAAACAATAAACCAATTTCTTCACCCAAATTTTTTAAATATTTTATTTCCAATGGTCCTCTATTGGCAACTGCTCCAACTGCAGATAAACAAAAACTAAATAATTTACCGGTTTTTTTCTTTTGCATATTTAAGATTTCTTTAAAACTTTTTCTTTTTTTTTCAAATTTTAAATCTAGTTCCTGGCCTCCAGCTATGCCAGTGTGGCCCGAACTATGAGCCAACAATTTAATGATATCATTTTTAATCTTTGGACTTAGATTATAATTTTTATCTGCAATTATCTCAAAAGCTAATGTCAACAACGAATTTCCAGCTAACACTGCAGTTGCTTCTCCAAACTTAATATGAGTCGATGGTTTTCCTCTTCTCATTTTATCATCATCCATGCATGGAAGATCATCGTGAATTAATGAATATGAGTGAATACATTCTACGCTAGCACAAATATTAATTAATTTTTTTTGACTTAAATTAAATAATTTTCCAGTATCAAAAATTATTGTTGATCTTATTTTTTTTCCTCCTGAAAGCACTCCGTATTTCATTGGGTTAATCAGCAATGAGTGCTCTTGATTTTTTAAATAATTAATCAAATGCTTGTCAACTTTTTTTGCGTTTTTTATTAATTTACTTCTGATCATTTTTATTCTTGTGAGGTTTTGAAGATAATTCTTTTACTTTTGCCTTAAATAATAAATCGATATGCTTATTAAGTTCAATTAGTCTATGATAATCTGCTATCGATTCGTTTAAATTAACGTCTTTTTTTTCAAGTTTTTTTAAAATCTGATCAATTTCGTCTCTAGTATCTTTTAATGATTTACTTTTTATATCAGCTGGAATATTTTCATTTTTCATTAATCTTATAATAATTACATTATGAAAAATATCTATTCAAATATATTTCCATTTAACAAAAAAACACTAAACAAAATGATTGCTAATTTAAAAAAGGGGTATGTAGTGGGCTTACCAACTGAAACGGTCTATGGACTAGCTGGAAATGCCTACTCTAAAGAATCAGTAAAGAAAATTTACTCGTTAAAAAAAAGACCACATAAAAATCCTTTAATAATCCATTATCTAAATTATCAAGCAATGCAAAATGACGCTGTTATCAATGACGATTTTTTAAAGTTATATGAAAAACTTTGCCCTGGACCAATTACTTTTGTTTTAAAAAAAAAAGTTAAATCTAAGATTAGTCCATTAGCTCTAGGAAAATTGAAAACTGTGGCAGTAAGATTTCCAAGTCATAGAATTATAAGAAATTTATTAAATAAGATTTCTTTTCCACTAGCAATGCCAAGTGCTAATATCTCATCACGTGTTAGTCCTGTTACAGCAGAACATGTAGCTGAAGAATTTAAAAAAAAGATTAAATTTATTTTAAACGGAGGTAGATCAAAAGTTGGGATTGAGTCAACAGTAATAGATTTAACAGGAAAACCAAATATAATTAGACCAGGTATAATTGATCCTCAAAGAATTAACAAAATATTGAAAAAAAAAATAAATATTCTAAAAAAAACAAAAAGAATTAAGTCGCCTGGGATGTTTGGTAGGCACTATTCACCAGGAATACCAATTATTTTAAACAAAATTAAAAGTAGTAAAAATAATGCCTTAATTACGTTTGGAAAAAGATATAAAAACCGAAAAAATTATTTTAATTTAAGTAAAAGTTCAAATTTATTAGAGGCTGCATCAAATCTGTATAAAATTCTTAGAAAAATTAAAAAATTAGACTTTAAAATGATCAATGTTGTTAAAATTCCAAATAAAGGTCCTGGTATCGCAATTAACGATCGATTAAAAAGAGCAGCATATAAATAATGGAACTTAGAGTTAAAAATTTATGTAAAAAATTCAACAATGTGAATGCAGTAAGTAATATTACATTCACAATTGAAAAAAACAAAACTTTAGGCCTGCTAGGACCAAATGGATGTGGCAAAACAACATCAATTGGAATGATGCTAGGATTAATAACTCCAACTAGTGGTAAAATTTTTATAGAAAACAAAGAACTTAATTCAACTAATAGAGTTAGTTTGCTTAGTATGATGAACTTTGCTTCTCCATACATTGAATTGCCAAAAAAATTAACTGTTTTTCAAAATTTAAATGTTTATGCAAGAATGTATGGAGTAAAGAATATTAAAAAAAATATCGAAGAGATGATTGAAGATCTTAATTTAAAAGAATTTGTTAATAAAAAAACTGGAGAACTATCCTCTGGTCAAAAAAATAGAGTTTCACTTGCTAAATCTTTAATTAATAAACCTAAATTATTATTTTTAGACGAACCAACAGCTAGTTTAGATCCTGATGTCGGAGATTTTGTTAGAGAATATTTGGAAAAATATAAAATAAAAAATGAACTAACTATATTATTAGCTTCTCACAATATGAACGAAGTAGAAAGATTATGTGATAATATAATTATGATGAAAAAGGGCTTTGTAGTAGATCAAGGAACATGCCAAGATTTGATTAACAAACATGGTAGAGACAATCTTGAAGAAACTTTTTTGAAAATTGCGAGGAGTTAAAAGTGAATTGGAATAAAATTTATGCTTTAAGTTTAAGACATATTTATTTAATTAAAGGGTCTTTTCCTAGAATTTTAGATTTAATTTATTGGCCTACAATTCAAATTTTCTTATGGGGATTTATTTCTAAATTTTTTACCCTAAGCTCTAGTTATTATAATAACACTGTTGGAGTTATACTAAGCGCAGCAATTCTTTATGATTTTTTATTTAGGTCTAGCATTAGTTACAATATGATGTTTCTTGAAGAAATTTGGAGTAGAAATTTTACTAATCTTTTTATCGCTCCAATTAAGATAAGTGAAATTATTACTGCTTTAACAATTACAGCTATTTTTAGAACATGTATTGGATTGATACCTGCAGCTTTGTTAGCAATTCCACTTTTTGGAATTTCAATATTCAAAATTGGAATTCCACTCATCTTTTTATTAATCACTTTATATATTTTTGGTGTAACTCTTGGTCTTCTAGTAACATCTGGACTTGTAAGATTTGGCCCCTCATTTGAAAATATCGCATGGGCTAGCCTATTTTTTTTAGCTCCTTTAGGATGCATTTATTATCCAATAGAAATTCTTCCCGATTGGCTTCAAGTTATTTCAAAGTTACTACCATTAGTTCATATTTTTGAAGAAATGAGAAATATTTTAATTTATAATACAATAAATTATTTTCAAATATTTAAAGCAATATTTATATCTTTTTTATATTTTGCGTTTGGTGTTTTAGTGTTTTATTGGTCTTACAGTGGAGCTAAAGTTCGTGGCACGTTAATTAATATGGGAGAATAAGTGCATAAATTTATAGTAAGAATAAAAAAATTAGAGTCAAAACCATTTGTTATCAAAAACTTTTTAAACTCTAAGGAAATTGAAGACTTTCAAAAACTCTTTCTTGAATTACCGCTTGAAATAAATAATAAAAGACAAAAAATTATTAAAAAGAAGTGGTCTGAAGAATTTAGACCTGAACTTCAAAAAACTTATAAATCAAAACTTTCATCGATAATTGGCGATTTTAGTATGGATAATCCCAAAACTAAAGAAGGTCACAAAAGCCTAGGTCTTTTTCAAGAGAGTTTCATGCCAGTATCACTTCATGTTGATACTGGATTTAATTTTGACAAAATAATATACAAGCAAACTCTAGTGCCCCTTTCAGCAAATGGGGAAACAATAATTTTCAAAAATAGATTTTATGGCTGTTCAACAACATTTTCTATAGATCCAAAGGAATTATCAGCGAAAGGATACAATAAAAGATCATCTGAACATTTAAATATTTATGAAAACAAGCCCTTTGATAAGATGATACATAAGGAGTATTTAGCTCATGAAGATATTGATAATTTGAAAGGTATGGAAGTCGAGATGATCTATAAATGGAACATTGGAGATATTTTAGTTTTTGATAGAAGCAATTTGCATTGTTCATCTAGTAACATTATTAATAAGAAAATTGGATTTACAACATCTACAAGTTTATAATGAAAATAATTGATTGCTTTATGTTTTTTGATGAAAATTTAGTTTTAGAAATAAGACTTAATACACTAGATTATATTGTAGATAAATTTGTAATAGTTGAAGCTACTAGAGATCACGCTGGTGAAAAAAAAGATTTGAATTTTAATATTAAAAATTTTCCAAAATTTAAAAATAAAATTGAATACATTGTTGTAGATGATCTACCAATAAAAGTAGAGTCAAACAAAAAAAACTGGCATGAAAATCACTTAAGGGATCAATATCAAAGAAACGCTTTAATCAGAGGGTATAAAAACGCGGCTCCAGAGGATTGGATTATGATATCAGATATAGACGAAATACCAGATCCAAAAAAAATTAAAGAATTCGATATTAAACAAAAATACGCTTGCTTTCTTCAGAAAAATTTTCAATCAAAAATAAATTTACTTAATATCAGTGATGGTTTTTGGGCCGGTACTAAAATATGTCAAAAAAAAAATTTAAAATCACCACAATGGTTGAGAAATATAAAAATCAAAGAAAGACCTTTTTGGAATTTTTTTAAGGACAAGCAGCCACAATTAATTGAAAATGGTGGATGGCACTTTAGTTTTTTAAAAAATCCGAAAGAAATTAAAAAGAAAATTATTTCTTATTCTCACCAAGAATTCAATAAGGAAAAGTTTGTTAATGAAAAAAATATAGAAGAAAGAATAGACAAAGGAAAAGACTTATTTGAAAGAAATATTCAATATAAATCAATCAAAGTAGATGAAACTTTTCCAGAGTATATATTCAAAAATAAGGAATATTTTAAAAATTGGATAATATAGAATTGGATTCATAAATGGAAAATCTTGTTTTAACTACTGCCTGTGGACTACATTCAAAACAAATAGAGTTTTTTATTAAAAGCCTAAGAAAATATTTTTCTGGAGCAGTATGCTTTTTAGTCAACAAAAATGATACCGAAATCCAAAAATTAATTAGAAGATATGATTGTATATATCATATTATTAAAGAACATAAATTTGATGTTCAGGTAAAAAGATACGGAGTTTATTTAAATCTTTTAAAGAAAACAAAATATAAAAATATTTTAATATGTGATTCTCGTGATGTTTATTTTCAATCAGATCCGTTCGATTATGTTTATAAAGGTTCTATAAATTTTTTTCTTGAAAGTAAAAAGATTAAAGATTGTCCTTTTAATTCCAGTTGGCTTTTAAAAACTTACGGTGAAAATGTTTTAAAAAAATTAGAGGATAAAATAATCAATTGCTCAGGCACTACACTTGGCACACATAATGCCATGATGTCTTATTTAGAATTGATGGTTTCGCATTCTATTAAATTTAAGTTTAAAAAAAGATTAAAATATCTTCTAACCTTAAGACGAGATAAATTAGGTCGTGGTGCTGACCAAGCATATGCAAATTATATTGCACACAATCGATTGATTAATGATACTTTTTTATACTCTAATGAAAAAGGCCCAATAGCCACAGTATGTTATTTAGATAAAATAATTTTTAATAATGATCTCCAATTAATGAATGATTTAGATACACCGTATTTAGTTGTTCATCAGTATGATAAAAGATGGGATGAATTTAAAAAAACTGTAGAAAAAATACAAAAAAAATTAAATTAAAATTTTTTTATGACTGAATTTTGGTGCGCCCGGAAGGATTTGAACCCTCAACCTCCTGATCCGAAGTCAGGCGCTCTATCCAGTTGAGCTACGAACGCATAATCTTTAATTTAGATTAAATTATGAATAAAACAATTAAATTATTGGTACCTAAAAGTCATTGTGGTCAAAGGCTTGATATTTTCCTTTCAAAAAAATTAAAAAATTTAACTAGATCAAATATTAAAAAGATTATACTGCGGAAAAATGTCAAGATTAATGAATTGACTATTCATTCGCCTTCAAAAAAAATAAAGACCAAAGATATAGTTAATGTAAAAATTAATACTATAAAACCCAAAAAACTAATTCCAAAGAAAATTGATCTAAATATTTGTTTTGAAGACAAAGATATTCTGATTATCAATAAACCAAAAGGTATGGTTGTTCATCCGGGAGCTGGAAATTTTGATAATACTCTGGCAAATGCTCTTGCTTTTAAATATAAAAATAGTTTATCAGATATTAATGGAGAACTTAGACCTGGTATTGTTCATAGAATAGATAAAGATACGAGTGGATTGTTAGTTGTTGCGAAAAATAATTTAGCTCACGCTAAAATCAGCAAGCAATTTAATGATCATACTATTAAAAGAATCTATCAATGCTTAATATGGGGATTGATAAGACCTTTAAAAGGTAAAATTGAAACTCTTATCTCAAGGGATAAATTTAATAGACAACTAATGAGTGTAAATAGTTTAAGAGGTAAAATAGCAATTACAAATTATAAAACCATTAAAACATTTAATTTAAAAGATATTCCAAAAATGAGTTTAATTGAATGCGAACTTGACACAGGAAGAACTCATCAAATTAGAGTTCATATGAAATACAAAGGTTCTTCTATAGTTGGAGACAAACAATACGGTAAAAAAAACATAAAGTTTAAAAAAATTAATAAAAATTTTTTTGAAATTTTGTCTAATTTGAATGGACAGGCTCTTCATGCAAAAAGTTTAGGTTTTATTCATCCGTCAACGAACAAATTTATAAATTTTGAGTCAAAATTACCTATTGAATTTAAAAAAGTATTAGATTTTCTTAATAATCTTAGTAGTTGAAAATTTATAATTGATATATAAATTGAAATTATGACCAATAAAGAAAACTTAACTAACTTACCTAGTCCTTCTGGAGGAAGTTTATCTTTATATTTAACGCAAATTAAAAAGTTTCCAATGCTTGACGCGGAGGAAGAATATATGCTTGCGAAAAATTGGAGAGAAAATGGAAGTTTGCAATCGGCACACAAACTGGTTACTAGCCACTTAAGATTAGTTGCTAAAATTGCAATGGGATATCGAGGATATGGACTTCCAGTCAGCGAACTAATTTCCGAGGGCAACATAGGCTTAATGCAAGCGGTAAAAAAATTTGACCCAGATAAAGGTTTTCGATTAGCAACTTATGCTATGTGGTGGATTAAAGCGTCCATTCAAGAGTATGTATTAAGGTCTTGGAGTCTTGTAAAAATGGGAACAACCACTGCTCAGAAAAAACTTTTTTTCAATTTAAAAAAATTAAAAAATCAGATTGCACCAGGACAAGAGGGTGATTTAAGAAATGAACAAGTAGATGAAATATCAAAAAGATTAGATGTTGACTCTGAGGAAGTTGTCAACATGAATAGACGAATGATGGGCCAAGAAAAATCTCTTAATGATCCAATTAAAAGTGGCGAAACCGATGAATGGCAAGATTGGTTGGTCGATGATAGTTTAGATCAAGAACTTATTATTTCACAAAAACAAGAGTATGATGATAAGAAAGAATTATTAAAAGATGCGATGAAAATTTTAACTGACAGAGAAAAAGAAATTATCAATGCCAGGAGACTTTCAGAAGACCCAAAAACTCTAGAGGAGTTAAGTAAAAAATATAAAATTAGTAGAGAAAGAATACGTCAAATTGAAACAAAAGCTTTTGAAAAATTACAAAAATCAATGATTAATGCAAGAAATTCTAAAAACTTGCTTCCAGCTAATTAGCATTAAATGGATCTTCTACTAATATTGTATCCTCTCTTTCGGGACTAGTTGAGATGCTTGATATTTTAGCACCAATGAAATCTTCTAAAGCGTAAATATAGTTTTTAGCTTTTTCAGGCAAATCTTTAATGTTTCTTATACCTCTAGTTGAACTTTTCCAGCCTGGGAAAGTTTTATAAATAGGTTTAATATTTAACTGATCTTCCGAAGCAGCAGGTAAATAATCCAATTTTTTACCTTTTAATTCATAAGAAATGCAAACTTTAATTTCATCTAATTCATCCAAAACATCCAGTTTTGTTAAAGCTATTCCATGTATCCCTCCGATCTTAATTGTTTGACGAACTAAAACCCCATCAAACCACCCACATCTTCTTTTTCTTGCTGTAACGGTGCCAAATTCCTTTCCTCTATTACCTAAAATTTCACCAATCTTATTCTTAAGTTCAGTAGGAAAAGGACCGCTCCCGACTCTGGTTGTATAAGCTTTTGTTATTCCTAAAACATAATTAATTTTATCTGGACCTGAACCTGTGCCAGTTGCAGCCATAGCTGGAACGGTGTTAGAAGAAGTAACATAAGGATAAGTCCCATGATCCACGTCGAGTAAAATTCCTTGAGCTCCCTCAAATAAAACTTTTTTTCTTTCTTTATTAAATTCACTTAATTTTAACCAAACCGGTTGAGCATATTTTAGTATTTTTGGCGCTATTTTCATTAATTTTTTTTTAAGATCGTCTTTTTTAAAAATTTTCTTTTTAAGACCTTTTCTTATTGCATTATGATGTAAAAGAACATTTTCCAATCTTTTATCTAAATTACTTGCAGATCTTAAATCCATTACACGAATTGATCTTCTGCCAACTTTATCCTCGTAACATGGTCCAATACCTCTTCTTGTAGTTCCAATTTTTCCTTTTCCAGCAGCATCTTCTCTTATTTCATCCATTTCTTGATGGAAGGGAAGAATTAAAGAAGCTGACTCTGAAATCATAAAGTTTTCTGAATTAACTTCGATCCCTTTTTTTTTAATTTCTTTAATTTCATCTAAAAGAGCCCATGGATCTATCACAACACCATTACCCAAAATTGATATTTTTCCCTTTCTTACAATGCCTGATGGCAATAATCTTAATTTAAAAGTTTGTTGATCAATTACTAAAGTATGTCCAGCGTTATGACCGCCTTGAAACCGGACTACAACGTCCGCTTCACTTGACAGCCAATCAACAATTTTTCCTTTGCCCTCGTCTCCCCACTGCGATCCCACAACAACTACATTTTTCATTATCTATATCTTTTGTCCATTTTAATAGAAACTGCATGGTTTATTGGTCCATGTCCTTTTCCAAAATTAGGATTAAATTTTATAGCCTGGTTAACATATTTAATTCCCAACTCACAGGATTTCTTTAGAGGTTTTCCACATGACAGAAAAGTTGCTACTGCGCTTGATAAAGTACACCCTGTTCCATGAGTGTTTTTTGTTCTAATTTTTTTATTTTTAAATATCTTGATTTCTTTTTTATTATTTAACAATACGTCCTCTATATACTTTGTTTTTTTATGACCACCTTTCAGTAATACATTTTTTACCCCAAGATCCAAAAGAATATTGCCAGCTTTGATCATGTCTTTTAGGTTTTTAATCTTCATTTTTGTCAACTCCTCAGCTTCAGGAATATTTGGCGTTATTAGATAAGTCTTTTTAATTAACTTTTTTTTTAAAAATTGAATTGCAGAATGACTTATCAGTTTTGTTCCACCTTTAGAAATCATAACTGGATCTAAAATAATTTTTTTAGATTTAATTTTTTTTAAGGTTTTTAATACTGAAACAATAACAGATGTAGACTGAAGCATTCCAATCTTTACTACATCAGGCTTTATGTCTTCAGAGGTAAATAATATTTGTTTTTCTATTTCTTTAGGTTTAATAGAAATTATTGATTTTACTCCATTTGTATTTTGCGCAGTAACAGCAGTTACTGCTGTCATTGCATAACCGCCCAATGAAGTTACTGTTTTTATATCTGCTTGAATGCCCGCACCGCCTGATGAGTCAGATCCTGCAATAATTAACACTTTAGATTTTATTTTCAATTTTATTTAATAGATTTTTTAATCAATTTAATACTTTTTAAAATTAAACTTTTATCATAAGACTCTGCCATAATCCTTATTTTTTGTTCTGTTCCAGATTTTCTCACTAAAATTCTTCCTTTATTTCCCATTAACTTATTAGCTTTTTTAATTGCTAGTTTGCATTTTGGGTTATTAATTTTATCTTTATCTTTCACATGAACATTTTCTAGAATTTGAGGTAAAGGTGTAAAAACATTTAAAATTTTACTAGCCTTTTTTCCTTTTCTTAAGGAAAAAAGAACTTCCATTGCAACAAGCAAACCATCTCCGGTTGTTGCAAATTTTCCCAAAATAATATGACCTGACTGTTCGCCGCCTAAATTAAAATTAAACTTTTTCATTTTTTCTTTAACATATCTATCACCTACTTTTGCTCTCAAAAATTTTATTTTTTCATTTTTTAAAAATTTTTCTAAACCATAATTTGACATCAAAGTTCCCACTACCCCACCCTTTAAAATCTTTTTTAATTTCCATCTTCTTGCTAGCATCGCAATAATTTGATCTCCATCTATAATTTTTCCTTTATCATCACACATAATAATTCTGTCTGCATCTCCATCAAAAGCAATACCTACATCTGCTTTAAATTTTTTAACAGCTAATTTTATTTTAGATGGGTAAGTAGAACCACATTTATGATTAATGTTAAAACCATTAGGCTTTACACCTAAAGAAATTATCTTTGCACCGAGATCTTTAAGTAGTTTAGGTGCTGCTTTATAACTAGCCCCATTAGCACAATCCAAAACTATTTTCATACCTTTTAAATTGAAATTTTTTGGAAAATTTTTTTTTAATATTTTAATGTATTTATCATTTCCGTCTTCTAATCTTTTTACTCTCCCAAGCAATTTTGGGTCGGTAAGTTGTTTTGTATTTTTTGCGTCAATTAGTTTTTCTATTTTTTTTTCTATTTTATTAGATAATTTCATGCCATCTGGACCAAATAATTTAAGACCATTATCTATGTATGGATTGTGAGATGCTGTAATCATTATTCCCATATTAGCTTTCATCAGCTTTGTTAACATAGCAAGTCCATTTGTCGGCAAAGGACCAAAAGTAAAAACGTGCATTCCGCCTGAAACTAACCCCGACACTAATGCAGGTTCTAAAGTATATCCAGAAAGTCTTGTATCTTTAGCTATGATTGCTACTTGTTTTGATTTTTTTTGATTTTTAAAATAGGTTCCAGACGCTAAACCAAATTTAAAAAATTTTTCTCCGGTAATATTACCTTTGTTTACCGTTCCTCTAATTCCATCAGTCCCAAAATATTTGTTTTTCATTATTTCTTAAAATTTGATAAAATTTTTTCAAACACACTTATACTTTGTTTCACCTCATTTACATCATGAACTCTGAAGACCTGCACACCTTGAGATAATAAAAATAGTATAGATGCAACAGTTCCACCAGTTCTTTTTTTGCTGTCATTTACCCCAGAAATTTGACTAATAAATCTTTTTCTTGAAGTACCAATTAAAATTGGAAATCCTAGACTATGAAACAAAGATATGTTGGAAATTAAAGTCAAATTATGTTTCAAATTTTTACCAAACCCTATTCCAGGATCTAAAAGTATATTTTTATCGTCAATTTTTTTGATACCTTTTTCAAAAAAATCATAAATATCTAATAGAACATTTTTATAATTTGGGTTAATTTGCATTGTATTTGGGGTGCCTTGCATATGATGAAGAACTTTTGGAATATTAAATTTTTTTAATTTTATAAGTGATAAACTATCATAATTAAATCCAGAAACGTCATTAATAAGATTTGCGCCATTTTTTATAGAATTAATCATTACTTCAGACTTTCTTGTGTCCACCGATAAACAAATTTTCTTATAATTTTTCTTAAACTTTTTAATTATATTTTTTACCCTTTCCCATTCTTTTTTTTCGGATATTGTTTTAGATCCTGGTCTTGTTGACTCCCCCCCAACATCAATAATCTTGGCTCCAGATCTTATCATTTCTGCAATATGTTTATTTGCTTTTTTTGTGGTTTTAAATTTTCCCCCATCTGAAAAACTGTCTGGCGTTAAATTTAAAATCCCCATAATGTTAGGTTTTAAAAAATTTATATTCTTTAAAAAATTTTTTCTTTTGGTAACTATATTTTTAAGATCTTGGTTAACTAAATTTCTTAATTTTTTATTAAGTTTTTTTATATCTTTGATCTTAATTAATTTCGAATAAACTCTATTTTTTTTTCTATGAAGAATCTCTATTTTATCAAAAGAAATTTCTTTATTTGAACAAAGAGGGAGAGTTTTTTTTTTCTTGATTAAAAACTTTGATTGTTGCCCATAATAAAAATTACACGCACGAGTGTAATATTTTCTCATGTATGTTTTAGATAGCTGGTTTTGGTTTTAAACCAAGTGAACCAAGAGCTGAAGAGGACTTATCATTGTTCTCATCCTCCTCTTTAAAAGACCTAGTGGGCTTAATATCTTTTAAGATTAAATCTCTTATTTCATCACCTGATAGAGTTTCATAAATCAAAAGTGCTTTTGCAAGTTTATGAAGATCATCTAACTTTTCAGTTAAAATCTTTCTAGCTCTTTCATAACCTTTGTCGACTATTTTTTTAACTTCCTCATCAACTTTTTTAGCTGTTTCTTCAGACATATTTTGTTGCTTTGTAACTGATCTTCCTAAAAATACCTCTTCCTCATTTTCACCATAAGCAATAGTTCCTAGTTCCTTGCTCATACCATACTTTGTAACCATATTTTTTGCCATTTTAGTTACCATATCTATATCTGATGAAGCACCAGACGTAACTTTGTCATGACCAAATATTATCTCTTCTGCTATTCTTCCGCCCATCGCTACCGCAATATCTGAATGCATTTTTTCTCTTGTTACGGAAAGTTGATCTCTTTCAGGTAGTCTCATTACCATACCTAAAGCTCTTCCCCTGGGTATAATTGTTGCTTTGTGTATTGGGTCGGATGCTTTCTCATTTAAAGCGACAATCGCATGGCCACCTTCATGATAAGCAGTTAATTTTTTCTCGTCTTCAGACATAACCATAGATCTTCGTTCAGCTCCCATCATCACTTTATCTTTAGCTTCTTCAATATCTGACATGGTAACAACTCTTTTATTTTTTCTAGCAGCCAGAAGTGCGGACTCATTGATTAAGTTTGCTAAATCTGCGCCAGAAAATCCTGGTGTACCTCTAGCAATAGTTCTTAGCTTTACATCTGGACCAGTGCTTATTTTTTTAACATGTACTTTTAAAATGGCTTCTCTTCCGATTATGTCAGGGTTACCAACAACAACTTGTCTATCAAATCTACCAGGTCTTAACAGTGCGGGATCTAAAACATCCGGTCTGTTAGTTGCTGCAATCAAAATTATACCTTCGTTTGTATCAAATCCGTCCATCTCCACTAACAATTGGTTAAGTGTTTGCTCTCTTTCGTCATTACCGCCTCCTAAACCTGCGCCCCTACTTCTTCCAACAGCATCTATCTCATCAATAAAAATAATACAAGGTGAGTGTTTTTTTCCTTGTTCGAACATGTCTCTTACTCTCGAAGCTCCAACGCCTACAAACATCTCAACAAAGTCTGAACCTGAGATTGAGAAAAAGGGTACGTTTGCCTCTCCAGCAATAGCTTTGGCCAATAAAGTTTTTCCTGTACCTGGCGGGCCAATTAACAAAGCTCCTTTAGGAATTTTTCCACCTAATCTACTAAATTTTTTTGGGTCTTTTAAAAACTCAACAATTTCTTCAACTTCTTCCTTTGCTTCCTCTACGCCTGCAACATCATTGAAGGTAACTTTACCTTGGGACTCGTTTAATAATTTTGCTTTTGATCTTCCAAATCCCATTGCTCCACCTTTACCTCCTTGCATTTGACGCATA
>MDSZ01090271.1_pt1 | contig 17029 bp, 6 predicted proteins | sample 811201 | NCBI WGS metagenome assembly MDSZ01 (sample SAMN05326647, study PRJNA326480) | marine metagenome | isolation source: seawater | place: Indian Ocean: North | collected 2010
CACCTAAGTTCCTACAACTTGTTCTTATGGAGAAGAACATTGCTGCAGGTTGGTATATGACGGAAGATGGTCAAACTACTTCTGTTGCTCACTGGTTAGATGAAGATAACTTCCGTAATAACGGAGGAGTTATGAATCATGAGACTGGTGAAACCATGACTAAGCGTAAGAAACCATTTACTGTCGATTATACAGGGTTTGGATGGGTTCTTATTAAGCATGGTGTATGGGAACATGATAAGATGAAGTATCCTTGGTTCGCACCTAAGATGCAAGTCTTTGAGTCTGGAGAGGTACAAGACATGTGTGGAGAGGATGTCTCATTCTGTCTAGATGCTCTTGATGCTGGATTTGAGATCTGGTGTGACCCTCGTATCCGTGTAGGACATGAAAAGCAACGAGTTATATAATATAACCATAGAAGGAGGAGAGATCTATACAGGTCTCTCTGAGGAGGAGTTCATGGATAAAATGATGGAACTCTCTCAATGTTACTATGAGACGGGCTATCCGTCTCCTGATCTTATTACTCATCAATCTTACAATGGCGAAAATGTACACGAGTCCTACAGGGACCAACATTCAGACGACACCAAAAAAGACTAGACAAGGACAAGGTAAGAATACCAAATTTTCCGCTACCGCCCGAAACGCTGCTCGTAAACCTTATAGAGGACAAGGTAAATGAGCAATGAAGTTTTTAGGATTACGAATAACTGCCCATGATTCTAATATCACTTACACTAATGGAAAAAGTGTAAGATATTGTTCTACTGAACGATTATATGGTATTAAACATCATGGGTTTGGTAATGATTGGCAATGGTTAGATATTCTAAAAAAATGGGATATTGATATTAATGATATAGATGCTATTTGTATAGTATCTGATGATGCAATTAAAAAATATGATTTTGGAGTTCCTACTTTTAGTATTGACCACCATTATGCACATGCATTAAGCTTATGGCCATTAGGCGAAATACCTGATTATAACTTTGTTTATGATGGATATGGTAGTAATAATAAATCATGTTCATTATTTAAAGGTAAAAATCTAATAGAATCCTATAATTGTCATGATCATGGGTCTATTGGACTTTCAATGGCACAGGTAGGAAAGGATTTAAACCTTACTTGTGATGAATATGGAGAAGATTTAGCAGGTAAAGTCATGGGACTTGCTGCTTTTGGTCTAATAGATGAAGATTTTTACTATAAAATAAGCAAATTTGACATTTCTAACATAAAACAGGCATGGAATTACGAATTATGGGATAGAAAATGGGATTCATTTGATATTAATTGGTTACAAACGGTTCATGAGTACACTGGAGACCTAATTTCCAAGAAAATTGACGAAATTCCCGATAAAATTGTTGGTTATAGTGGTGGTGTAGCACAAAATTGCGTTTTTAATGGCAAAATTAGTAAAAAAGTCGTAATTCCACCTCATGCTAATGATTGTGGACTAAGTTTAGGTGCTGTAGAGTACCTAAGAATGCATTATAATCAAGAAAAATTCGATAATACGGGATTTCCGTTCTGGCAAGATGATGAAATACCCGAAAAACCGAGTGATGACACTATTTTAAAGACTTGTGAAGCAATTGCTGATGGTTGTATAGTTGCATGGTATCAAGGAGCAGGTGAAATAGGTCCAAGAGCATTAGGACATAGATCTATATTAATGAATCCTAGATTGCCTCATGCAAAAGATACTCTTAATAATAGAGTTAAGCATAGAGAACCATTTAGACCATTTGGTGCATCTGTTCTTAAAGAAGATATAAACAAATATTTTGATTATAATAGAGATGTTCCATATATGAATGTATCTGTTCCTGTAAAAGATAGTGATCTTAAGTCAATTACTCATATTGATCAATCTTGTCGCATTCATACAGTTGAAGGTGATGATTGTTTTTCTAAACTTTTACACAAATATAAAGAATTAACAGGAGATAGTGTACTTCTTAATACAAGTCTTAATGTAGGTGGAAAACCTATTGCTAGTAAAATATGGGAAGCAAAGGAGCTTTTCTCTAAAAAGGACATTGACAAGTTAGTAATAGGTAATGCTATAATAGAAAAATAGTATATATAACACACACTCGCTTTTTTAGTTATGTCAAAACAGGAAACGGTTAAGTATACTATCAAACAAGATGGTACTGTAACAGAAGAAGTTATCGGTTCAACTGGTAAGCAATGTTTAAAGGCAACTGAAGGAGTAGAAGAGGAACTAGGTAATGTAGTGAATAGAGATTTTCTTCCTTCTTTTTATCAGGAATTAGATTTTCAAGAATATGTTGAGGAATTTACACACGATTCGGAAGGCTGCTAATGTCACATTTTAGTACGATAAAGACTAAGATTACAAAAAAACCCGCTTTACTCGAAGCATTAGAACTTTTACAGTATAATGTAGAAGAAAATGTAGAGCTAGAAAATCCACTTGACCATGAGCATAAAAAATGGCAGGTGGATATTGCTATTGATAATGAAATTGGATTTCGTTGGAATGGAAAAGAGTATGTATTAGTTGCTGATTTGCAGACATGGAAACAACCATTTCCTCCAGAAAGGTTTATTGAAAAAGTAACTCAACAGTATGCACGAATGACCATCCACAATACAGTAAAAAAAGAGGGTTGGCAGGTTGCAGAAGAGTGGGAAATGGATGATAATAGTATAGAATTGACTGTTACTAGGTGGACATGATTGAAAATCTGTTTTCAACACCAATATATGTTGCTAGAGTAGACAATTTTAATAATATTCAACAAAATATCGAAAAATCTCTTAAAACTATTGATTTTTCGATGATTTCTGGTTGGGGGAAAACACATTATCTCTCAACAAATAATTTTCAAGATGATATTATTGAAAAATGCGATATAAAACCACTTTTTGACGAAATAAAGCGTCATATTGAGTTATATCGAAAAGAAATTGGTAATAATTCGCCAAAATTAGATTTTTCGATGACTTCTTGGTTTACAAAGTGCGAAAAAGACAATTTTGCACATTTACATAATCACGGAACTGCGGATATTTCTGGTGTTTACTATTATAAGACAAATGGTGATGATGGAAATCTATATTTTCACACACCAAACCCATTTTTAGATACAAATGATTTTTATATGCATTTGGGTAATCAATGGGAACATAAACCATTTGACGGTAAATTGATATTATTTCCCTCTTGGTTAATGCATGGTGTAAGAGCAAATCAGACCAATAATACTAGAATAAGCCTTTCTTTTAATGTAACCTTCAAAAAGTCAGTATAAATAACATTTGACGATACTGCCAACATAAATGGCAACCAAAAGATCACGAGGATACAAGGATATTACCCTTGATTTTGTACCAAATCCTGTTACTGGAGATTTGAATGTACTTAAAGATGATAGGGCTATTATTCGTGCTGTGAGAAATTTGGTTCAAACTGGATTAAAAGAAAGACCTTATAATGATATAGGATCAGATGTTACTGGTACTTTATTTGATTTTTGTGATGTTGCTTCAGGGAGTTTACTTGCAAAGCAAATACGAACTCTTTTGTTAGCATACGAACCGAGAATTGATTCAATATTAATAAAGGCAGACCCTAGACCAGATGATAATGCGTATGAAATTACAGTTTCATATGAAGTTATAGGTCAAAGTTTTGCTACTCAGAATTTTTCGTTCTTATTAGAAGCAACTAGGTAAAAAAATGCCCGTAACGAAGTTTACAAACTTAGATTTTGACCAAATTAAGAGTCAAATTCGTTCTTATTTAAAAGCAAATTCAGATTTTACTGATTTTGACTATGAAGGATCTAATATGTCGATTTTGATCGATATATTGGCTTATAATACTTATATTTCAGCTTTTAATAGTAATATGGTAGTTAATGAGTCCTTTTTGGATTCAGCAACTTTGCGTGAAAATGTTGTTTCTTTGGCAAGAAATATTGGATATGTACCAAGATCAAGAAAATCTGCTAAAGCGATTATAAATTTTGACTTTAAATTTAATGGAAATAGTAATAGTGTTAAATTAAAGAAAGGTTTAGTTTGTGTTGGTGCAAAAAATAATACTTCTTTTACATTTTCTATTCCAGATGAGATAACTGTTTCTAGTCCAATTGATTCTGGATCAAATATAACAGTTAATCCACCTAGAACTGCTCAGTTTAGAAATATTAGCATATATCAAGGAACTCTATTAAAGAAAAATTTTATTGTAGATGGTAGTCTAGATCAAAGATTTATATTAGATAATTCATTTGTTGATTCTGAATCAATTAGAGTTTTTGTAAGAAAATCTGGATCTACCTCAGGATTGGAATATTCTAGAATTGATAATATTACAAGTATTAATGAAAAGTCAAATATTTACCTTATTCAAGAAATTAAGGATGAAAAATATGAATTAATGTTTGGAGATGGATTATTTGGCAAAAAACTTAGTAATGGTGATATTATTGAAGTAACATATATTATTACTGACGGAAAAGCAGGAAATGATGGTAAATTTTTCTCATTTAGTGCAGATGCAGTAGATGATGCTGGAAATCCTCTTGATGCTTCAGCAACTCCTACTATAACTACCGTTCAGACCGCTAAGGGAGGCGGTGATATTGAGGATGTAGACTCTATTAAGTATATTGCACCTAGAGTCTATTCATCGCAGTACAGGGCGGTTACAGCAAAGGATTATGAAGCAATTGTACAAAGTGTTTTCCCTGATGCAGAGTCAGTATCTGTAATTGGTGGGGAAGAGTTAGATCCTCCTGAATTTGGAACAGTTATATTAAGTGTAAAACCTCGAAACTCAACATACTTATCTGACTTTACTAAAAATCAAATTTTAGACAGATTAAAGAGATATGCTATTGCTGGAATAAATCAAAGAATTATAGATCTCAAGATGCTTTATATTGAACTTGAATCAACTGTTTATTATAACTCAAATGTCTTTAGTGATACTGATGGTTTGAAGGCGCAAGTGATTGATTCTTTAACTTCATATGGAAAATCTACTAATTTGAATGCATTTGGAGGTAGATTTAAGTATTCTGAAGCACAAAGGATTGTTGATGAGTCAAATAATGCAATTACATCAAATATTACTAAATTGACAATAAGGAGGGACTTAAAACCAATATTTAATGCCTATACTCAATATGAATTATGTTTTGGTAATTCATTCTTTGTAAGTCCTAAAGGTAAAAACATAAAAAGTACTGGATTTACAATTGAAGGCAATGTTAATACTCTATATTTCACTGATTTGCCTCATCCTAACTTAAAAACGGGTGATATTGCTGTAATTCAATTAACTGAGTTAACAGGAGAAAATGCACCAGTTGTTTTACCTTCTGCTGGAACTGTTGATTATGTAAAAGGTGAAATTGTTATCAATACTATTAATATTACTGGTACTACGCTTGGAACTGGTTTGATTGAAATTCAAGCATATCCAGATTCTAATGATATCATTGGATTGAAGGATTTATACCTACAATTAGACATGTCTAATTCGACGATAAATATCGTCAGAGACACTATATCTTCTGGAGAACAAATTTCTGGAATTGGATATAAAGTTACCTCTAGTTACTCTAACGGAACCTTCACTCGGTCATAAACAAGGATGATAGAAACACATAGCCCCTTATCCTCCAGAGTTAAGACATATCAACTTATTGGTGATCAAGCACCAGAATTTTCTGTTGCAGAAAATCCTTTATTTGAAGATTTCCTAAAGCAATATTATATTTCACAGGACTATCAAGGTGGACCAGTTGATATTGCCGAGAATATTGACAAATATATTAAAATTGATAATTTAACTAAGGAAGTTATATCTGGTAATACATCATTAGCATCTAGTATTACTACAACTAGTGATGAAATTACTGTTTCTACTAATACTAAGGGATTTCCTCAAGAATGGGGTCTTTTGAAAATTGATAATGAGATTATAACATATACTGGAGTAACTACAAATAGCTTTACTGGTTGTATAAGAGGTTTTAGTGGAATTACGACATATCATTCAATTAATGACTATCAAAAATTAAGTTGGACTGATAGTATTGCTGCAGAACATAATACTGGGTCTGCAGTTCAGAATTTAAGTGCATTATTCCTTCAAGAATTCTATGATAAGTTAAAGGCGCAGTACACACCTGGATTAGAAGGTGTAAAACTAAGTCCAGACTTAGATATTAATAATTTTATAAAAGAAGCAAGAAGTTTATATGAATCTAAGGGTACTGACGAATCTTTCAAGATTTTATTCAAAGCATTATTTGGTTTAGAACCAAAAATTAATGATCTTGAAAAATACCTCATCAAACCATCATATGCTAACTATTTGAGGAGAGAATCCTTTGCTGTACAGGTAGTTAGTGGTGATCCAAATAATCTTATTGGGCAAACTTTATTTCAAGACAATGAAGTAGGTAATCCTTTAGTAAATGCTGCTAGTGGACCTATTTCTGAGGTTGTTCAAATTAGAGAAGACTTTTATCGTCTCTCAGTGTTCATTGGATATGATGATAGAGATTTAATTCAAGGTACTTTTGTTGTTCCTGGACATACTCAAGCAGTTGGTATGGTTGGATTGGGTGCAACTGTTATAACTGTTGATTCTACTATTGGATTTGGTCAGACTGGTACTATTGAGGTTGGTGTTTCTACAGAAACCGACTATATGAAATTAGATTACACTGAAAAAACTGTAAACCAGTTTATTGGTGTAACTACAACATCAAAAGATATCAAATCCACTAAAAATATCTATACACCAACTGTAGTGTATGGTTATGAGGATAATAATCTTGAAAAACCAGTTATTATGAAGATAACGGGTGTTTTAAGTGATTTTGATCCTCTTCAAGATTTATATGGACTTTCTGAGACTTCTAAGGTCAATGTTAAGAACCTTGGAAGATTTATTAATAACCCATTAGTAGAAAAAACATGGGAACAAGTATTCTTTAACTCTTGGATTTATAATACTAGTGGTAGGTATCTGATTGAAGATTTATCTGGTGCTACTTTCACTTTAAAGGGTAAAATCGACCAATCAAGTTTAAGAGTTGGTGATAAAATTGAATTGTTAGTCAGAAATAGTGAAATAGTTATTGCGCCATCATTAACAGTTACTTATATTAATAGTGTTAATAATTCCATTAGTGTATCTGGTACTTATACAACTACTGCTGGAATTGATTATGATATAAGAAGACTTCAAGTAAAAGCGACTAGTAATGTCGTTCCTATTGTTGGTGGACAATCTCAAATCTTATCTGATGTTTCTAATACCTATGTTCTTGATGCAAAATGGTCAGAAAGTGGTCAAAAAGAAGGATTTGTAGCTTCTAACTCCATTCCTTCATATCCAATCACTACTGACAAAGTTCATGCAGTTTTAATTAATCCTACAGTATCTAGTGGTTCATGGGATGGATATGACAGTCTGTCTAATAGATATACCATAATTTCTTTCCCACAAGATGTTCCTTTTAGAACAGGTGAGGAAGTTGCTTATGTTCCAGTTGGAAATACTGTTGCTATTGGTGGATTAGATGCAAACTCTTATTTTGTAGAAGTATTATCTCAAAAGAACAAAATTAAATTATATCCTTCTAGATCCTTTATTCCATCTGGAATTTCTGTAAAATTTGCTCCTCCAGATCTATCAACTGGAATTCATGATTTTGTTAGAGTTGATCAAGCAAGAAAATCAATTTTCCCAGGTAGAACACTTAAAAGATTCATTCTTAGTCAAAATCTAACTAAAGGTAAATTACAAAAAACAACTTCTGAAAGAACCTTAGATGGTAATACTGGAATGTTGGTAAATGGTGTAGAAATCACCAATTATAAGTCTGACAAATATATTTACTACGGACCTTTAAAAGCACTTGATCTTGTTAATGCTGGTACTGGATATGATGTTCTTAATCCACCAACTATAAGTATTGAGAATAGTTCAACGGGAATTAATACTGCTTATGGTAGATTATCAATTGGTGGTACTGTTACAGATGTTTTAATTGACCCAGTTGACTTTGAGATTAAAAAAGTAGTTTCTGTTGATATACATGGTGGAAATGGTAGTGGAGCAGTTGCAAAAGCAATTACAGAATTAGCGTATAGACAATTTACTTTTAATGCTAAGTCATTCTATAGTGGTGGTAATATTGAACATGCTGATCCTAATAATGGTCGATTTATAATGGATAAACCCCATTATTATAAAACTGGGGATAGAGTACTTTATAGTGCAAATAATAATAATGTTGTTGGTATCCATACACAAGCAGCAGCTGGTATTGATACTTCTTTAGTAGAAGGTCAATCTTATTATGTTGGGGTAAGTAGTGATACTATATTCAAACTTTATACACAAAAATCAGATGCAATTGCTGGTGTAAACACTATAGGTTTTGGTGCAACAGCAGCATACTTGAATAATGGTATTCATCAATTTAGAGATTATAATACAAAGAGGCGCATTTCTAGAGTTAGTATTCTAGATGGTGGTTCTAATTATACTAATAAGAGATTATCTATAGAACCTACTGGAATCAGTACTTTTAAAGATTTTATTGAATTCACCAATCATGGATTTAAAGATGGTGAAGTAGTTCATTATGGCATATCAACTACTCCTGGTGCATCACCTATTACTGGACTATCTACTAATTCACAGTATCAAGTTATAGCTCTGGATAATGATAAATTTAGACTTTGTTATTCAGGTATTGCAACCACAAGAACTCCAGATAAGACAAATTATTTGAATAAAGAATATGTAAGATTCACTTCTCATGGTGTAGGGTATCAAGATTTCTTCTATCCTCCAGTAACAGTAGATATTAATGTTATTACCGATTTAGATACACCAGTAACTTTAAAGTCAACTCCTATTGTTCGTGGTAAAGTTACAGAAGCTATTTTATATGATAAAGGTCGTGATTATGGTTCAAATATTATTAACTTTGAAAAAGCACCTTCTGTAGATGTTAATTACGGAGCATTTGGTCAAATTGGACTTACTATTGTTAATGGAAGAATTATTGATGCTTTTGTACAAAGTAAAGGATCTAATTATGATGGACCTCCAGATATAACAGTAGTTGGTGTTGGTAGTGCAATTGGTGCAAAACTTCGTGCTGTTATGGATGGTAGAGAGATATCTTCAGTTATAGTTTTATCTCAAGGTGTTGGATATGCTGCAACAACAACTACTGTTATTATTAAAGCTCCAGGTGATTCTGCAACATTCTCAACTAGAGTTAGACCATTAATTGCTAATAAGTATAAAACTAGTGGTACATTGAATGGAGACTATCTTACTCCAGTTGACGGTGGATTAGCTGTTGAATCTGTTGCTTATGGAGCAACGGTTAGGGATGCCTTTAATGATGATGGAAGTGGTCATTCCCCTATTATTGGATGGGCATATGATGGAAATCCAATTTATGGACCTTATGGTTTAACTAATATTGATGATATTCAGTCTTCTTCTACGAGAATGGTTTCATCTTATAAACTAGATTCAACTAGAGTTATAAATCGACCTTCTCTTTCAGAATATGAAGCAGGTTTCTTTATTGAAGATTATTATTATGATTCTAGTGGTGATTTAGATGAACATAATGGTAGATTCTGTAAAACACCCGAATTTGAAGAAGGTGTTTATGCATATTTTGCCACTATAGATAATACCAATGTTCCACAATTCCCATATTATATTGGTGATACTTATAGGGGATTTGCATTAAAAGTTAATACGGTTGCTGGTGAAAAGATTAAGCAGAGTAATTATAGCTTTGAAGAATCTAAATTAGTAAGAAATACACTTCCATATAATCTATTTGGTGATGGAGTTGCTTATGATTTTGTATATCAACCATATAAGCAGATTCCTAATGTCGCAATACCTAATAAAATTGGTATTGGTGGAGTAGAGGATATAAGAATATCATCTCCTGGTGTAGGGTACACTTTTGGCGCACAATTACATTTTGATGAAAGCGGAACTAATGGAAGTGGCGTAAGTGCTAGAGTTAATCTATTGGAGGGTAAACCTATCAATAAGATTGACACTACTTTCAAATTATATGAAAATGTAGTATTTGAATGGAAAGGTCAAAGTGTTATTGGTCATTTTGACCCATCACACGGATTAGAATTAAATGATTATGTGCAAGTTGCTGGATTATCTACTAGTGTAGACAAATTAGTAGATTCTCATGTTATTAGTACTGTAAATATTTCAACTAAACTTTTAGATAATAATGTTGTTGGATTAGTTACTGATATTAGAGTTCAGTATATTCCACCTTCAGTTTCTGCTGGTGCTACGATTGGATTCTCAACAATGACTCCATCGTCAGTAGGAATTGGTACAACAGTTGGAATAGGAACAGAAACTGCTCATATTTTGAATGTTTATAATGATGATAGTGTATTAAGAATTCGTAGGTCTGTTGGTGTTCAAACTACAGATGTAGTTGGATTAGGAGTTTCATATTTTGCTGATGAAATAGAAATTCCTATAGTTACTAATAAATTTACTTCTGGAATAACTAAAAAGATATATTTTAACCCTACAGAATCAGTAGGATTTGGTACTACAACAGGACAGACAATAACTAGAGATTTTGATTATCTTGGTGTTACTGCATCTAGATCTATTAAAACTCAGAGTATTTACTTAGAAAATCATGGTTTAAATACTAATGATAGTTTAAGTTTAAATGTTCCTGGTGGTGGAGTTACTTTAGGTATAAAAACTGATGGTATTGGAAATACTTTCAATATACCTGATCCATGTTATGCGGTAAGAAAAACTGAAAATACTATTGGTATAAAAACAACCAAAACTTCTGATGAAGTATATTTTGTTAGTGGTGGTACAGATGCTTATGATTATCTGTTTACTAGTACTCCAGATTCACAAGTTACTGGATCGGTACAAAAAATTACTTCTACCATTCAAACTGCTGAGAGTCATGAGTTAGAAACTGACGATGAAATTAATTTAATCGTTAAACCTGGTCTTGCAACTGGTATTGGTACAACAACTGTTGCAACAGTTAAGATTATTGATGAATATCTAATTCTTAATCCAATTTCTGTTGATCAAACTGGAATAAACACTAGTACTAATAGAATTAGTGTATATAAGCATAATTTGATAACTGGTGATAAAATTTTATACTATGGTTCAAATCTTCCAGGTGGAGTAGTTCAAAGAGAGTATTATGTTGTTGTAATTGATGAAAATACACTTCAATTAGCAAATACATTTAAAGAAACTGCAGGAACTCCTAATGTTGTTAATATAACATCTCAAGGTGGATCTGGACAAACTATCAATCCAATTAATCCACAATTAAGACCATTTAGGAATAATGATCTTGTATTTGATATGAGTGATCCTAGTTTAGTAGATAATGATTTAAAATTCTATTATGATAGCAATTTCTTTAATGAATTTGTAGGATCTGGTACAAGTCTTGGATTTGAGGTAGTTGGTGTTCATACTACAGCAACTGTTGGTGTTGCATCAACAAATCCGAATTCTAATGGTCATCCAACTATTAAAATTAAACATTCTGAAACAGCTCCTAAGATAATCTATTATAGTTTATTCTCAAGTGGTATTAGTACTGCTGATAGGACTGTTTTCAATGGATCTCAAATTAAGTATGTTGATAGTTCTTATACATCAACATATCCAATAACGAGTATTGGAGATACTACATTTACTATTAATTTGGAGGAAAAACCAGAATCTCTAAATTATGTTGCTGCTGATTGTGATATTATTGAATATACTACTAGATCTACTAATGCTACTGGTGGTATTGCTTCAACAAGAATATTAAGTCCTGGACTTAATTATACAAGACTTCCTGGTATTTCTAGTATTGGAGATCGTGGAGAAAATGCTACATTGATTGCAGAATCTAATGCTATTAACAAATTAGAAACATTAACGGTTCCTGAAGATGTTTATGGATATCCATCTGACAATACTCTTAGACCTGATGCTTTTGTTCCTAGAGTTGTTAATATTGACAGTTTTGCAACTATTGATGCAGTTAATGTTATATACGGTGGTAAATTCTATATTAATGCTCCATCATTGGTTTTATTTGATAAAGCAACTGGTGATATTGTAGAATCTGGATTAATTACTTCTGAATTAAGCGATTCTGCTGTTACCAAGGCAACTGTATCTGTACCTCCTACGGGTCTTTCTAATAATGATTTTGGTATTGCTCCTGTTAGAAATAGTAATGGTCTTAGTATTATAAGTGTTGAAGCTACTCTTGGTATCTTAACCTGTAAGATTACAACTCCAGTTTTGGGTTATGTTACAGAACCAATGGCAATTGGTGATAAGGTAATGATTGAGGGTATTAACTATGATGCTGGAAGTGGTACTGGATATAACTCTGGTGATTATAAGTTTATCCCATTTGAAGTTTCTGATTATAATGATTCTGTTAACCCAAGAGAAGTTACATTTGATCTAAATGGAATTAGTACAAATCCTGGTACTGGAGCAACGGTTGCTTTTGGATTTGGTCAATTAACTAAAGCTGATTATCTCGCACAATTTGAAGTTGTTAAAGGTGCTTCTAAGTTTATTGAAAACGAACCATTTAAGAGAAATGACAATCCAATTGCTGATATTAGATTAGATTTTATCGATGTTAATGCTGCTAAAATTATTGTTAGTGGTGCTGAACCTTTAGAGATTAATGATATTTTAATTGGTAAATTAAGTGGTTCTTCTTGTAGAGTAATAGGAATTCAGGAATTTGATGGTAGTTTTAATATTGCGCCTTCTGTTAAAACATTAGTTGGATGGAGAGATAATATTGGTCTTATTAATGATACTAATCAAGTATTGCCTGATAATGATTATTATCAGAACCTTTCTTATGCAATTGAGAGTCCTAAGACTTATGAGGATTTAGTTACATATGTAAATGATATTGTTCATCCATCTGGACTTAAAAACTTTGCAAATACCGAAGTAATTACAAAAGGTAATCCAGGTGATACTACAATTCCTGCGGAAGATGCTGGTGGATTAGTTCTTGACTTTATTGGTGATCCACTTAGAGTAGATTCAATTTATCCGTTTGATTTAGCAAGGGACTTTGAAGCTCAAGGAAATATTTCCAAATTTGTAGAGTTGAGAGCTACTAGACTTTCAGACTTCATTTTAAACAAAACTAACCGAGTTTTAAATATTGATGATATTAGTCCCAAGTTTGTATCTAATGAGTCTAATGATCTAAGTGATTATAGAATAGTTGCTAATTATCCCGCAGGAAGATATTTTACAAGGTTCTTAACACAAACTGTCTTTAAAGCAGAGGATGAAAGAAAAAATCATTATCAGTTAAATGAATTTATTTCAGTAACTGTTGATGAAGATACTTATTTACTACAAAAGCAGGATATGAAGAATTGGGATCAAGTTGGTCTCAATACTGGATATGCGGTATTTGATACAGTATATTCTCCTGCTGTTTCAAAAACACAATTGATATTTAGACCAAATGAACCATTTGATACTAATTATGAAGTTAAATCACTTCAAACTAATTTTGCTGATTCTGTAGGTGTTGGAACTACTAGTTTTGGTCATATTAGATTAGAGGGTGCTAATACTAGGGTTACAGCAGCTTCTACTACAGGAGTTAGTGCTACAACCAATGTACTTGGAATATCAACATTAACATCTCAAGCAGCATTAATTCAATTTGTGGTTATTGATAATCCTGGAGCTGCATCTTCTATTACTAAACAAGTTGATTATCTAGAATATGCAGTTATGCATGATGGTGTAGATACTTATCTTACTGAATTAGCAGCATTTAACTCAAAACAGAATTTAAGCGGATTATCTGCACCACAATTTATTGGTACATTTACTTCTAAGATTGAAAGTGGATTACTTAAGATTGATTTTGAAAATGGTCGTGATAGAATAGTAGATGTTAAATATAAGTCTATTATTGTTGATCCTTCTACTCTTGGTTCTTCTAATTATAGATTTAAGATTCCATTTACACCAGATGGTACAGAAAGATCTGGTAGATTAGAGGTAACAAGTCAAGCAAAATCTGGTATTGCAACTGTTGTTGGTTTAACTAGTATTACTGATCTATCTGTTAAATCTACAGTTCATGTTGCTTATGGCGCAACTCAATCTTTACATCAAATTTATCTATTATCAGATCCTGAAAAGAGTCAAACCTTTATTAGCGAAAATCCTCTTGCTGCTATTGGATCTACAACTGGAGTAGGTACATTTGGATCTACTTATAGATCTGATGGTACTTTTGGACTTGAATTCCATCCATCAGTTTCTGGTATTGTTAGTATTACTGCATATAACGAAGTATTATATAAAGAATTGGATCCTAATGGTACTTTAGATGGTATTGGACAATTGAGTTATGGTCAAGTATATGAAAATGTTTGTCAGAACATATACCTTGGTATTAATAATAGGAATGTTAAAGAGTTTGACTTAAATTATCAAGGGATACCCATTTATGCTCGTGAAACAAATATTGCAGATCCATCCGCATTATCTTTTGATACAGGAACATTTAATCAAAAACATTTCTTCTCTAATGAAGAGCAGTTAACATACAAAGCAGATTCAAACCTTATTGGTATAGCAGGAACTGGACTTGTTTACTATACAGGTGTTGGTACTGCTCGTTTACCAGAAACAGTTTATGCGATTAAGAATAATAATTCACAATTTAGAGTTGCTTTAAGTGAACTTGATGCTAGACAAGGTATAGCAGTAACTTTTGCTGAGAATTCTGGTGCTGGTAACCAACATAGATTCTCAATGAGAAAGAGAGATTCTAAGTCAATGATCTCTATTAGTGGTTTAGTACAAAAACCACTATCATATACAGCAATCAATTATGATCTTAATGTTCCTGTTGCTGGATTTACAACTGCATTTGTATTAAGTGGTATTTCATCTATCCAATCTGGAGATTTACTTAAAATAGAAGATGAATACTCTATTGTAAGAACTGTTGGTTTTGGTACTACTTCACTTGGACCTGTAGTAGGTATTGGTACATGGAACTTAGTAGAAATTGAAAGGGGCGCAGTTGGTACTGCTGCTACTCCACATGCTGCAGGAGAAACTGTAAGACTCTTTAGAGGATCTTTCCAAATAGTAGACAGTAAGATACATTTCACCCAAGCACCTCTAGGTGGTGATATGGGAATTATCAATGCTGCTAATTTACCATATGCAAGAGCGACATTTGGTGGAAGAACATTCCTTAGACAGGATTATGAGAAAAATCAGATTTTTGATGATATATCAGAGAAGTTTGATGGATTAGAAACTACTTATCCATTAACATCTATTGGTGTTGCTGTTACTGGTATTGGTTCAACTGGTGGTAATGGTGTATTATTCATTAATAATATCTTCCAAGCACCATACAGTGAAAACAATGTTAATGCAAACTTTAAGATAGATGATGGAAATGTTGGTGTAAGTAGTGTTGTATTTACAGGTATTAGTTCCTTTGGTTACACCACACCAGTTATAGATGTAGGGGATGTTAATGAAAATCAACTACCTAGAGGTGGAATTATTGTATCTGTAGCTTCCACACCAGGTAGAGGTTATGCTCCATTTGTGGGTGCAGAGGTTAAGCCAATAGTTAATATTAATACTGGGGCAATTGAAAATATTGTTGGTGTACCTACAGCAGGATCTGCGGTTGGTGTTAAGACTGCATTCTATAATAATGAAAGTGGAATAATGGAGGTCACTACAGTTGGACCTCATAATCTTAAGATTGAAGATCCAGTTAAATTACAAGGACTCCAAATGGAGTGTATTGGTTATAAGCATGTCTTTAGAAGTGCTACAACCAATTGTATATCTGTCACATCTGGTGTTAATACTACACCAACAGATGTTGATTATAATGGACTAACGGGTCATCTAACATTAACTATTCCTTCACATGGTCTTACAACTGCTAATACTATAGGAATTGCAACACAATCAATAACAATGAGTTGCGATAAGGATAATTTTGCGACTAATCACGCATATCCTCGTACAACTGATCCTATACATGGCAATACAACTATACCTATTAGATCAACAACTACTGATACTATTACTGTAGATGTTGGTAAGTCTGGTCTTGGATATGGTAGCACTATTGGTATTACCTCATTCGTATACGATCATATAAGTGGAATTGCTACAATTATTGCTGATGGTGACCATAACTTCACTGATCCTAATTTAATTGGTATTGCTACAGGTGCTCTTACATTTACTTGTGAGATGGATGGTCAATTTACCAATCATGCTTATCCAAGAGCAAATGATCCTGTACATGATAAGTTATTAGAAGTTAGAAATGTAACTGATAATACTTTTGATGTATTTGTTGGTATTACTACTAATGTTGGTTATACACCAACTGATGCCACATATACTCCTTCTACAGGTATTTTGGATTTGGTAATTCCAAATCACAATTTTGTAACTGGAAGATCAGCTAAGTTTAAGAATGAATCTCTTAACTTTGGTTGTTCTATGGACGGATTTGCGACTGAGCATTCATATCCTAGAGTAACTGATCCATTTTATGATACTGCTATTTCTGTTGCTTCTACTACAGCAACAAATGTTAGATTTAATGTAGGTGCATCACCTCTTGTTAACTACAGTGTTACTACTGCAACTTATACACCTAGTACTGGATTCCTTGATCTTAACATTGGTCAACATGCATTAGCAGCACAAACTTCAATTAAGTTAGCGACTGGATCACTTATATTCCGTTGTGCTAACGATAATTATATTTCTTCTCATGCATATCCACGCAATACAATTGATACTCAGACTGTAAATGGCGCAGTTTATGATGCAAATGCTGGCATAATGACCGTTACAGTTGTACCTGGCGGCAGA
>MDSZ01162790.1_pt1 | contig 17027 bp, 16 predicted proteins | sample 811201 | NCBI WGS metagenome assembly MDSZ01 (sample SAMN05326647, study PRJNA326480) | marine metagenome | isolation source: seawater | place: Indian Ocean: North | collected 2010
CGGAATAATACACGACGAGAGGAGTGTGTTTTTAGTCGCGTAATCCACGCGCTTTTTTTTTTGTCTCTTTCCCGTTGCCTCGCACGAACTGAGAACATCTTGCCGTGAATTAATATTTTTTTTCTCTCTCTTTCCCTTTGAATACGCAGGGCTGGTATTCAACCGTCGCAACCGGAAACCCCGTCGGGAATGCTCGACGAACTCACGGGTTCTATTTGCATCGATTTAACGTACGAGCAACGATTATATGGCTTCGCTTGTTGCGCTGGCATGGGCCTCATTTGCTCCTTCCTGTCCTCGTTGTTATGGATGCAACCGATGAAGTTCGCGTTGTTGTATTCCATAGGGAACATTTTATCGTTAGGCTCGACTGGATTTTTGACCGGGTTTGCCCGACAAGCTAAGAATATGTTCAAAGCGACGCGGCTGGTCGCGACGGTGATGTACCTCGGGTGTTTAATCATGACCATCGTGTCGGCGTGCGTGTTGAAATCGTTTCCGTTGACGATGATGTTTTTGGTTTTACAATCTTTGGCGTTGGTGTGGTACTGTTTGAGTTATATTCCGGGTGGTAGAAGCGTGTTAAAATCGTGCTTTGGGATTAGCAACTTTTAAGAGTAAGTAAGTAATTTGAAACGACGCGCGTGTACTTTGCTTTTTTAAATACTTATTGTTACTCTTCTTCGATACGTCGGGCTAAAATTTTAGTCTATTTTATTACATACAAAACTATATAACGGCTAATGTATTCTCGAGAGGTTAGGCTTGTTGCCCAGCCATCCTCGCTTTCGCCTCGGCGAACATCTTCGCCTGCAGAGCCATTGCCTCTTCAGCAGACATGCCCATGTCTTTTTTCTTCTTCTTCTCGATTCTCTTGTCTTTCGCGACGTCTTTTTCAATCTCCATCTCTTTCGTGCACTCATCGATAAAATCGTCGAATCCAAGTTTCTTCAGCGCTGAAATGACGTGTTCGGGAGTTATAGTTGTCTTGTTTTCTTTCGTGCTGATGTCGGTCGCTTCGGAGGATATCGACAAGACGAACTCCGTGCACGATTCGAGAAATAATTCTCTCAAATCGTTGCTCAATCTTAAACCTTCCGGGATGATGTCGGAGATCATCTTATTGATCGTCGCTTTCGGTAACGCTTGGTCGTCGTTCTCCATTACTACTTTGTTTTCTGGTGGTGGTGTGTCGCTGTAGTATTTGAGTATAAGAGGTACTAAAGAAAAGAGAGCCGTGAGTGTTATTATGGAGAAAAGGGGTCGCCGGGTGGCTTTTTTTTCTCTTTTCAACGAAAAATTTTGACAGACTGCGGCGGGTTTAAAATTATGGATTACTATATGTATTTATTGTTTATGTATACTACTCTCACAAAGCTGCTAACGCTTGACAAGACTTCGACAAATACTAAGAGAAAACGGTATGAGAGAGTCAGCGCGTAAGGCAGAGGGAGAGAAAGAAAGAAAGAAAGAAAGAAAGAAAGAAAGAAAAACACGCATGCATACGCACACATTGTATCCGCATACTATTTTCTCAGGTGCGTTTGTAAAGCGCCTTCCGACTGATCAACATCCGAGGTATCAAGCTCGTCTGTCCGCCCGTCGATAGATTGTCTTCATCGAAAATATATATGCCATGCATGCGGTAAAAAGCGAAGCGAACACATACCTTTATCTAAGTTTTAATCTTCCTCTTCTAAGACTTCGTGGATGTTTTGTTCGTCGACAAATTTGTCCGTAGCAAACACCTCATCGATGTTCTCCCACCACTTCCACAGAAACCTCTCGACGATGATTCGAAACCACGGCGACCACCTCAATCCTTTCTCTTCTTTCATCATTTCCCTCAGTTCTTCCGGCGACACCCATATCATCGCGTCTACCTCTTCCGGGTTAATCGACATACCACCTTTTACCAACTGTTCTTGATCCGCTCGACAAAACAAAACGTAATCCATCTCATGTTCTCCCCAAAATGCCGTCCCATTTTCCGGTCTCAAACTCTTCTCTCCAAAACTATCTTTCGCACAATAATGCAACCGAGTTAAAAACTTAAACTGTGTTTCTTTTACCGTCTCTGGGTCGATGTTTAACTCGTGCAGCAATTTCCTCCTCGCCGCGCGAATAGCGCCGGGAGCTCTCTTATTCTTCCTCACATCTTCCTCTTCGTCATCCACTTCCGTCGGATCGTATCCGTGCAACTGGTGTGAGCAACACGTATTTGTCCACACTAATGGAAACGTAATCTTCGACGCCGCTCTTTGTTGCAACAAGAGCTTGTTGTTTTCTTTATCGAATAAAAACACCGAAAAAGCTCGGTGCAATAAACCTTTCGGAGTGTTTCTTCCTTCCGTGTTCGTGGAAAAGTGGTGGGCGTCGTATTTACTCGCGTAACCGGTGATTGCATCTCTCGAATCTACTAATATGCATTCGTCCCGGTGCATTAAATCTTCTTGCGTGCCGGAGCCGTCCCAGTTTTTCGCCATTGCTCTTTTTGTCGCGACTGAACGTGTCCTCTTGTGATGATGATGACGATGTGGAGACGATGATGATGTCCCCGTCGTCGTCGTCGTTGCGCAGACCGAACTGCTCTGTCTTCTCGATGCGGCACCACAACCACTTCCAATCGTTGGAGTTGTCGATGTTAGCGTTGTTGTTCGGCCCGTCGTTTTAGTCAGAGCGTTCTGGAGGGCCGCTCGCATGCGCAAAAAAAAAAACACGATTCTCGTCTCTTTTTTTCCCATTTATTTTATTATTCCTCTTCTTTTCTTCTCTTTATTTTTCTTCTCCGTTCTCGTTCGTCGTTCGTTCGTTCGTTCGCTCGTTCGTTCGCTCGCGCGGAAGAAAGCCCCACGAAGAAGAAAAGAGAAGAAAAGAGAAGACGGGCATCCCGTGTCTCCGTGGAAAGCGAGCGTAGTGAAGAAGACGCGGCGGAAGACACGGAGGACGTGGAAGACGGTTCGACGACGACGACGACGACGACGAAGACGAACGGGACGTCGTTCGTTGGCGCAAAAGTTCTTTAAAGAACGGTAAAACGCGACGAGCAAGTATGAGGGCGTCTTCGTGCGATAGTTTCGGCGTGCTGCTTGCCGAGCAAATGAAGTCGATGAGTACTAGTAATGATAATAATGCGAAGAATAATACGAATACAATCGCCGCCGGCGCAGATTTGAGAATTCCCTCGAAATCCACTTTATTGGGAGAAGAAGGAGAAGAGGGGAAGAGTGCGAGAGAAAACAACATCGATATCGACATCGACAAGAAGAATAGCAAGTATATTAATCGTCTAAGCGATCGAAATTCGGAGATATTTCTAAACACGGACCAGATCCCGTACGAAAAAGCGACTGTGCTCACGAAACTACAAAAGTGGGGCGATTACACGTCCTGCGGCGAGTCTGTAGGGAAGACGAAGTTTGTGCCGATGAAAACGCCATTGTCGTTGGAGTTTTTAGAGAGCACGGAAAAGTACGCCCACATATTAACCGTGGAGAAGATGCTATACACACAACGAGAAACGAAACAGAGAGAGGTGACGATGATTATTGACTTGAGCAATCACGAGTGTTTATACGAAGAGGACATACCGGAAGAGGTGCATCGAGTACATGTTAGGAACATTGCAAAGTCGATACCGAACATCGAGTGTTGCACGAAAGTGATGAAAGAAGCGACAAGACATTGGAAAAAACACCCAGAGGACTATATTGCTATTCACTGTGCCTATGGTTTCAATCGAACCGGGTTTGTCGTGTGTTGTTATCTCGTTGAGAAGGAGAACATGACCGCCGAGGAGGCGTTGGAAGCGTTTGCGCTGGCAAGACCTCCTGGCGTGAAACATGCGAGATTTCAAATGGCTTTAAAAGCAAGATATCCCACGAGAGGGTGTAAACCGAAAGTCACCGAATACGACCACGAAGACGATGAGGAAAAGAAGAAGAATGGCGTGGCAAAGAATGAAACTGTGGAAGGAATAAACGCTGCACTTCGAATCAACAAGAACAACAATGGAGAAAAGCAAAAGAAGAGAGAAACGCTCGTGCAAAAAATGTTCAATTCGTTCATGATACGTAGGAAGAACGAGAAGTAAACGGAGAGAGAGAGTAGAACATAGACTAGATAGATGTAGTGCTATAGATGTACGTAAATTAAGAACAATTAAGTTTTTAGATCCAACTCTATTCCACCACAAGGCCAAAGCGACAATTGTCTGTAGAACTCGTAAGCCAAATCAAACGAGTGATGCGTTGTCGTTCCAGTGATCGAATCAAAGTAGTGATATTTTTTCGCATTATCATCTGACATTGAGGAGGTCTTTGAATATGGCGAGAAACCGTACAGAGAAACTTTCTCGCACGAGTGTAACGCAAAAGTAGTCGCAAAGACGCCAGACATTGGTTTGGGCTTGAACCTTTTCGAGTGGAATCCAGCAACAACGGAACCAAGTTCCACGGCTTTTTTGACAGCTTCCCAGAGTTTAAACGCATGTGCAATAATTTCAGGAGAAACCACAATCGCAGAACTTCCTAAAGCGATGTGTTCATTCGCAACGCCAGAAACGCGCGCCGTTTCCAAACGCTTCAATAACGGTGCGTAGTAATGATAACGAGCAAATGGGTTGAAAATTTCAAACAAAACCAACGTCGTATTTCGTAATGCGGCCCGAGAACTTTCCGGAATGGAGCCCCCTAAACGCGTTCGACCGGCAATGAACGGTTTTACATGTTGTAAGTTGACAAAATCGAAGTCTGTTCTCGATCCGACATCTTCTTCGTATCCCGCCGTTGGCGCGTAGTTGATTCTGAACACTTTTTCGTGTTCGTCAATCTCTCTGCCTTGTTTGGATTTTAAAAGCACACCGGAGTTACCAACTACGGCACATGTTTTGAATTTATAATTCTCGTCGTTCAACGGCAACGCGCCAACTAAATCGAGTTTAAGTTTCAAACGCTGTCGCTCACCTTGTTTGACTTGAAGCAGATCGCCATCCGCGCCTCCTTGTTGCGTAACACCGTCAACGAACGTTTCTTGTTTCAATTCGATCGCGCGCGGTAACCTACGTTCTGACGTGTTGCAACTTTTCATTTTAGCTGGGCAATACTTATCCGACGTGTAATAATTATCTGGAAAGAGCATCGCTCGATGTAAAGTCAAAGGAATACTCTTCGGCTTTTGCGACGTGATCAAAAGTCGTCGTCGTCTTTCCTGTATTTTTTCGCCAATTTCGTCCGCATTATCATCATCTGCTTTGTTTGAATCGTCATCATTGTTGTCGTTTCCTTCTTCATGATAATTTGCATGTTGTTCTAGCTCGGCGTTCTCATCAGAGTTGTTCGTGTTTTCATCCCCGTTCTCTTTGATTCCGTCTTCTCCTCTGGCTTTCTCTCCGTCCCCTCCAAGTGGGTTTTCCAACATCGCTACATCCAAAACAACTTCGCGGCCTTCCTTATCTCTATTCTTTTTGCTGACTAAGCCGAGTTCTTCTATATCGGTGCTATCGAGATTCAACGCCTGTGCAATCGTGTTCAAAACCTCTGCCGATTGTTGCTCTGTATTCTCCGAATTTTTCGGCTTTTGCTCTTCTTCGTCTTCCTCTTCTTCCTCTTCGTCGTCATCGTCATCATCATCTTCGTCGTCATCCTTGAAAGCTTTACCCTTTGCAATAGCTGCTCGCAATTGTTCAATCGCTTCGTTCGTATCCGTGGACATTTCAGCTGGTCGATGTTCTTTGTGAACTCTCGGTCTGTGTACTCTCGGCGTCACGGAAACTTCTGATCGAGATTCTCTAGAAGAACTCCGGTTAGATGGATTTCCTCTCTGTCTGAAAACCACGTTGGAGCCTTCCGAAATTAAAGGCATTCTTGCCCACAACCCCTCCGTTAATCTCGTTGCATCGAGCGAAGACCATAATCTCTGCAAATACTTCAAATCTCTTTGCATCAAACGACTGCCATTTCTCAAGTCCTCTGTCACCGGTGACGATGAACATTCCAACCCGTTCCTGGAACGTTTAGGCAGAACATATTCTCTCGCCATAATAGCCGGGATCCACCTTTCTAAATTGTTCGGCTCAATTTCCAACGGATCGAAAACATTCGACGACGAATACGTGTTCGACTCCATCCTCGCTTGTAACCACAAGGGGATATCTCTAGACTTGGAGTGTCTCTTCAAATACGCCTCTTGCTTTTCCCGCGCATGTGAAACCAAGGTCCCTTTCTCATCTTCAGTTTTAGCTAATAACGTCTCTGCGTCGCTTTGCACGTCGGAAATTCCACCAACGATGGTTTCAAAGTTCGTCTTCGTATCTTCGTCCAACGCCGCATCCATATCTTTCCTTTTGTTATGTCTAAACCCACCGAAGAAACGTCGTTTTCTATTTTCCTTTTCCTCTCGCTGCTTCTTATGAATCAACGCGTCTGCTTTTGCAACATCTTCATCCGACATGAAGACCGCGTTGGCTTTCTCCTTATACTCGTCTCGCTGGCTGCGCAAGCGCTCCATGAATGCTTTCCCTCCACCTTTCCATCCAGTGGAATGTTTCGCCATCTTCATCACGTCCACCCACGATTCTTGCGTCATGGCGGCTTCTGCGAACAACTCCGACGCGTCCGAACCACTCTCCAACTTCTCTCTCGCTTTTTGATTGATCTTTTCCAGCTGCTCCAACTTCTCTGCAAGCGACACTCTCTTCCCGATAGCGCTCTGTTTGTTGCGTTTCTTCGTATTCGACAACGCCCCCATTTGTTCGGAGGTTTTGATTCCAGAAGCGTCTACATTGCTACTCTCGTGAAATGGTACTCGACCAAAATTTCGCATCGCCGCCTGCGCTCTCGACGTTCGCACTAAATTCGACGCCAAATCGCTGGTACTCTCCGACGACGTCGTTATTTTATTCAACTCTCTTTCCGTCCTTCTGGCAACTTCGTCCAAGCGTCCTTCCACGAAACCTCTTAAACTGCCTTTTACTACTTTCGTCCCGTACTTTCGTAACGGCGACAATTCTTCTTTCGCATCCACGGTTCGATCGATTTCCGTTCTCAGCGAGTGCGCCGAGTTCCCAGAGTGCGCGCGTTCGTGTTCTAATCTGTGTTTGTGCGCCAAATCGTGGGATTGGAAGAAAGGAAGCGATGCCATCAGAAACAACACGACGAAGAATGATACCGTTTTCGTGTTGATTTGTTGATTTTGCGCGTTCGATGATACCAGCGATGGTGGTGGATCGCCCCACCCCATTTGAGCGCCTTTCCTTCCTTCCTTCTCTTTCTTTCTCTCTCTCTCTCTCTCTCTCTCTCTCTCTCTTTCTTTCTCAAGAATTTTTTTGTGAATACTACTACGAAGATTACAAACGATGGATGGTGGTGGTGGTGTGATTTCAATCCACATTTTTTTTTTGGTTTTTTTCCAAAGACACAAAACTCTTCGCAACAAAAAAAAAAAAAAAGGAGAGAAAAAAACGCGAAGCATTTATTTTCATAACTCGTGCGTTCGATCGAGAACTCTTCTTCCACACAGAGACCGTCATGCCGTTAGAAGCGCTCCCACCGTTCGCGATTATCGTCGGAGCCATCACTGCCATTGGTGGCATCCAATATGCCGCGCACGTTTTACCCATGGGTAAACCCAAAGCGGTAGGGTTAAATAACTTCGACCGCTTGTTAGAGAAAAGAGACCAGAGGATACGAGAGAAGAGTGGACTACAGAAATGAGAGGGCGCGTGTCTGCGCGCGTATCCGCGCACTTGTAGTAGAAACGTAGCAGAAATATTCGATCGATCGATTCTCGCAGACGGAATGGATTTGCGCGCGCGATTGCGATGCGCGCGCGGCTCAGAAAGAGAGAGAGAGAGAGAGAGAGGGAGAATATAGTACCTTGTTGTAATTTTAGAGAGAGAGGGAAAGAGACCTTTACGTGTTTTTGAGTGTTCGCTTTCTCTTCGTCTTCACTTTTTTTACGAGCACACCGTATGTATTCAACAACAACAACAACACCGTTGCAGCGAACAAGCGCTAAGACGACGACGACGACGATGACGACGAGTCGACACGCTTTCCAACGTCATCCCCGCCGTCTTCATTTTCTTCTTCAACAACAAAAACTAAAACAAAAACAAAACAAACAATTTCAGAGAAGAGTGGCTTCGTCTTCCGGAGCTTCTTCCTCGTCATCATCATCATCATCATCATCGTCGATGAGTGACGAAGACGCGCAGAAAGTCCAATTTCTTTTAAACGAATACGGACATCCGTGGATCGAGAACGAGGATTCCGCGCTGCGCTTGCTCGATTATTTGCGAACGAAAGAGAAGAGAGAGTTCAACTTGGAAAAAGCGAAAGCAGTTATCAAACAAATCAGAGAGACGCATGAGGAAGGCTTGTCGACAGACGAAGCTAAAAAAGCGAATCCGTTCAAATTGCCTAAAACCTTTCCGGGCTTTTTAGGTATTTTAGAACGAAGTAGTGATAAGATTTGATACACACGTGTATGCGCTATGTACGTAGTGCGTGCGCGCCGCTGCCTATTAATTACTATTTTTCTATGTGTCTTCTTTTTCTTCCGCCGACGCCGACTCGTCAGTGTACTTTTTTTGGGCAACTTCGCCTTCACGTAACATGTCTTTCAACTGGTCCTCCAACCCGTCTGTGTTCAAAACGGCCACGCATGAGACGTATCGTGGACCGCACAACTTACCTAAACGCGACCGCGTGAGCGCGAATAAAACCGGTGTGTTTAGTTCGCGACACTTTTTGACGATTTGCCAAATTTGGTCATCCAAACCGCCTTCCAAATCGCCAGTGGACTCAATGTTTGGCGCAACGACGACAGCTTTGCATTTACCGAGCTCGACATTTTTCACGACTTCGCGCAAACCAAAAGTAAAACGCTTTTTCGATTTCGCTTTTATCGGGTCGGTCTTATACAGTCTCTCTTGTAATCTTCGAAGCTCAGAGAAGAGCGCCCGTACGGCTTGATTCAGAGGCGTCGTGATGACTTGCGAGGCGTATTTCGGCATTTTTTCAACTTTGTCGATGAAGGACAGCTCTTTCACGCGTCGGTGATCCCGTTGGATCTGTTCTTCGGTGGTTTCTCCACGATCGATTTTCTCCTTGCGTTCGAGCATTTTAGCGTGTTTCTTACCAGCAACGTGGTCTACCCACGACGTTTCGCTGGTGCATTCTATTTTACACATCTCGCAGAACTTTGGTACTACCTTCTTCTTCTTCTTCTTCTTTTCTGTTATTTGTTCGTCTGCTCCGTTGCTGCCTGATGTTGTATTTACAACATCGGATTCTTTCTGTTTAAAAATATCGATAAAACTTTTCTTTGTCCAAATGGAAGGCAACTGAATGACCGTTTGACTCGACGTGGACGAGATGATGTACGCCCCTTCTTTATTTTTTTTATCTACTGCTCCTGTTTTCGTGTCATCATTGCACGAATTCGTTGTATCAACGGCTTTGTCGACTATAGCTTTATTTTTATCAACGTCTGAATCACCATCATCATCGTCATGGTCGTCTTCGTCGTACCACAAATCTACTTTTACTCTTTCGTTATCCTCTTCGTCAACTTTTATGTTTACGTACACTTTCCCAACCTCGATGGATACTTCAATCGTTGAGTCTTCCTCTTCCTTGAACTTTTTCTTATTCGCTCTCGAAATGAGGATGATTTTCCTCAATTTTGTCGCGCGTTTTTTCTTCTTACCATCCATGCGCTCTTTCCCTCTTCTCACGAGCGTTGCTGAAGCCATCGCAGCGTTTGGATTTGCCATGAGTTCACCGCCGTGTTTGGGACGGCCTTCCACTTTTTTTGCCAGCAAGGACGCTTTATCGTTCTTTTTCGCTTTTCCTTCTTTAAAGTATAAACCCAAACCGCCTAACATTGCGCTTATGCCGCCACCGCCGGCGTTGATGGATTTGTTCCCGCTTGATACGATTTCCGAAAGGTCAATCGTCGTTCTCTTTTTCTTCACTTTTTCCTCCTCGACTCGTTCGTGTTCGGTCAAATGACCTCTCGCTATGCGTTCGGCATCGATCACTATCACTCGGTCTGGGTCATTCAATCCGTAGTGTGAGCTGTACAAGTGCGATGCTAAATGGCTAAATTCCGCGAACCGTCTTCCGCACACTCGACACGGGATCTTCCCAAACTTATCCACCTTGGACTTACGAGCTTCTATTCGTAAAGACTCTGCGGTCATTTTTGGTAAATAGTCTTTCCCATCGTGTTTTCCGCCATTATTTTCCGCAGTTTCCGGCCATTGCACGCCGTCGTCATTATTATTATTATCATCACTCGGAGAGGCTTGGAAATGTTGCGCTTTAGCGTCTAACGATGTCGTCGTCGCCGCTACGGGTGGTGCCGCAGTCCAAACCGGTCTAGACGGTGCAGGAGCAAAGACTACCTTTCTCGCGTGTTGTTTTTGTTGGAGAGATGAAGACGGAATATTCTTCTGTTGATCCTTCTTGTTATTACTACTTTTACTGGTCTTGCTGTGATTGTTGTTGTTATTTTTATATCTCTGTTGTTGCGTCTTCTCTTTCGTTCTCTTCGCGAACGAAAGAGCCTCTTCCACCTCTTTAGATAGTTGCAACGGTTTTGTTGTTGTTGTTGTTGTTGTTGTTGTTGTTGTTGTTGTTGTTGTTGTTGTTGTTGTTGACGTCGCATTACTATCATCGTTCTTTTTTACCCAGCTCTCCGCGACGTCTGCTTTCGATTGCGTCATCCCGTGACTGCTGTGCCACGGGTTGTTGGTGTCCGTCGCGGTCCTGTCGTCCTCGCCCCACCCCATTATTCCCCTTTCTTTCTCTTCCTTTTGCGGCGAATAGTGCGCGCGAACGTGTGTGTGCGTACGACGCGTACGTATAAAGAGAGAAAGAAACGAGAGAGAGAGAGAGAGAGAGAGAGAGAGAGACGCGCGCGCGCACCAAAAGGACACTGAGCTTGAGCTGACCGACTGTGGACTGACTGACTGACGTGTGTGTAAAAATGAAAAAAGAAAATGGCACACGAGCACTTTAAAAATTACCTGTACGGTATGGTGGTATGGACTTTTTTCTTCACATTATTGAATTTTGAATTGAATTGGTGGCATTTTCGTTAACACAAACACAATCATCATGTTTGGCATATCCCCTAAGTTTGCCATCAACTCTGACTTTACGTTAGACTCTGATGCGATTCTGTTCACTTCCAAAGCGTGTCTCGCGTTCATACTCTATTCCTTCCTGGCCTCTCTGAAAACGAAAACGTATTCTCACGTGGACAGACTTTGGGGCATCACGCCAATTTGCTACTCGTTTATGTATGCGTATTTCGGGGGATGTAATGCCAGGAACTGTTTGATGAGTTCGTTAATTTTACTCTGGGGCGTGAGATTGACGCATAATTTCGCTCGAAAAGGCGGGTATCGCAAAGGCGAGGAGGATTATCGATGGGCCGTATTGAGAAAGAAACGAATTCTGAACACGAATTTGGGGTGGTTGCTTTTCAACGTAATTTTCATATGTTTGTATCAACACGCGTTGTTGTTATTAATGACCGCGCCGTGCGCGTGGGCGGCGACAAGTTACGCTCAAAAAATACCGTTAAATGAGTACGATTTATACGCCACGCTTCTTTTCTTGTTCTTTCTAAATTTGGAAAGAGTTGCGGACAACCAACAGTGGCAGTTTCAACAAGCGAAACGTAACGAGGCGAAACGAGAGGCTAAATACGAAACGGATTACCAAAATGGGTTTTTGAGTAAAGGTTTATTTGCCCGGTCCAGGCATCCGAACTTTTTCAGCGAACAGATGATTTGGTGGTCATTGTGTGTTTTCGTATTGGCTTCGGGGGGATCAGTATTGCCAGAATCGTGCTCGGCGGCGAAAGCGAATTGGTATTGGCTGCGTTTACCAAAAAAACTGAGATGTTGCAGTTCGTGTTTCGTATCCATCCCTGGTGTTAAGTGCGGGTGCGAGGCTTTACATGCGTGTTATGTAGGCGCGTTATTGTTGTCGTTATTGTTTCAAGGAAGTACTGCGTTTACCGAGCAAATCTCCGTTGAAAAATACCCGACGTACAAAGAATACCAAAAAAAAGTTAACCGATTGCTTCCGGCGTTGCGACCGCCTTCGTTTTTATCTGCCGAGAACGCCGCGACGAGAATTCAAACCGCGTGGAAGAAAAAGAAAGCAAACGCGTCGATGATGACTTCTCGCGCAAGTTGGAAGCTCAAAAAGAAAGGATTTTTATCTTTCGGGAAGAAGAGTAACATAACTCCCACCAAGAAGAGTGAATAATACACGTTTTTTGTGTTTCCTCTTTTTTGTGTGTTTCTAAAAACTACTACCAATCATATTGTTACCAGCACCAGGTATGGTACCGCTGGTTTTATTTACTTCGTATTCCTTTTCCTGCTTCTCACTTCTCCCTTTTCCTTTTTTCTCCCTTTTCTTCAACATTCAACAATGTCTCAATGTCAAATGTTAAACGCCAACAAAAAAAATATCAAAAAAATAAATTTCTGTCTCTTCGAGTTGCCGACGTCGTCGTCTTCACAGAAGAGAGAGAGAGAGAGAGAGACCGCGACCACCAACCACCACCACCAACAACAAACCTTTGCGGAGAGCGAAAAAGGATGAAGAAAATGCATCGGCACTCTTCTTCCTCCTCTTCCTCCTCGATTTCTTCTTCTTCTTCCGCGAGAACGTCGGCGTCGGCGTCGGCGTCGGCGTTGACGTCTTCAACAAAGCGTGAGTTTTGCTTGTTATTCCAACGAATTTTGCCCTCGTCACTCGCGTCTTCCTTTGTTGACGTCTGTCTGATTCTGTACTTACTCTTGACGCGTATTTGCCCTTCTTATTCTTATCACTCTTTTCAACAGCAACGAGAATGTTGTTAATGTTCGCGGTATTCTCATGTGCGTTTCCGGGAGTAGTCAAAGCCGAGAGGACCCTTCTCATCGCGGATACGCCAGTCCCCGTCATCTTGGGAAGCGGGAGCGAAGAGCATTTTTCGTTGAACATATCCGAGTGCTCGCAACCAGACGAAGAGTACATTCAGGTGGATTTATACGACAACGGGTATTCGGAAGGCATGGCCGCGTCTGAAAGACCAGACCCGATGTTGATGATTGCTAGAACAAATCGTCCGTCGGCGTCGTATGACGCAGATTCGCAAAAATGGACGTGGTGGCCAGACTGGACGGAAAAAGACATGGACGGCTACGATTTGAAACGCCCATACCATAGGATTGTGATTGATAACAGAGCGTGCACGGACCGATGTTCACCTGGAGATCATGTTTGCGAGAACAAATGTAACGATTCGAAAGAACGAGGGGAAATAGTTCATGTTGTTGTGAAGAATGTGGAATATTTCAGGGAGAACACGTTGAACGGAAAGTTGAGAGCGAGGTGCTCGTCCACGCCGCCGTGTCCTGAGCCAGATGGAAAGGAGTGCAATGATAAAGGGAGCTGTAAAAATGTTGATGATATTGGTGTGTGTAAGTGCGACGACGGGTTCGGTGACGTGGCGTGCGATGCAAGCGTTACGGAGCTACTTAACGGAGAGAAATGGCCCAACGATGATCCGGAATCGTTGAACGTAAATATGTGGAAATATTATTCGTTTACCATACCTCCTGGAGTCGAATCGACGGTCATTGTAGAGCTCTATAGAACTAACGGAGATCCAATTCTGTTCGTCAAGAGAGCGGAGGACGGGATAGCGAACGGAAGGAGCGGTATCGCGAACGGCGTGCCATCGATGCAGGATTTTGATAACCTGGCAGACAAGAACTCCCATGAATCCAAGCTCGATAACCATCACGTGAAGTTGACAAACGCCGCGTCGGGTTTGTATTACGTCGGTGTGTTTAACACCAAAACGTATATAGAGGAAAAATCCAAGTATTACCTTCGTGCGCGGTGGAATAACGACAACGTGGCAATGTGTCCTTTCGATTGTTTTGGCGACAGTCGCGGCACGTGCAACGCGGATATCCCCAACGGGAATAGCGTTTGTACTTGTCATGGGAACTCGTTTGGTGGAGAATTTTGTCAAGGTAAAGTTATTTCGTTCAATCGAGATTATCATGGGGTGAATGGTATCAGTGGCGTCATCGCCCCGGGCGAATGGAACTACATAGAAATTGATAAATCATTTTTCCCAGACGTAACTAAAGATGGTTTGCAAGTGAGGTTCTCCCACCAAGGCAATGGACACCCTTTGCTGCTTTTCAAAGACAACGACTATCCGACGTACGAAAATATGGATTTCTATGGATATCATAGTTGGATGCGTATGCAAAGTCTGATGGAACTTAAAATCAATGCGGACTCCATAAGTGAACACGGCGTGTATTACATCGGTATTTTGAACATCAATTATTACGTCCACAATGAATTCTCGTATAATATAATCATTAGCGCAGGAATACCGATAAACAAGAGGATGCCGAACTTCATCTCGGTGTCTTTAGTGATGATTTTCAGTTTGTTTGTCTGCATGCTCATAGCGCTCGCGAAAAGAATAGTTCAAAATAGACAATTGGCAAGAATGCGCGCGCTTCGCGCGGCTCAAATCGCCGCTAATCCTGAGCTGGCATTTATGCTTGGTGGTGCTGGTAATCGACGGGTAGAACCGTTCAGAGGGACGCCACGAAATGTGATTTCCAGAATTCCCATTGTGACCTTTAGAGGTGCCGGCGATGGACCAAAACTCGACGATTGCGATTACTCCTGCGCGGTGTGCTTGGACGAATTTGAAAACGGTGACCGATTGCGTCAACTTACACTTTGCGGTCATCAGTTTCACACGGCGTGTTTGGACGAATGGTTAGGTCAGCACGATAATTGTCCTTTATGTAGAGCACCGATAGAAGTTGAAAGTCAAGGAGGGGCAGAGGAAGGTAGTATTCAACAGCAACAAAACATAGAGTTGCCCTCGATATTTCTACCGATGAACAACGAAGACATGAATAACAACGATATAAGAAACAATGATAGCTCAACGCATAGCGTAGTATGATTGAATAAGTGTAACTTTTTATTATACCATGGTGTTTTGTAAGTGTGTGTATGTATAAAATTTTATTTCTTCCTCCCACCAAAAAGGGAGGCAATCAACATCGCTCGTTTCTTTTTCTTCTCCTCTGGGATTTCCTGCTTGCAGTCCATTTTCGTGTCAACCAAATGTGAGCGTAAACCAAGGGAGTTTTTTGAAATGATGTTCTCTTCGCGATCTTTTCGGGCTTCTTTCATCCGTTGCGCTTCAATCAAACGCTTTTCAAAATGTGGTTCGCATTCTACTTGAACCCACGGGTGATTTCTTATATCATCCAAACTAAATCTTCTTCTCGGCTCGGGTACCAACATATTTTCAATCAAGTTCAAAGCGTCCGCGTCAATTGCGCCTTTCGACGGTCTTGCAAAATTCCCCGCACAAATATTTTTCATAGTTGCCAACGTCGAATGATTCGTTGGATCCTCGAAGGGATACCGTCCGATTAACATCAAATATAAAGTCACTCCCATTGCAAAAATATCGATTTTAATTGGGTCATAGCCTCCTACTCTGCCGCCAGAGCCGCCAGAACCAGAAGCGTCTCTCGAAATTAACTCTGGAGCCATGTAATCAGGAGTTCCAATTCCTAGCGTTTTCGCCGAGTTAAGACCTTTCGATAAACCAAAATCAATCACTTTTAACGTTTTCTCCGTTTTCTTAGTAGTATTAGCATCGACGACGAGACAATTGTCAGGTTTTAAATCCCTGTGAGCGAAACCTCTATCGTGAATAGTTGTCACGGCGTTTAAGAGTTGGGCGAAGAGCGCTCTCGCCTCTTCGTTTGTCAATTTTCCACCTTTTGAGTTTATGTAATCTAGCAAATCTAAACCTTCTAACAACTCCCAAACCAAAACGACGTACTCGCGTTTAGTCTCTGGCGAGATGTGGTTAGTCACGTTTAACAATCGCGCAAAGTTATCAGTGGTGTTTTCGTTAGAAGAGAGTGCGTGCGCGTACTTGACCTCTCTCGTAATCGAGTTCAAAGGTAAAGACACTTCGTTCCTCTCCGATACGTCCATTATTTTTAACGCCACCGGTCGGTTCGACGTCACGTCTACGCCTCGTATGACGACCGCAGAGGAGCCTCGATTGATTTCTCGTTCCGTTCTGTACCGACCGTTGCATATTACCGACTCTTCCAACTCGTGTTGTTTTGGCGTTACTTCTTTTCCTTCTTCTGTTTCTTTGCCGTCTCCTTCTCCTTCTTTTCCTGTCGTCTTCATCTCCACATCACCAGAGACAGGCTGAGGAACAGACAAAGACGAACGCGTCGACGCATCGACGATGGGTTTGGCGTGATCATCGTCCATCGTCGTCATCCTCCTCCTCCTCCTCCTCGTCGTCGTCGTCGTCGTCGTCGTCGTTGCCACCAACTTTTTAATAATGAACGCGGACACGACACTCGGTGTGTATTTTTTACGAAAATTCTTTCTTTATTTTTTTGAATGGTTGTTTTCTCTGCACTTCTCGAGAGATCGAACTTTACTAAAAAATAAACAAAAATCGAAACTCTGATTTTGCAAAAAACGAAAAAAGGAGAGAGAATGCAGAAAGAAAGAAAGAAAGAAAGAAAGAAAATTATTGCAATTCGGCGTCATACACACAAACGTCTTACACGCGTGCCGAAAGGGAGAAAGGGAAAGAAAGGGTCGAAAGCGCAGGCATCGGACGGTCGTCGAGCGCGTTTTTTATTTTCAGTCGTTCGACGAGTTTTTGAAACGGAGTAGTACTGGGAAGAAACCGAGAAAACAGGATGTCGAATCCGTTTCTAGCGCACGCAAACGAACGCGAACAGCAAGATTCAATGAGCCAACCAAGAAACGCGGAAGCAATCACGGCATCGCAGAATATGAATACGAATAGTAATAATGATAATGATAACAACAACAACAACAACAACAACAACAACAACAACAACAACAACAACAACAACGCGGCAGAAGTTGCTCGACCATCGATTACGGCTACCA
>MDSZ01150251.1_pt1 | contig 17019 bp, 9 predicted proteins | sample 811201 | NCBI WGS metagenome assembly MDSZ01 (sample SAMN05326647, study PRJNA326480) | marine metagenome | isolation source: seawater | place: Indian Ocean: North | collected 2010
AAAAACGGGTATCGGAAACAGTTTCTGTAGAAACCCCGAGTGGAATGAGTATCGCCGTTGAGTCTGAGCCAAATGATCGGATGCACGTGGCTCGATATGCAGCCACTGTCCAACCAGGAATCTATACGATGTCGACATCGGCTGAGACCACACACTTTGCGGTTGAAGCTGACAGAAGAGAGTCAATCATCGAGCTTCTCACGGAAGCAGAACTCGTCTCGTTAGCACAGGTGCTGCCTGCAGAGATTTTTCAATCGGTGGATGACTATCTCCAGCACGACCACCTCCGTCGCAATGGACGTGAAACGTGGAAGCCTCTGCTCGTACTAGTGCTCGTGTTGATGTTTCTGGAAGTTGTCTTGCAACAGCGATTCGCGAGGCGCCATCCATGACGACCACGCTCCGTTTTGTTGGTGACCTGCCGGTATGGATTGGGTTAATCCTCGCTCTTGCAGTCGGTGTTCTCTCGTGGCGCTATTATCGACGGGAGAGCTTTGAACTCAACGGGAGTCTGAAATGGATACTTCCCATGTTACGAACATCTGCGTTTGTGCTGGGGGTGCTTATTCTGCTGGGCCCGGTTCTGCATCATCGTCGCGTTATTGGTAATCTTGGACGGGTCAAGATCTATGCTGATGAGTCACAAAGCATGACTCAGCATGATCGTCAAATGACGTTCAGACGGAAGTTGAAGATCGCGCATCAGTTCGGCTGGTTAGACGCAGAGGAACTTGAAGCACACCACTTTGATGCCTTTGACCGCCTTGCGGAACTCCACAGCCAGCGGCAGGTGACACAACCTCAGGAACTCCTTCAGGAGATCGTGGACCTTCGTGGATCATTGCCAATCTCGATTGAAGAATTGTTGACGACGCAGCTGGTCGAACCGTTCAAGGACGTATCGTCAGGGTTTACGGAGGAACAGCAAGAGTCATTTTCCAAGACAGTCGACAGAGTGTTCAAGCAATACGAACGAGACATTCTGTCAGAGGTCTCATCATCTCCGCGTTGGACAGAGGCGGTAGGACGTTTTGATGTCACAAGCCGTTGGCAGCGTGTGTTGGAGATGTTGTCTCCTGAATTTGTGTCGGAACTCAGCGGGTATCACGATGTTGAAATCTATTCATTAGAGGGTGAGGAGGCGCATCTCTTTGATAGTGAGTCTGATGCAGGCGAGGATACGTTTTCGGTCTTCACGGATCTGATCACAGGTGTCCTTTCGTCTCAGAAAGAAGTCATTGACGCTGGCGAAGAACATCCATCAACGATAAAGAATGTGGTCGTGATGCTGACCGATGGACACCATAACAGTGGTCCGTCACCCGTGCAGACTGCCCGTGTGTTGGGAAATCAAAATACTCCTGTGTATTGCATTGCAGTTGGCGCCGAGAGGCCGGCGACAGATCTGGCGGTCCTTGCTGTGGAATACCCTGATATTGTCTTTCAGAAAGACACGGTCCATGGGGTGATGTCAGTGCGTGACCGTGTGCCAGCCGGGACCCCGTTTGTGGCGCAGGTACGGTACGACAATGAGGTGCTCTGGCAAAAGGAGTGTGTCAGTACCAACGCAACGGAACAACGTATCGAATTTGAGGTAGAAATTGACGCACTCATTGATCAGCTCAAGTCTCAGTCGAGGTCTGAGGTTGTGCAGCATGCTATCCCGTTGGATCTGGAAGCATCTGTGTCCGTCTTGCCTGAGGAGTCAGAATCAGGCAACAACGCATGCACCATGCGGTTGGCAGCTATTACGGAGCGTAAAAAGGTTTTATTGCTGGATGGACGTGCCCGTTGGGAAACACGGTATGTGCGAAACGTTTTTGAGCGAGATGAGCAGTGGGACATCGATACCGTCATTGCCGGTCCAGGAACGAGTAAGGAAACATTGCCGCGTGGTGACGAGCGGGGGACATTTCCAATAAGCCGAGACGATCTCTTTGCCTATGATCTCATCATCTGGGGAGAAATTGATCTAGAACTGTTTGAGCAGTCGGAACGTGAATGGCTGCGAGACTATGTTGAAACACGTGGTGGAGGTTGGATTTTCATTGATGGCAATCGTGGCAAGTTTGCTCCACTTGTTGATTCAGAACTCGGGCCGTTGCTGCCGGTAGACTGGTCAGACATGCCTGCAGAACACGTGCAAACGCTTCGTCTTACGGATATTGGTCGCCAGCTGCCTGCTTTACGGTTGGCAGCTGACGAAGAGCAGAACCAGAATCTTTGGTTAGAGTTGCCAGCCCCTCGGACGCCCGCCAGTGTTGTTGCATTGTCTGGTACTCAGGTACTTGCTGAGTGTGTAGTGAACACTACCCACGTTCCGTATATGGTGTCGCGGCAGTGTGGCGCGGGTCGAGTGTTGTACCTTGCCAGTGATGAAACGTGGCGATGGCGTTATAAGAATGCTGACGTATGGCATCAGCGGTTTTGGAACCAACTTGCGAAATATGTGATGCCGCCTCCCTTTACGGTCAGTGATGAATACGTCTCAATTGATACCGGGCCAGTCAGTTACGAATTCGGTGAGGCTGTCAACGTACGAATTCGTCTGTTCGGTCTGGATGGTCAGCCGGCGGAGCAGGCGATTGTCGATGCTCTGGTCTGGAAAGATGACCGTGTGGTGGGGCAGATATCGCTTACATCTGATGAGAATCTGCCAGGCATCTATCGGGGGCAATTGGGGAGGCTTCCTCACGGATCGTATGAGGTCTCGGTGCAGGCAGCTGGATTCAGTGCCTCGTCACTAAAGGCTCGCACCGAATTCAGTGTTCTGCCCATCGAAACAAGCGAGATGACTCAAACAGCGGTCAATCATGAACTTTTGCATCAGATGGCGACGGCTTCAGGAGGAATGTATTTGCCAGAGGAGGACTTTGGTAACTTATGTGCATTGCTCGAACCCTTTAGCGATGGTCGAATTGTGGAATCTGACACGTTGATCTGGCAGAGCTATTGGTGGTTTGGGGCAATCGTTTTGCTCCTCACCCTTGAATGGCTTCTCCGGAAGCGTGTCGGGTTGTTGTAACAATCCACTGTTCTTGAGAGAGAACGACAATGAGCAGTCAACTAGATCCTATTGTTTCAAATAAACTGAGGCATTTCGCTCAACGGCGGTTTCGTTTGTTAGTTGCGCGAGGAGTGAGTGCCGGTCTCATCGCATTTCTGCTTGCCATGTCAGTCGTAGCCTTTATGGATTGGTACTGGCTACTGACTGAAGAGGCTCGCTGGGGCCTGAGTGCAGCTGGGTATGTGCTGACGCTGTTTGTCGTCTGGGGTACATCGTTGCGCCAGCTAACACGAGTGCCTGCTCAGGAGGAGATTGCATCACAGGTCGAACAGGAAGAACCTGAATTGCGAGAAAAACTTCTCTCTGCTGTAGAGTTGGCAGCCGATACTCCGCACGTGGTGTATGACTCACCAGTCTTTCGTGGTCTTCTGCAGGGCGAAGTTGCAACCATGATGGGCAGCATTCGCGTTGGTGAGATTCTACCAGTGCGACTTGTGGCACGCTGGATGATCTGTGCAGCAGCCTTGGTTGGAGTGGCTGCCGTGTTGCTCACGTCGAGTGATGCTCGCTTTCGTCAATTGGCGACCCGAGCCATCTTGCCGGGAGCAAACATTGCTCGCGTGTCACGCATCCAGATTGAAATACTCGAGCCAACGCCTCATTCGTTGTTGCTTGCAGAAGACGAAACGGTTGGCATCGTCGTGAGTGTCTCTGGTGGTGATGTGGGCACTGTCATTGTGGAAACATTTTCAGATGAAGGTGACGTCCAACGTCATTCAATGAGTGATCGTGACGACCATGTCTTTGCTACGAATCTCCATATTCATGAATCTTTTGACTATCGGATTCTGGCTGGGGACGCGATTACCCAACGGTACCGAATTGATTCCCGTTCCCGTCCACATGTCACGGCGTTTCAGAAAACGTTTGACTATCCTGATTATGCCCAACTCGAGCCAAAAACCATTTCAGAGACACACGGTGATGTGTCTGCCCTGGAAGGAACGCTGGTAACCATGCGTCTGACGTTGGATCAGGAGGTGTCTGAAGCGGAGTTTCAGTTAGAGATTGGAGATGATGAAGAACGTGTTCGCATCCCGCTGACCTCTATGGAAGATCAATGCTGGTCGGCAGCAATTCCTATTGAAAAAGCAGGCGTGTACAAGGTCCATCTGGTGGCCAAAGAAACTGGATTTGAGAATGTGTTTAGCCCGAAGTACGCAATTGATCCACGGCCTGATCTGATACCCCGTGCAGGGTTTGTTGACCAAACTGCATCCACCTTGCTCTTGCCCCCAAACGATCTAGTCGATCTCAAAGCAATGGCTGAAGATGATCTACCAGTGGTTAGTCTTGATCAATTGATTTCAGTGAACGGTCAGGAATGGGACACTATCGCACTGGATATTGAGCCGAGTGCACACGATGGATTGCAAGTGTCCTCGGCGTGGCAATGGGACCTCCTCAACCTACAACTGAAAACGGGTGATGAGGTTCTCACCAAACTTGTTGCCACGGATCGCAAGGGGAATCAGGGAGAGTCGATCCCGTTGAGAATTCTGATTGCGTCTCCAGATTTCGACGCACAGCGTCATCAGATCACGCAGCAAAAGCTCAGATTTTATGATGAACTCGCAGCGTTTGAAAAACAGTTGGCAGAGCAGGAAGAGACAGCGCATCAGGTCATTGCACAAATGGTCCAACCGGAACGGAGTCAAGAACAGCAAGCAACCGATCGAATCACATTGGTTGATCTTGCAAGAAAACAACGTGATGAAGCCAAGCGGTTGGTTGACAAACTTCGTGATATGATTCGCGCCATGCCTCCAGGTGCCGACAGCTACGACCTCGAACTGACAGCAAACGTCTTGGCAAAAATGGAGTTGGAGTCTGCAAACAGTTCGATTGCCTTCTTGACAATGATGCAACAGTCGAACAATGCCAAAGCCTTTGAGCAAGAACTCGGGCGACTTAAGAGGTCCTATACACGTAGTGCTGACGACGCAAAACATCTTGCTGCGCAGTACCAGATCCTCTCGACGCACAACTTCCTCGCGGCGCTGGCTCAAGACTTTGCGGCGTTGCTGAAGCAACAGACATACGTTGTGGAGAGTCCATCTCAATCCTGGGAGCGCCTGCTGCGACAGGAGACCGTCGTCATCAACCAACTGCAGCAGGTGGAGGACTTTATTGCCGAGCAACAATCGCGGGTAGCGAACTCGGTTGATCGATCTATGGTCAGCCTGATGGACTGGTGTACCACCAATCGACTTCGGCTTGAGGAACATACTGAATCGAAAGATCAGCTCAATGCACTTCGTCAATGTGCCGGTGACGTGCTGAATGAACTGAAACAGAAGCAGCGAATGGATGTTCTCGATGGAGGTCTTCCCAGACGAATTGTGAACGCTCGAAAAGAGCTGATCAATCGTTCTGGAAGTCTGTATGCTCCCATCGAACAGTTGGCGATTGCAGTGCAACAGGAATCTCGTTTCCTGGTATTAGCCGGAGACTCGAAGGACACCAAGGAAGGACGCTCCTATCTTGAGGAGATGGTTCGATATGCAGCCGATATAGATCTGAAATGCCGTCCGAGTGTGAATCAGCTACGAGCACGACGAGAGTTGACCCAGTCGCGAAGTGATGCAGATGCGCAGTATGCAGCAGATGCAGGTCTCACCTTCCGAGCGGTGAACTGGTTGATGGATCAACATCGAAGTGAAACCATTGAAGGCAGCCGGCGGATTGATGAATGTCTTTTTGAGGTAGCGCCGGCGTATCGCACCTTGGAAGCTGGTCACCAGTTGGTGCTTGTCAGTCACGCTCTCAGTCTTTTATTAAATCTTGAGCGTTGGGAGTCGCAATCGCTTCAGGGAAGAACTGATCATCCACGGCAGTGGGATCTCATCGACGAAGCGTTCCAGCTGACTCGTCTCAGGCTCAGGGAGGCTGGAGTTGAACAAGCCATTGTCAGTCAAATTGACGCTGTGCGTTGGTCCGATGCCGCCAAAGAAGTAGCTCGACGAATTAGTCAGCGGCGATCGAATCGAGATACCAGTGTGACTGCAGCTCGTGAATTACGTGAGATGTGCGATGCGATGAAGGTGGTGATGCATACGATGCAACCAGTGATGCAACAGGCCCGGGCGGTCATCGCCCAGTATGCTCCGTCTATCCCAGATCTTGCTCACCAGGCTGCCGAACACGTGCGCGCATTGGAAGATGCCACGCTTGCGTCTGCTGACGGGGCGGAGCGGAGTAGTCAGGAAGAACAGCAGCAGCACCTTGCCGACCTTTCGCAGCAGCAGGAGGAGGTGAATCAGGACATCGAAGACTTGTTCGATGCATTAGTGGAAGATGCCAATGTGCAGGACATTCTTGATAACAAGCAGCGACAACGGGCGCAGGATGCCGATCGCAGCATCGAGGCTGTCGGAGAGTTGGCTGCAAAAATGAATCAGGACTTGTCCGATGCTCAGAAGATTGACGATGCAAAACAGCAGTCGCAGGAGTTATCCGAGGCAGCTGAACAGCAGGAAAAGACGGCGCAGGCATTAGATGTCGTGGCAGAGCATTTTTCACGTCTGGATGAGGGATTGGATGCCGAGGAAACACGGACCCAGCTTGCGAACATGGAACAAACGCCACAACGTCTGGCCAATCGGGATGATCTGAAGATGGACGAGCAGCGCAAGAATGCTGAAGATCTGGCTGCGATTGCAAACCAGGACACCAGCGAAGCCCTTGCTGCATTAGAGGAGGAATTGCAGCGGAATCCAGCCATGCAGCAGGCCCTGTCAGAGATTTCTCAGAACGCGCTGGCCGATGCAAAGAATGCACTGAATCTGGCCGCCGAGGAGGATCATCGTCTCCAGCAGGATAACGAACGATCCGACAACGACTATCGTGAAAAGAAAAAAGAGCTTGCGGATGCCTTGAGCACCATGGCCGCCGAGGCTTCTCAGCTTGCCAACACAGTTGTGGAGCAGGCCCGGCAGATGTCTGATCGTGGAAAGACGACGGAAGCACAAAAGCGGTTGGATGAGTCAAAACAAAAACTCAATGAGGCAGCATCGCAGGCAAAGACAGCTCGTGAAGAACAGTTGCTCTCTGATTTGGTGAACAATGCTGTGAACACACATGCTGTGCTGCAGGAAGCAATGGACGCACTCAAGCAAGCAAAAGATCAAACACAGTCTGGGAAGGATGAAAACATTCATCCAGACGATAATGCAAAAAGTGCTGCCAAGCAGGATGCGGAAGCGCAGGCAAAACAATTTCGTGATCAGCAAAAACGTCAGGCTGAAACGCAATCGAGACAGGCAGACGCAGCGCAGCGTCGTGCTGACCAGAACGTCAAGAACGCCGAAAATCAACTTCGTAACATCGACCGACAGATTCAACAGATAGAGAATACACTCAAGAAAAACCCTGAGAGCAATGGCCTTCAGCAGACTCTCGCCCGAAAGCATCAGCAACAGGCTGCAGCACAAGAAAAACTGTCAGAGGGACAAGAGACGCAGCAGGCTGCAGCCGACGTTGCTCGAGCAGTACGACAGGAAAGAGATCGTCTGAACCAGTCATCCATACCACCACTCAATGCCGCCAATCCTGCTACAGAATTGGCGGATCGATATACCGATGAGGCCATGCAGGCGGCCCAGAGTCTTGAAAGGAAAGCGGACGAATTGGCTCAGGCAATCGACTTTGATAAGGACCTCACGCCCACACAAAATCAACTTGCCCAATCAGAGACCAAACAAGGCCGTATCGTTGAAGATGTGCAGCAGGCTGCTGACGATGTTGCCCGTGCTGCTCGACATGAGACAAGACTCAATAATCCGTCTGTCGCGGAGCCGCTGCAGCAACAGGCTGACAGGATTGAGGAGGTTGCCAATCAGGAAGTAACACACGCGGAACAACAACTCGGGGAAGCGGTGAGTGAAGCTGAAGAGAATGTTCAAAACCCTCAGCAGTCTCAGAATGTCGAAGCACTGCAGGCACAAACGGCCCTTGCCAGTGCGGAAACTGCACTGGCCGAGCAGGCAGACCGTGTTGGAGAACAGGTAGCAACACTGATGGCAGCAGCAGAAGATGGACAACTGTCTAGCGAGAATGGTATGGCTGATGCGTCAACGGCATCGGGTGAGTCGCAGGGGATGTCAGAACAACCGGCGACAAATGGTCAGCAAGGTGATCAGCCATTGACGTCAGCGGAAGTTGATCGTGGTCGTCAACTTGCTCAGGCACTCGATGAACTCGACCGTCAGATGGTGAAACCTACGCACGATCCACCTCGTTCTCTTGATTCACTTGCCCAGGCAGCCCAGGCCCAGCAGGCAACAATGGCAGCCATGCGAGCGGAAAGTCAGCAAGCAGCAGTCGAATCATTGAGTGACACAGGAGTCAATAGCAATGGCGTTCCTGCTGGGACAGGTGCTGCACAAGACTTCAACGTCATGTTCGTTCCTCGTCAGGAAGACAAGGATTGGGGAAAGCTTCGTGAGAGTTCGGCCAAAGACGCGACGGTTGGAAGTTCGCAGGCGATTGCAGAAGAGTATCGAAAAAACGTTGAAGCCTATTTTAAGGTTTTAGCAGAACGGGCGCGGAAATAATCATGATGGAGTGGTATGTGTTTGGTGTCCGGCTCGTGGTGGGTGTTGCCATGTTGCATGCCAACATGCTCTTCGCACAAGAACGTGTGGAATCACCAGAACCATCAGTCTTTTTGCAGAAAGATGAAGTCGATGAGGCTGTCGATCGAGCCGTTACGTATCTGTTGAGCAAGCAACGCGATGATGGTGCGGTGCTCGACAAAGGTCACGATACAACGATGACGGCTCTTGCACTGATGGCCATGGCAAGTGTTGGTGTTCAGCCCGTTGAAGAAAGCCCTGAAGGGCAATGCATGCGGAAGGCGATTGCATTTATCTTGCGGGATGATCGAGTTGACGAGCAGGGGTATTTTGGGAGTCGAGATGGATCGCGAATGTATGGGCATGGGATTATCACACTGATGCTGACAGAGATGTTGGGGATGGGGAGCGATGACGAACAAGACGCCCAGATACACGCACGTGCACAGAAGGCAATCGATGTCATATTAAGCGCGCAGAAGATGAAAAAGGCAGTCGAGGATCGGGGTGGCTGGCGTTACCTGCCCAATGCAACGGATTCCGATCTCTCCGTCACGATTTGGCAACTCCTAGCACTTCGTTCTGCCAAGAATGATGGTTTGGACGTACCGGCAAGTGCGATTGTCGATGCGATCGCATACCTCAAACGGTCGTATTCGGTGCCACTTGATCGCAATGGACTTCCGAAGGAGAAGGCGGGTGGGTTTTCCTATGAACCACATGGCAAGCATGCAACCTTTCCGATGACAGCTGCCGGTCTTCTTGCCATGCAGGTCTGCGGTGAGTATGAATCGCCATTGGTCCATGGGGCAGCAGACTGGTTGCTTGAGCATCCGCCAGAGTGGAAGGAACGGTTCTGTTCCTATGGGACCTATTACTATGCCCAAGGGATGTATCAACGAGGTGGCGAACATCACCAGACAGCCCAGCGGATCGTTCAAAAAATGTTACTTGAAAAACAATCGAACGATGGCGCGTGGCGGGCAGAAAACGCTTCTGAGAAAGACCATGGCGCGGTGTATGCCACTACCATGGCTGTGTTGAGCCTCTCTGTGAAGTACCACTACCTGCCAATTTATCAGAAGTAAATAGTATGCCCCTGTGAGGCTGAGGTCTGTCAGTCCTCTGAACAACCTGTGCGGATCACTCTTCTCAGTCGTATCACCAGTGCATGAAAAACCCCACGGTCGCATTGTTGTGTGACCGTGGGGAACAAGTGGCGGGGGCAGGATTCGAACCTGCGACCTCGAGGTTATGAGCCTCGCGAGCTACCGGGCTGCTCCACCCCGCGACAATAGCTCTCAAGCCTTCGTTGGAAGGAATGAAAGTAAAATATGCCATAGTGGCCGTGAGAATCGAGGTATCGATCGATCCCGTTAGAGCCGATAATAGAAGTAATGTTTCAGAAAAAGAAGCCCCCGCCGATATCTCCCGAGTTTCCGTCAGTGTCAATGGATCGACGGCAGGATGAAAACAATAACAGGGGAGTGGGTAAGAGGACACACAGTGGGACGTTGGGCCGATTACCAGCCGGTCCCGTTGTGAGTGATCCACCTGAATCAGCAGAACGGTGGTTTCATCAGGCCCAATCATTTGTCTGCAGCCTCTCGGTGCATGTTCTGGTGTTGCTTGTGCTAGCGCTGTGCATCATTCAGCAACCGCATGCCGAGCGGTTGCGTCTGGATCTTACGTTTGGTGAGACTCCCGGCGTTGGAGAGTCGGCAGAGGCACTCTCGATCCAGCCGCAGGATGATACGCCGGATGACTCGGAACCTGCTGAAGAAACACAGCCGGAAACAGAGATGGTGGTCGAAACAAAGCCAGATCCACCAGAGGAAACGATGGTGCCACCGGTTGTGAACGAAGTGAGTGTGATTCCTTTCGAGCCAGTCACACCTGCCGCGCCTGAGGCGATTGCAGACATCACAGTGGTTCCGTCTGTGCGGATGTCACTTTCAGGTCGTGCTGATGGCAGAAGACAAAACCTGCTGGAGTCCGGCGGAGGCGGTGATGAAACTGAGATGGCTGTCGCCTTGGCGCTCCAGTGGTTGATCAAACAACAGGAGAAGACCGGTCTCTGGAGTCTTCGAGGACCCTACCTCGATGGGAGCCGGCAGGAAAATCGTCTCGCAGCAACAGCGATGGCGCTGTTGGCATTACAAGGCGCTGGGAATATACCCACGCAAGGGATCTATCAGAGCGAGGTGAAGCAGGCCTGGAAAGCAGTCCTCATGCGGCAGTTGAATGATGGTACCTTTGACCTTGGTCCCATCAATGAACAACAAAGCATGTATTCCCATGCGCAGATTACGATTGCCCTTTGCGAACTCTCCGGCATGACACAGGATGCACGTGTGCAGGCTGCAGCACAGAAAGCGGTGGCCTACTGCATTGCATCGCAGATGCCAGATGGCGGATGGAAATATCACCCACCACAGCCCAATCATCCCAATCGTGGAGATATGTCAGTCACAGGGTGGTACATGATGGCTCTGAAAAGTGCAGAAATGGCCAGTCTGAACGTGCCGCAGGAAACGTATGAGCAGTTGGAGAGCTTCCTTGATCGAGTGTTTGTATCTGATCAGAAAGGATATGGATATGAAATTATCGAAAATCAAAACCCAAATAATTTTCAGGTGCGTTTAGCGCTCACTGCCGAAGCCCTGCTGTGTCGACTCTACCTTGGATGGCAGCCAGACAACAGGCAGTTAGGGGCCGGTGTCGATCTTCTGTTTCGTGAGGTGCCGCGGGATTTTCAGTACCCCGACGTCTATTCCTGGTATTACATGACGCAAGTCTGCCGCCATATGGAGGGACCTCATTGGAACGAATGGAATACATGGATGAAGACGACGCTGCCGGCAGCTCAGGTGCGCAAGGGCCGTGAGACAGGCAGTTGGAATCCCTCGCACGACAAATGGGGTTATATGGCGGGCCGCCTTTTCATGACGTCTCTGTGCACATGTATGCTTGAGTCCTATTACCGCCATATCCCCCTCTTTTCTGCTGAAAAAGGGATAAAGCGATAGGTGATGGTGGGATCACGGGATGTCGTACCCTCCTGAGTGATCAGGGCTGGTTTGTTCACCTGACGTCATGACGGTATTCTCACCCTTCGTGCATATCGCCCTCTGGAGAAAGTCATGAAGAATTCACGTCGCGGTTTCTTGACAACATGTGGTTCGGCAGCAGTTGCCTCTGGGTTTATTCCTTACGTTTCGTCTCAACCAAAGACACTGGCGGATGAAACGCAATCAAAGAATGACCGTATTGCCATTGGTTTGATTGGCGCCGGAGGCATGGGACGAGGGAATATCAATGCAGCAAAGCAATGGGTGGACCTTGTTGCGGTGGCGGATGTAGATGCTGGTCGAGCAGCCAGTGCGAGTCAGTCACTTGGAGGTGGAAAAGCCGATACGTATGACGATTATCGTCGCATTCTGGATCGACAAGACATTGATGTGTTGCATATTGCGACACCTGACCACTGGCATACCAAGCCACTCATTGAAGCGATGCTCGCTGGCAAGGATGTGTACTGCGAGAAGCCACTGACCTTGACCATTGATGAAGGGAAGCTTATTCGTAAGGTTCAAAAGGAAACCGGCCGAATCGTTCAGGTCGGTACCCAGCAGCGAAGTACATTTGGACTCTTCGTCAAGGCGATGGCCATTGTTGCTGATGGGCGACTTGGACGGCTCAAAAAGGTTCAGGCAGCGATTGGTGGTGCACCAACGAGCCCATCGATCCCGGTTGCCGATGTTCCAGACGCACTTGATTGGGATCGATGGCTTGGTCCAGCACCTGTTGTCGATTATCGATTCTTTCAGGGGCCAGCAACACGGGATAACAAGGGCAAGGAGAGACGCCCGAAGGCAAATACAAACTGCCATTATGAATTCCGATGGTGGTATGAGTATTCGGGTGGCAAGCTTACCGACTGGGGGGCACATCATGTCGACATTGCCTCCTGGGCGCTTCAGATGAACGGGCAGGCTGTCGCTCCAACGTCAATTGCTGGCACGGCAAAGCATCCTGTGTCATTCAAAAACGGGATGCCAGTGCAACGGGACTGTTACAACACGGCAACAGAGTTCCTGTTTAATGTTGCGTTTCCTGGTGGAACGGAGATGGTCATCAGAAATGACACTGATAACGGTGTGTTGATTGAAGGTGAGAAGGGAACGATTTTCGTAAATCGTGGGAAACTCACGGGTGCACCAGTGGAAGCACTCAAGGATGATCCACTTCCTGAAGACGCGATTGCCAAGGCATATAACAACATGCCGATGGAATCAAATGGGCGAGCGGCGCACTGGGCGAACTTCCTGTATTGTGCAAAGGAGCGGAAAGATCCAATTTCTGATGTGCATACACATATGAAGGCATTGAATATCTGTCATCTTGCTGGCATTAGCGCGAGGCTTGGAAGGCGTCTTCGTTGGGATGCTCAGCAAGAGCAGATTGTTGGGGATGACCAAGCCAACAGCATGCTTGCACGGCCGTATCGTGCGGGCTATGAAATTGATATGGGATGACCCCATTGCCGCATGGCTTCATAGGCAACGATTGCGGCAGTGTTTGCGAGGTTGAGGCTTCGAACCTGCGGTCGACTTGGGAGCGACAGGACGTGGTCCGCATGTGCTTTCAAAAGACTGTCGGGAAGTCCAGAAGACTCGCTGCCAAACACGAGCACATCCCCTTTTTGGTAAGAGACGTCTGTGTGGCTCCGCTGGCTGCCCACCTCAAAAAACCAGTTGGGGTGCCTGCCAATGCGGCCGAGTTTCTCGATGAGATCATCCCATGAATCGGCAACTTCCCATTCGAGGTGCTCCCAGTAGTCAAGGCCGGCCCGACGAAGGTAGTAATCGTCAAGTTTAAAGCCTATGGGACGGACCAGCCACATTTTCGCTCCAATGGCCACACACGTCCGTCCAACATTTCCAGCATTGGGTGGAATCTCTGGTTCATGCAGGACAATATGAAGGATTGGGTCATAACGCATGGGACTATCCCCGAATAGTGGCGAGTCTGCTATCTTTTGAAGATCCCTAATCATACTCATGAGCCATAATATTTGTTGGAGGAGATAGTTGAGTGGTTGATATTAAGCGGAATCCAACGCGGCCGGTAGCTATTGGAACTGTCATCATTGGTGACGGTCATCCGATTGCAGCGCAGAGTATGACAGCGACGCATACGCGTGATATTGAAGCCACGCTTGAGCAGGTTGAGGATTTACATCAGGCTGGGGCTGCCGTCGTGCGTATCGCTGTTGACAGTAAAAAAGATGCTGCGGCGCTCGAAGCGATTCGTGCTGGGACATCCGCGAATCTTGCAGTTGACCTTCAGGAAAATTATCGATTGGCTTCTGCAGTGGCACCATATGTCAACAAACTCAGGTACAACCCGGGGCATCTGTATCATCACGAACCAACAAAGCCGTGGCAGGATAAGGTGAAGTACATTGTTGATGTGGCATCATCACAGGACTGCGCCATCCGAGTAGGAGTCAATTGTGGGAGTGTCGATCCCGCCAAGAAAGAACAGTTTTCAGAGGATGACTCGATTGGTCCAATGCTCGCTAGTGCTTTGGAGCATTGTGAGCTCCTCGATTCGATAGGATTCACTCGCTACTGTGTTTCTTTAAAGGATTCAGATCCGCAGAAAGTCATCGATGTTAATTGTCGCTTTGCGGAACAGCGGCCTGATATACCAATTCATCTTGGTGTCACAGAAGCTGGTATGCCACCAGATGGGATCATCAAAACTCGCATTGCTTTTGAACAACTTGTTTCCCGAGGCATTGGGGATACGGTTCGAGTGTCTCTGACTGTGCCAAATGCTGATAAGCCACAAGAGATTGCCGCCGCACATGATATTTTGGCAGATATCGCAGTTGGTCGAGTGCGGAGTGTTGTCGATTACGGACTTGCGTCTCTTAACATCATTTCATGTCCGAGTTGTTCACGTGTTGAGAATGAGGCATTCATCGAATTGGCAAAACAGGTCAAAGAGATGACCGACTATGCCAGAGAGCATGCCATCACCATTGCTGTCATGGGGTGTCGCGTGAACGGGCCAGGAGAAACGGATGATGCAGATTTAGGCCTTTGGTGTGGCCCATCGCATGTGAATCTGAAGAAGAAAAGTGAAGAGCTCGGACGCTATTCCTACGATGCAATCCTTCCGAAGCTTCGAGAAGAACTTGACCGTCTTATTGCGGCCCGAACGTAGGACGATGAGGGGTTTGTATGCAACCATTGCAGATTATCACGTCGGGCGCAGAGAATGAATGCCAGGCTGGTGCGTCCGTGTTGTCCTCTCCGGAACCCATTGATCCAGAAACGTGTCGTGGCACGTTCTCGATGGTGAGTCTCGGCTGCCCCAAAAACCTTGTGGATACAGAGCGCATGCTCGGGCTACTCCGCAAAGATGGCTGGCAACTGGTGAGCGAGCCCAAAGGGTCTGACTTGGTGATTGTGAATACCTGCGCATTTATCGATGCGTCGAGAGACGAATCCTATGCGGCGATCAATGAAATGCTGGACCTGAAGAAGTCTGGTGACACTCGAGGCGTGATTGTTGCTGGATGTCTGGCGGAACGTCAGAAGGAGAAACTTCTTGATGAACTCCCTGGCGTGGACTCGGTCATCGGTGTTTTTTCTCGAGATGAGGTTGCTCGTTCAGCAGAACGGCTTATCGGTCGGCTTGGAGAACAACGAAGTGTTTTCCGACCAGCGCCTGCGAAAGCTCTGGACGACTCAGGGCGTATGCGGGTGACGCCACGGCATATGGCGTATCTCAAGATATCTGAAGGTTGCGATCGCACCTGTACCTTTTGTGCCATTCCAAAAATGCGTGGCAAGCATGCAAGCAAGCCGATAGAAGAGGTGGTTCGTGAGGCTCAGGAACTGGCAGACGATGGCGTCAAGGAACTTATCATTGTTGCTCAGGATACAACGTACTATGGGCGGGATCTCTACGGGGAACCAAGGCTCGTAGAACTCCTTACCGCCCTTGAGGGTATTTCAGGTATTCAGTGGATTCGCCTGATGTATCTGTATCCAATGTATTTCACAGATGAACTTATTCGCACCATTGCGGCAAGTTCCAAGGTCATTCCGTATCTTGACATGCCTCTGCAGCATGCAAGTGATCCGGTTCTCAAGCGCATGCAGCGTCGAGTCTCAAAGCAGCCGACGGAAGAACTTCTTGCCAAACTTCGAGACCAGATCTCTGATCTCGTCCTTCGCACGACCTTGATTACTGGTTTCCCTGGTGAAACAGAGGCGCAACATGAAGAAGTCCTTCATTTTCTTCAGCGTTGGCGATTTGAGCGTCTCGGTGTCTTTCCGTACTCGTTAGAGCCGGACACGCCTGCTGCCAAACTGGATGGTCATCTTCCAGATGATGTGAAGCAGCAACGCCGTGATCAGCTTATGCGCGAGCAACAGAAAATTGCCCATGCCCATGCCAAGGGCCAGATTGGAAAAGTTGTGGATGTGATCATCGATCGTCAAAGTAGTGAGCGAGAGGATGTGTGGATCGGTCGTACGCATGCCGATGCCCCCGATATTGACTGTGTCGTGTATGTGACGGCACCGGGTACGTCGGCCGACAGCGCACTTCCTGGCAAGATTCTGTCCGTTGAAATAGTGGCATCGAGTGGATATGACCTTGCTGGAGTGATCGTTGAATGACAGAGTCACAGAATCTTGATCGCGTCTGGACGGTCCCGAATGTACTGTCAGCCCTGCGGTTTCTGTTGTCGATTGTGTTCTTTGTTGCTGTCGGGCAGGGTTGGAATAGCACGGCGGTACTGATTTTTGTCATTGCGGTATCCACTGACTGGATTGATGGATGGTGGGCACGACGCTTCAATCAGATGAGTCGTCTTGGGCGCATGTTTGACCCACTCGTTGACAAGGTCATTATTTGCGGGGCATACGTCTTACTCTCGGCCGCTCCCGAGTCTGTCATCCCGCCGTGGATGGCTGTTGTTGTCGTTGTGCGAGAACTTGTGGTGACAGCCATCCGTTCAGAGATGGAGCGAACAGGTCATGACTTTTCAGCAGGTCAGTCAGGTAAATTCAAGATGGTCTTGCAGTGTCTTGCAGTGACATTGGAATTATCGTCGCGTGCATGGGTATTTCCTGAAGGCGGTGTGGTTGATATCAGGTCAATCGCGACTGTTGTGGCATGGGCAGCTGTGATAGCGACGGTTTGGTCTGGACTTGAATATGTGTTCGCTGCCAGAAAACTGATTGTGGGAGACGATTCAGACGCATGATCCAGAGCCTCAGTACACCCGTGATCATGCTTGCTATTGCTATTCTTGGGGCCTGGGTGGGAAGTGTCTGGATGGCAGGGATT
>MDSZ01111825.1_pt1 | contig 17018 bp, 13 predicted proteins | sample 811201 | NCBI WGS metagenome assembly MDSZ01 (sample SAMN05326647, study PRJNA326480) | marine metagenome | isolation source: seawater | place: Indian Ocean: North | collected 2010
ACAACAACAAAAAGAAGAAGAAGAAGAAGAAGAAGAAGAAGAAGAAGAAGAAGAAGAAGAAGAAGAAGAAGAAGAAGAAGACAACTAAGGAGGAAAGAGAGAGAGAGTTTGAAAAGACATCGAAAACGAACGAGAGACGAGAGAGAGAGACGGGGCGGTGTTGTTCGCGAAAAACTGCACCCAACAAAAAAAAGCGCGCAGAGGGGGTGGTGGTGGAAAAGGACGACGCGCAAAGAGGAGGACACCTCTTTTCAATCATTAATCATCGGAAGTCATCTGTACGACGACGTAAACGACGACGACGACGAGAACATCATGGGCGAAAACAAAAACGCGATGCCCATCCTTCGGAAAAGGCAGCTCAAGAGACGCGTCGCGTGCGCGGTGCTCTGCGCGTGTGTCGTCGCATTTCTGTTCGCGAGACGAGGAGATTATGATGATGATGATGATGATGCGAATTTTGAGCGGAGGAGGAGGATAAAAAAGCCGCACGGATACGAGGACGAGGAGCACGACGCTGTCGACTTCGCCGCGTCTTCTTCTCGTCGCGACGACGACGACGATGGAGATGATGAAGACAATGATGATGATGGTGATACGAATAGTTTTTCGAGGACACAAAGAAGGAATAATATGCGTCGAGTAAAACGTTTAGGCGCGCTCGAACTCCAGACGCCGGAGTTCGCGTTCGGAGGCCAATGGGCGCCGAGTCGAAACCAAGCGAGACTGAACGAACACGCCACGCCGACGTTTGGATGCCACGCGACGACATCTATACACGTCAAAAATCCACTCACTGACAAACAGGAAGTTCTCGTCGCGTGGTTCGGCGGCTCCTACGAAGGAGCCGAGGACGTCGGGATTTGGACGGCGAGAAGAGACGAAGACACGGGAGTGTGGTCGAAACCAAAATTAGCCGCAAAGAAGTTTAGGAATAAACCGTACGATGGGAAGAATTTGAAACATAACTCGCCGTATAATAAACCAGAGCCGGAACGGAAAGGAGGCGAGCCACATTGGAATCCGGTGCTCTTTTGCGGCGGCGCCGGGGAATCTGACGGAGACGGAGCGAGTTTAGGTTCGTGCGAGAAGGAAATCGTCCTGTATTTTAAGCTCGGATGGAAGATTTGGTTTTGGGAGACGTGGGAGGTGAGGTCTCGAGACGGCGGAGACACCTGGTCCGAGCCGAAAGAGACTGTGATTAACGACAAAGGAGGGAGAGGACCGGTGAAGAATAAACCAATCGCGTTATCGGATGGAACGTGGCTCGCCCCAGCATCGTTGGAAGGGCCAATGCCGGGGCAAAAACGGAAACAATGGCGCGCGTTTGCTGATATCTCGCACGACTTAGGTAAAACGTGGAAACCGAGTTCGATTATTTTACCGAGCGAGAACGGGTACGGGAACATTCAGCCGACGGTCTGGGAGAGCGAACCCGGTCACGTGCACATGCTTCTGAGATCCTCTCGAGGTAGGAAAGGGATGTGGATTTGGCGCTCGGATTCTAAAGACGGTGGGAAAACCTGGACGCAGAGCAGGAAAACAAAGTTACCGAACAACAACTCTGGTTTAGACGTCGCGTATTTATCAAAATCGAAAGTGCTCGTGTTGGCATACAACCACGTTATGAACGTCGACTCGCGGTCGCCGATTCGATTAGCGATATCGAAAGATAACGGTGAAAACTGGGAGTTACAAGTGGAATTAGATAACGAGAAAGGGTCCGTGCATAACGCCGGGCACGAGTATTCGTACCCGTCGTGCGTCCCGTGGCCGGCGAAGGAGTACGGCGAGGAAGGCGTTTCGGTGACGTATACTTGGCACAGAAGACGCGTGGCATTCTTCTCGGCAAGTTTGAAGGAACTTTTGAGAATGGCCAAGCCGAACGACCAATTATCGATTTAATGATAATAAAGTAGAGATTATATGTACTACTGTATAGTTTTGAATCGCATCTTCTTTTACATTGCGCCGTTGCTTTTTGCTACAACGTTGTTGTTCTTTATACTTTTCCTATTTTACACTTGGTACTACAAAAAACAGAATGCGTCAGTGCGGCGAAGGAAAGTTTTCGCTACAGCTGTTGTCCGAAGAAGAAGAAGAAGAAGAAGAAGAAGAAGCTCTTTTCCCATTACTTCCTTCTTCCGGTTCGTAATCGTCGTTGTACGTCAACAAGTTATCGTAATAATCCAACGTCTTCTCGTTCGTTGTTGAATACGCAAATTTTACGATGCTTCTCTCGCCTTTGGTAATCGGCGTGACTCGGTGCACGACGGAATCCGCTTGGACAATCAACACTGAATTTGGTTCCGACCGAATCGCTCTTCTTCTCCCAGTTTTTATGTCTTTCCACTCCGTTCTGGAATCCGAGCTGTTATGAATCGTACACACAATCTCAAACTGCGGTTCGGTATACAACGCCACGTCTCGATGCCAATCCATGCTCCCTCCCGACGGATATATTCTATATTCCACGGGTACGTCCGACGGTTTCAGCGCGTACCTCTTCTTCTCGTCTTTTTTATCTTCGCCTGACAACACCAGTTCTCTCAGCTTCTCCGCCGCGAACTCCGAGCAGCACATTTGGTGCACCACGTCTTCCTCGGGAACCATCACGCCTAATCGCGAGTTTGCGCATACCCGTTTTTCCTCTTTTAGATGTTTCCGTAAGTCGTCGCACGCGCGTTCGATGATCTTAAAATCCTCGGGGTCGAAGAAGTTTCGAACGTACAAGAAACCGCCGCTGTTGTGAAACGCGGATGATGATGACGCCGACGCCGACGCCTTTTTCTTCGTTTCGTCGACGATCTCCGTCACGAATTCACCAAAGAAAAATCCATTCGTTCCTTTGTCGTGGTCATCCTCCTCGGTCTCGCCGCGACGACCGCGACACTCCAGACGACTCGTCGTCGTCGTCGTCGATTTTGTCGTCGTCGCATTTTGCGAACGAATTAATCTCTCATCGGAGACGACGACACAATCATCGTCGTCGTCGTCGTCGTCCACGGCGTCAAAATCGACCCCCCCCAACGTCCCTTTTCGACATGTATTTCTCGAGCCTCTTCTTCTTCTCCATGAAAAGTGGCTTTTGCGGCTTTTCTCGGATGGTGGTGGTCGCGACGACGACGACGCGTGGCGGTGCGTGGTTTTTCGGAATGCCACGCCGAAAGAGGAGGACGAGGAGGAGGAGGAGGAGGAGGAGAAGGAGGAGGAGAAGGAGGAGGAGAAGGACATCTTTGCGCGTGTCGTTTCGATCTTCGCTCAAAAATTTTTGACGTCGAAGAGAAAAAAACTTCAAAGAAGAAAAAAAGAAGAAAAAAAAAGAGAGACTTCTCTACTTTTAGGGTTTAGGGTTTACCTCGAAAAAGAAAAGAAGGGCGACTCGGCGACTCTCTCAAATCAAAGAACAAAAAAATTCTACAGATTTTGTTCGCGCGCACTACACGCACCGACACATCAACACCACCATCTTCAACAAAACCCGCACTCAATGGCATCGTTTCGCGTACGTTCGTTGCTTTCGTTCGCGTCGAGAGAGAGAAGAGACGGTCGCGCGGTTCGCGTCGTCTTCCTTTCTCTCTTGTTCTCTCGTTTTTTGAGCGACGATTCGCGACATCGAGACAGCGATGGTCGGTCTCGCCCTCGCGTGCGTTCGTGCCGGGGGAAGGGGTGCACGGTCGACGAACGCGACGAAAAAGGGCGAGGACCGCGGGAATTGAGACGAGTCGATATCGAACGACGCGTTTTTGCGCGTCCGAGGCGCGGTCGACCGTCGCGTCGTTCCGTTCGGGGACTCGTTTTTCAAGACCTCTCTCGCGCAAAATCGTAACGGCAAAGGGAAACTCGTCGACCCGGAAAAAATGGGAGGGCGGAAAGAATTGTCGCGCGGAAAAGACCCGTCGACGCGTCGACGCGACCACATCGACGCGACGATTCGAGCGTAGTCGCGCGCGTCGATGATGGTTTCTTTCCGCGCGAGTTCTCTAGACGTTCGGTGTGCCTCGCTTCAAAGAAGAGAACGCGTTTTTTTCCCTCCGGGGAGAGGTCCGCGTTAGGGCTCTCTCGTCTCGAGTCGCTGCCTCTCTTTCAAGGCATTGGGTTTCATTTTTTTTCTTCTCGCAGTGACTGACCAAAATTATCTTCTTCTTCTTCTTCTTCTTCTTTGTATCTATAAACAGTACCACCAATATCAAATCGTTGGTCGACGCGTCCCGACGGAGCAAGAACCGGCTCCGCAGGTGTACCGCATGAAACTTTGGGCCTTGGACGCGACGAGAGCGCGCTCGAAGTTTTGGTACTTTCTCTCGCGATTGCGAAAGGTGAAGAAAGCGAACGGTCAAATCATCGCGTGCAACGAGATTTTTGAGAAGGACGACACGACGGTGAAGAACTACGGGGTTTGGATTCGTTACCAGTCCCGAGTTGGGTTTCACAACGCGTACAAAGAGTACAGAGAGACGACTATGAATGCGGCGGTGGACGCTTTGTACACGGAGATGGCCTCTAGACACAGAGTCCGGGCTCACGCGTTGCAAATTATCAAAATCGCGGAAGTGGCGAACGAGGATGTGAGAAGAGATAACACGAGACAGTTCTTGGCAGACGACGTCTCTTTCCCGGTTGTCCGAAAGACGCTCAGACACGACTCCAAGTCTCAAAAGACTACATTCAAATACCAACGACCGAACTTTGCAATTCTCTAAACTTTTATTTTGGATACGTATATATTAGATATTAAAAAAGATAAAGAGAATAAAGAGAATGAAAAAGAGAGGGAGAGAAATTGAGAGCGTGAAAGAGAGAGTGTATTTATGGGAGGATCGAAAGCGAATGAAAGAGAAAATATATAAAATAGAAATGCGATTAATGAATTGAAGAGAGTAAGAGTAAGAGGGGGAGAGGAAGATCAAGTGGCACTTGATCTTTAATTTAGACATAACATAAAAATGGAGAGGGCGTTTGACACAACTGAGGAGGCTTTGGTTTCATTTCGAGAATAGTTATTCACATATTTTTTAGCTTTATTGTGAACACGCGGGAGAAATCATACATAAAAGTATAAAAACAAAATCTATACTATACTATTTATACGCGCGCACGGACCTACTATGGTACGGTACGTACCTACACGTTTACTTCTCTTTAAGTTGATTCGAATTCGCGGCAAACGATGCATCGGGGTTTCCCCAATTTTCTTCGTACGTCGCTGCTACCTCTGGGTTCAAATCTAACCCGGACTTCAAACTTTCTCTTCCCGTCGACACGAACCTCCCTTTCGGCGGTCGTTTTCTCCCGCTCGGCGTCCATTTCGCCATCCACCCATCGTATCCTCCATTTACTCCAAAAACGTGTTCGTATCCGAGTTCCTCTCGCATCTTTCGAGCAACTTCGATGCCTTTCGTCCCGTCCGCGTCCACCATCAACAGTTTAGCGCTTCCCGGGTTGGCGTATTTCGTGGTCACTTTACTCGTAAAACTCTCCAACGTATCTTCGCCTTCCACGTACGGCACGTTCACCGTCTGCCGAGGTGGTTTCACGATGTGTTCCTTGTCGTACGCTTTTGCACTCCGCATGTCGATAAACGTGAATTGCTGTCGTTCCATCAACAACTTCGCCGCGTCGATATCCTTCGACGACGCTTCAGATGATGACGTTTCAGACGACGACGTAAACGACGACGTTTCGACGCGTCGTCTCGAGAGCGGCTGACGACGTAAACGACGACCTAAACGACACGTTGGTGTTGTTATTGTTGTTGTTGTTGATGATGATGATGATAACGATAACGATGCTTTTTGTCGCGCGAGGAGCTCCATCGTCGGAAAGTCGTCTCTTCTTCTTCTTTGTCTTTGTGGTCTTCTTTGTCTTTTTTGTGGTCTTCTTTTATTACGTGAAAGATGAGGACAAGACACAAAAGAAGAGAAAAATAAAAATGAAAAACCCTAAACTTTGGAAGAACTTTTCTTGGTATCGATACCAAACTGGGACGACGTCTCTTCATAATAATAATAATAATACTAATTTGGTCGTCGTCGTTTACGTCGTCGTCTGTGGAGGAGGAGGAGGAGGAAGAGGAGGAAGAGGAGGAGGAAAGTCGATGGCGAGGCGGAGAAGACGCGCCGCCGCCGTATCGTCGAGACTTCTTCGGTCGTGCGGCGTGCTCTGCGCGATCGTCGTCGCCTTTTTTTGTGTGGCCTCGGTTTTTCTTCCGTCGTTGGGAGATTTTTTCGTCGTCGTCCCCGTCGTCGGCTCGAGGAAGGGCGGCGGCGGCGGGGACAAGAGCGATGACGATAAGGGTTTTGTCGCCAACGACGCGTTTCGTCGCGCGGGTAATAACGCCGAGTCGTCGTCCGTGTCGTCTGCTGCTCTCGTAAGAAATGACGACGACGACGACGACGACGACGACGATGATGATGGCGAGGAGAGAAGGAAAAGTGCTGCTCGAAAGAAGAAACGACAGACGCGACAAAAGAACGACGATAACGACAACGACAACAACAACAACAACGACGACGACGACGACGAGACGGGATTGGAACGAGAAGCAAACATCGTCGCCGAAGAAAACGACTCGGACAGAGGCTCTGGAACAAACGACGACGCGTCGACGAGTGAAAAAATGTCTCCACGTCAAATCGCGTTCCTCTCCATGCCCAAAACGATTTCGTCATCGTCGAGAAAAGAATCCGCCAAGAGAAACCGAGAGACGCAAACGCTTTCGATAGTGCGCGTGAAATTCACCGAAGAATTGAGACGCGTGAAGAACGAACAAAAAATGAGGAGAGAGATTACGCGGTCGATAAAACAACACACAACGGTGGCGAAGAGGACCGCGAAGTTTGTTGAGAAGAGTAGTAGTGGTAGTAGTAATAGGAATAGAAATAGGAATAGAGTGGGTGAGAGTAGTAGGGGCGAAGACGAGAACAACGATGGCGAAGAACAACGAAATCAAGATCCGCAAAAGATGAGCGAAATCGATCGTCTAGCCTGGGAAATCAACACGAAAGAGTTCAACAAGAGTAAATTCCCGTGGGCCGAGCCCTTCATTCTCTTGTGCGAACGATACTCGCGTTTCTTACGCAACGGCGTTCGATACAAAACCGTCCCGTGGGGGAATTTGATGGAAGATATCAACGTGAAATTTGAAGCGGATGGTCAGACAATCACGTCGAACACGGAGATGGTCATGGTGACGTTCGCCATCGAACGGCTGAGAGAAATTTACGACGAAGAATCGCGACTGAGAACAAATTTGGAACAAATTGAGAGAAAGCTACTCGCCTCGGTGCAAGAGAGTTCGAATAGAGCGTTGGAGAAGTTTAAAGCTGATAGTGGGGTGGTGGATTTAGGTGATGTGAACGGAGCGAAAGACCCGGAGTTATCCTGGACAAGAGGTGGACGATCGAACGGTCGAAACAACAAGCAGCAATACTTTGAAGAGGAGAGAGAATTCAACGAAGCGTTCATCCCGAAAGTTCGCAAATTGGCGAAAGCGTTGCTCAAAGACGTCCAATGGGTTCACGACGAAGACAGCGAGGAATATAAAAACATGTACGCGACGTACGACAACTTTCACAAGAGTCACGCCTCGGGAGAACGCATCGACGAGAACGATATTCAAGTCCCAACGGGCGTCTCTCTCGGAGAATTTGAGAAACGGTTTTTGCCAGAAAACGGCCAGCCGTATCCAATCGGGAAGAGGAAACCATCCTGCGCGTTGGTCGGCAACTCGCGAGCGTTATTAGCCAACGACCGTCTGGGCGAACTGATCGACGACCACGACATCGTCATGCGCTTGAACCAAGCGCCGTCGAAACGGTTCGAGAAATACGTCGGTCATAAAACCACGCATCGTTTATTAAACGCTAAATGGACGCAGGCGTACAAATCGAATCCGTATTTGCAGACGGAACCCAACGTGACGTTTGTGATCACGAGAACGGATTGGTTGACGTATTTGAAAGCGGCGAAAGTGATGGCGAATTTGAAACCGAATTATTTTCCTAAATCTTCGTCGTCGTCGTTGTCGGAAGAGGAGGGGTACAACACAAATAACGACGCAGAAAGAGACGCGACGTCGGGCGAGTTCGGCGAGATCGTAACTGTGGATTTGAAAATGCCTTCTGAGGAACAAGACGTCGACATTGCCGAACGCATCGAGCAAGGCATGCCCACCTTACGTTTACTCTCTCGCTCCGCCGTCGACGGCGCCGGTGACGTTTTAAGGGCATTGAAACAAAAGTTGGAAATCATTCGCGGCAAAGCGTATAAAGGTAAAGCGTCGCCGTCAAGCGGCTTCCTCGGTTTTCACTTGTTGCGTCAAATTTGCGAATCACTGGACGTATACGGCATCGGAGATGATATCGCATTTTCCGGTGCCGCGTGGCACTATTTTGAAACGCAACACTTTCAAACGTCGCGAGAATTCGGTGCTGTTCCACACCACTCGTTTACGTTAGAATCCGATGTGATGCAACTCTTAGACGCGACAGAGCAAATTCGACATCAACGAATACACGTGGATAAAGATACGATGCAACGATTGGAGTTTATGAAATCTGCACCGTCACGAGAAATCAGAGCGCCGCAGAATTTAGAACGGATTGCCAATGCTCAGGCGAAGAGAGATCGGAATAAAAGAAAGTCTGCACCATCGGAAGAACGATCGTCTTCATCTTTCGGCGGCAGCGGTGGCATGTCGCACGCAGAATACTCCATGATGAAAAGAGGATACGGCGAGAGTGAGAAGGAAAGAAGCGGTGGAAGTAAAGCGAATAAAAAAGTTACGGCGGATCCATTGTCCGGGTTAGTCTGAAGTAGATGTAGATAAGAATAGTCTTCTAGAGCCCTAAGATGCTATGTTCTACTATTTTTTGTTAATTCGTCTTCCTCTTCTTCTTCTTCTTTGTCGTCGTCGTCGTCGTCATCGTCGTCGTCGTTTTTTTCAATCTCGCCAAAAAGTTAATGCACATGTGCGTTAATTCCATGTGCCAACTCATCAGCATATACGCTAAGAACGTGTGCACTCGCATGATTTCATCTTTTAAAACGAAATTGAACAATCCGGTGGTGACGTTCGCGAAGAGAAAGACGAGCATTGGAGATTCGTTGGCTCTTTCCAAGATGGACGGAACGCATTTGTATTGTTCGTGAATAAATGCCATGACAATCATTGCAGAGACGTTGTACGTGACCATCCATAAAATATACCCAAAATTACATAAACGACGAGATGGTTTGATAATTTCGAGGATATCCATTGAGGTATACGTCGCTATCCAAAGCGCAAAAGCGAGCCATAGCGCGTGATGCAATTCGCCGTTGTTCTTTTTCGTATGTACATATTCGCCAAAAAAGCGTCCGAAAAAGTGTAACGAGGTTAATCCGATGCACGAAAACGCGCCCTCGCGGTTCACTTTGATGAATGGAACGATGTCCGAGTATTTCGTCGGAAAAGCGCCTCGATCTTTCGTAGGCAAAAGCAACCACGATTCGAGTTTCATGGCGCGCGTGACGTTCATTCTGAGCAACAGTTCAACCGTAACTGCTATGCTCAAAGCGATCAAAGACGTGTTACGCATTCGATGCGTCTTCGAATTGAATAACGGACTGCACGTGAAAACAATCGCCATCGACAGAACGTCAATCGACGCCAAACTGTAAAAGAAGTTCCACATCGGCCCATATTCCTCTTCGATGAGCTGATAATTGCTTCGTTTTACAGAAACATACCTCGAAAATCCGAGAAATAATGAGATTAGAGTTCGTTTCATTACTCTAATCATTCTTCTTTTTCTTCTTCTTTTCCTATTAGTAGTAGTAGTTGTTGTTGCTGTTGTTGTTGTTGTTGTTGTGGTGGTGGTGGTGGTATCACTGCTGCTGCTGTTGCTCCTGCTCCTCCTGCTACCACTACTATTACTACTATTACTATTACTACTACTACTACTACTCCGCCACTTCACGCAACTCGCGCTAAATACGAACGACCCGACGCCGACGTCCATCACCGAAACGCCATACTCTTTCATCTTTCCTAATCTTCGCGGCGTTTGCGAGAAATCGATGGCGAGTATGACTGAACACGCCGCAAGGAGCATTATCGAACGATATAAGTTAAACCACGACGTGTCGTCTTCGTTCTCTCTTTTCGTTTTTTTAGAGTCTTTTTTTTCTTCTTCTCGATTGCGAAACATCAATACTCTCCGCGTCGTCCTTCGCGCGCACGCGCAGACGCCCAAAACAGCGCTCGCCCTCGGATGAAACACGCACGCGATCGTCGGGAGCAACACGAATCGAAAATCTTTCCACCGTTCTCCCAGCGGTAAAGAAGAAGAAGATGATGAAGAAGAAGACACCAACGTCGCATCCTCGTTCTCTTCCACCTGATGATGATGATGACTCTTCTTCTTCTTCTTCTTCAGACGACTCTGACGCATACGATTTTGCCGGCATCGAATCCCGACCGATTCGAGCACGAATAAGGTCATCAAAAAAACCTCCACCGAAGATTGTCCCTCGACGTTTCCCGAACCGAACGCAGATTTCGCCGTTCCATCGTACGTCGTTTTCGTTTTCGTTTTCGTCGTCGTCATCATCATCTTCGTCAAAATCGTCTTCTTCTTCTTCTTCGATGAACGACAACAACAACACAAAGAGAAGTCATCACATACATACGTAGTATAGAATACAGTTATATACCCTCCTCTCTCTTTCTCTCTCTCTCTCTTCTTGAGGAGGTCGTATAGGGTTTCAAAATCCAAAAAAGGGAAACGACTGTACCGACGCTTTTTGGAGACGACACGACGACGACACGAGCAAAGCAAAAGTCTTCGACCCCAAAAACAAAACAGAGGTTTTTTACGAAAAGAGAGAGAGAGAGAGAGAGAGAGAGAGAAAGAGACACACCACCTCTCGTCCGTAATTGAGTGAAAAGAGGTCTCCACACACATCCTCATCCTCCCTCCTCGCGCGTCTCTCTCTGTCTCTCTGTCTCTCTTTTCGATCGTCGTCGTTTACGTCGTCGTTTACGTCGTCGTCGATCTGCATGCTCGAACGAAGGGACGACGCTGTTGTTGGGTATCCCCGCCACTCGACCACCACGAGAATGATGGACACAACATCGTCCCCGATTTTGCACCAACAACAACCCTCGACGACGACGACGACGAGGAAGAAGCGAGATGTTTCGAAGGAGGACGACGATCCAGACGATCCAGACGACTCGGACGAAGAAGAAGAAGAAGAAGAAGAAGAAGAAGAAGAAGAAGAAGAAGAAGAAAAACAGATGGAAGACGCGGAAGACAAAACGGAACACAAAGCCTCTCCGACGAGACCGCATCAATCGCGCGCGAGAAGGAAGAAAAACGAAGCCATAGCGGCCGTCACCGAACTCTATCGATTACACGATGTGGACAAGAAAACGAACTTTCGATTGACGAGCGAACAGTTGTACGATAAAATGGTGTCCTTGGTACACTGCATTTCCACGAAGGTAGAAAGGAGTAACATGGTGCAAATGTGGGTACCAAGACTCGCGGGGAAATCGGTTGTCATGACAACGCATAACGAACTGTGCAAAATTACGGCGAAGAAGAAGACGCACGATTCGCTTTTGGCGAAGAAGTTTAGCGAGAATTCGACGGCGTTTTTCTTCAACTGCGAATCGACGAATGGAGAAGGACTGTTAGGCTTACCGGGAAGATGTTACGTGTTGTCCAGACCAGAGTTCACGCCGTCTGTGACCTCGTACCGACCGCTGGAATACGTTCGAGTGGCGTGCGCGTACGAGTGCCAGATACACACGACGTTGTGTATGCCGGTGTTTTTAACCGAAGAAGCAATGAATAGCGAACGGCCGTTTACTATTTTGGAGGTGGCGTTATGCCACACGACGAATTCGATCGGGGAGTTATACGCAAACGTGGTCCAGGAATTCATGAAACTTGGGTTTTATACCACCGGACACGACCGCGTTGGACCGGAGAGGTACATGAAAAAGTTCATCGAGTCGACGGTGACAACTTTAGCACCTGGACATGCGAACGCGTTGAAATTGATGTGCGACACGTTAAATATTCCGTTCGCGCAGTTTTGGATAGAATCGAATGGAATTTTAGTCGCCGCTGGGTGCCCGTACCACGTGAAGGAAGAAGCGTGTAAAAATTATAGAGACATGTCGTCGCAAATATCGCTGATGATTGGCCAAGGACCGGTGGGACAGGCGTACTCGAATGAGACTTTAATTTGGGTTGACGACGTCCAAAAAGCCTCTCAAATCGAGTGGCCATTACATCACACGAGCATTTTATTAGGCCTGCGAGGATTGTGCGCGTGTAAAATGCGAATCGATTGCATATTGCCAGATGGGACGAGGAAAAAGACGGACGCGATTCTTGAAATTATATTAAATCCAAAGCTCCAAACATCCGCGGAGCAAACGAAGTCGGTGGAGGAAGTGTGGTCTTATTTACAAAAAGGCGTGAGAGTCGACGTCACGAAGGATGGGTTAAAGCCACCTGGATCGCCGTTAGCGGCGATGGTTGGAAGTGGACAAATTACTGGCAGCGGAGAAGGAGGAGACATGTTAGCGACCAATATGGGAGTTCCCGACTCGAAGGACGCGGATACGATGACGACGACCCCAAACACCGAAGCTATTACTTTACAAGCCATCGAGGACCAAGCTGTAGAGCACATCTCTATGGTGAATGAAGACCAAGAAGAGGCGAACAAATCGGCGCCGTGGGGTATCACTTTAGAATTACTCCAAACGCAATTTTCCAAGCACTTGAAAGACGCCGCGACGGATTTAGGCGTCGGAAGTACCACTTTAAAACGGATCTGTCGTCAATACGGCATTGCGCGTTGGCCTCGACGATCGTTGAAATCAAAGCAGAACAAAGCGCTGAAAGAAGCCGCGAAAGTACAAAACAAATTGAAGAAAGCGAGGAGTGGTAGCGTTGGTGGACACAGTTCGGGTAATATCGGCGACTCATCGTTTCGGTCGTCTGGAGGTAGCGACATCGTCGCCGGCGAATCCGTTCACGGCCCAGGCGATCGCATGAATGGAGGAGGATTATTGTCGAATATGACGTTGGAGAATGGAGGCGGTGGTGCGAACGGCAGCCCATTGGGCGATGGATTGTTCAAAATGGGTAGTACCGGCGTGCCAATCATTTCTGGTGGAAGTAATAGCCCCCGGCGTGGTGGAATAAGAAGAGGAACAGCCGGGAACGAAGAGCGTTCGCACGGTGGGTTCCAGTTTGCTGGCATTCGCGGCATAAAGACGCGCCAATTTGATTGGGGCGATGAGCATGAACCAGAACGAGGCGCGTCGTGGCACGCCGGGAGTGGGTTTATTTCGCACGGTCGTTTAAAAAATGCAAAGGGTCAAATTGTTGCCTCGGGTTCGCAACACGGCGGTCAGAGCGTGCCTCAGTTTATCGGAGCAGAACAGCACAAAATGTCCATCGCGCCCGCCATGCAACAATTTCCGTGCCCTGCAAACGTGCCAGCTCCAAATATGAAACAATACTCAAAAGGAGACACCGGTGGGGGGAAATCTGCCGTAAACGCCGCGCCGGTTTCCTTTGACGATCACTTTTATGAAACCGTTCACGGCGCGCACAACTTTTCGCAACAACTATACCCTCATCATCACTACAAAGACGACAGCGTCCATGGTTCCACGTATTCCGAATCCGCGCATGGTGGCTCGCATTACAGTGGGTCTATTCACGGAAAGCAGGGCGAGGATCATTCCGTACACGGCACGACGGCTTTGGCGGGTATGTTGGACAACACTTTGGGTGGTTTTGGCGACGATTTATTTATCGGCGCGAACGATACGTTGGAAGACGCGGACGCAGACATGATGGCAGTTTTGCTCAACGAAGGCGGTAAAGTAGAGGAAGTGCCACAATTGATCGTGAAATTGAGAGTCGGTAAAGATACCATTCGTTTTCGTTTGTTACACAAATGGTCCGTCTCGATGCTTCTCGATCGTATTCGAAAGTTGATCGTCTTCCCGGATTCGTCGAAATTGAAGTACATGGACGACGAAGATGACATGTGCATTTTACAAACTGAACACGACTTGGAAGAGTGCATTAGGTTTACGGAGCATCGAAAGAAGGAGGGCAGGAACAGCGGGGACAACAAGAGTGCCACGAACGAAGCGATCGGCGGTGAGAATAATAATATCAAAGCGCAGCAACAACAGCAACAGTTATTAGCGACTGGTTTCTCCTCAAACAAACCAAACGGAGGTGAAATTACCATCTTTGCGTCCTTGAAAGATGGATCCATGCCTTCTTTAGACGCATACGTATTGGTCAAGCAAGACATTCACTCGATCCCTCCGTCTTTGTCTGCTTCGGTAAATGCGCGAAGAGATCAACTCACGATAAACGTCAAAGTCAGTCAGGACAACGACACGTGCCGCTTCTTGTTGGAACCTAAAATGAATCACGCGAAACTGTTAGAGCACATCGTAAAACTTTTTGCCATCAAAGATTCTCTCTCGCGATATCGATTGACCTATTTGGACGATAGCGAAGAGTGGATCACTTTAGCCGGTGATTTGGATTTGGACGAGTGCAGAGCGTTGTGCGGTTCCTCTCCGAGTCTACGCATGAAGTTGTTAAAATGTTGAAGAAGAAGAAGAAGAAGAAGAAGAAGAAGAAGAAGAAGACAAACGATTTGCTATACATATATAAATACATTGGACTTTTTTTCGAACGAAAGAAAAGAAAAGAAGAGATCAACCCGCGCCGGATGACGCGCGGAGACAATGACGACGACGAACAACATCTGTACATGTATTAACGCGCCGCCGGCGGTGTGTGCGTGCGTTGCGTCGTCGACGAGTCTCAATTTGTAAAACTGCTACTACTATCATTAAATTATAAGACTAATTCCCGCGTCATCGCTTAATCTTCACCTCCTGAAACTGCTTCTCCAACTTTTCCTTTTCAAGCTCCGCCAATCGTTTCCTCCCAGCCTCGGTTTTCTTCAGCTCGTGAATGGTTTTCTCCTTCTCCGCGCCTTTCACGGCCACACCTTTCGTCGTCCCCCCGTGCATGGCGTGCAAATCCGACCAATCTTCCGGTTTAAACGGCAGTTTTGCATGTTTCGAGTCCCAGTGCAGTTCCCCACTTTTCAAAGACGGAGCCGCCATGCCACAGACGGGACATTTGAATTTCGCGTGACCCGCCGCACCTCCCTTCCGGTCCTGCAAGCCCGCTTTACCGCCTCCTTTATTCGTCAACGCCGCGTCCTGTTTCTGTTTCAGCTCTTTCGCCGTGTGCTTCTTCGGCTTCGCTTTCCCCGCCATTTTTATCTCTTCTTCATGTACCGTCTTCTTCTTCTTCTTTTTATCGAGAAAGTCTCGTCGAGAAGAAGATTTTCTTTCTTTCTGTTTTTTTTTTTTTTGTTTTTTTTTGACATTTGAGGAGGACGGAGGAGGAAAAAAAGGACGACGACGACGACGAAAAAAAAAAGGGCCACAAACCACCAAAGAAGGAAGTTACAATTGTGAAAAGCGTGAAAAGGAGCACCTCGCGACACAAAGCGCGCGCACATCATGGCTGAACTCGCCACGCAAGAAGTGAAACTCTTCGGTAAATGGTCTTTCGACGACGTCGAGGTACGATTTTATTTTGGAAACGTCGTTGGTGGTGTCGTCATCTCGCAAACGCGTACTACGACGGTACCGCGAAATGGGGTGATGCCAAAGTGTTTCTTTTTTTTTTCTCCTTTTTTCGCGGAATTGTCTCGCGCGCGCGCGCGATGGAAAGGGAGGCGTCGCGACGCGCGAAGTGCGCGTGGCGGACGAGAATCGCGCGGCGACGACATTTTTGAATTTGAACGATGTCGCGCGACGTGCGGTGCAACGAGGCCCACGACGCGCGAGGCGCAGATGTGCCCCAGACACATTCGGGTGTTTTTTTTTAGCCCTGGTTTGTTTGGCCTCCTTTTTTGTCCATCGATCAAGACTCCTGTAAAAGTGTTGTTGCGTGTGTCTCAAAGAGAGATGATTATGCATATAATAAATAAATACTCACTTTTACTCTCCTTTCCTTTTTATCCGATGATACCAACACACAAACAGATCAACGACATCTCTTTAGAAGATTACATCGCGGTGAAACCAAAATATGCCACCTTTGTCCCGCACACCGCCGGTCGATACGCGGCGAAAAGATTTCGAAAAGCCCAGTGCCCGATCGTCGAACGCATCGTCAACTCGTTGATGATGCACGGTCGTAACAACGGGAAAAAATTAATGGCGGCGAGAATTGTCAGGCATGCGATGGACATCATCTTCTTATTAACCGATCAAAACCCACTTCAAGTGATCGTCGATGCGGTCATCAACGCCGGTCCGAGAGAAGACGCCACTCGAGTAGGCTCCGCCGGCGTCGTGAGGAGACAAGCCGTGGATATCTCCCCGTTGAGAAGAGTAAACGACGCCATTTACTTGTTGACGACTGGCGCGCGAGAAGCGGCGTTCAGAAACGTCAAGACGATGGCGGAGTGTTTAGCGGATGAATTGGTGAACGCCGCCAAAGGCAGCTCGAACTCGTACGCCATTAAGAAGAAGGACGAGTTGGAGAGAGTCGCAAAGGCGAACAGATAATGATCGATCGTCTTTGTTGTGTAGCAAACAGAGAATTTTATTTCCTTAATAATAATAATACCATTATTCGTAGAATACATACCACACCCATACTCTTCGCGCGCGACGAAACCCCCCCTTCGTCGATCACTTCCTTTGTCTTTTTTCGGGAGTGTTTTGATCGATACGTTTGAGAGAATGGATTTTTGTTTTGGGCGAGGCGAAGAAGATAAATACTAGATGCATCATCTGAAATCATCATCATCATCATCATCATCACTTACACTTCATAATAAATAGCACACATCATCATCATCATCATGTCGGACGACGAAGCCGCGAGTGCGGTCGCGGCTCTTCCCCACGAAATCGCCGAACGAACTCCTCTGGGGATTTTTCT